>Ga0208195_1001306_pt1 | contig 27892 bp, 27 predicted proteins | sample AD_UKC077_MetaG_FD_184441 | JGI IMG/M metagenome (GOLD analysis project Ga0208195, IMG submission 184441) | Active sludge microbial communities of municipal wastewater-treating anaerobic digesters from USA - AD_UKC077_MetaG (SPAdes) (version 2) | ecosystem: Engineered > Bioreactor > Anaerobic >... | reverse complement strand
GAGCTGATGGCGGAAGGAGCGTTGGAAGAGAAACGGAGCGAGGAGTACGTTCGGGATCTGCGAAAAGCCCTGAAGGATCTTTATTCGAGCTTGCCGAAATCGACCACGGTGTCGATCAATCAGGTCCGCTCGATCGACAGCTGGGTCCATCAGACGAATATCTCCAACCAACTGCGTTTCATCATCCTGGAGGGGATCGAGCAGACCAATGTCGCCGCGCGAAACGCCCTGCTGAAACTCTTGGAAGAGCCGCCGAGGGACGTGTACTTCTTCCTGATCAGCGAGCATCCTTCCCGGATCATGCAAACGATCCTCTCGCGCAGCCGCCAGTATCTGTTTCCCCCGCTCAGCGAGGATGCAAAAGGGCGCTTCATCGCCTCCTATGGCCTGGCGGACTCCAACTACGATTCCCTTCAATCTTTCTATCTGGTGCAAAGCGGAGTGGATATCGAAGAGAGCAACGCCCTGGTTGATCAGCTTCTCACTTCATTGATCGGAGGACGGGCCCTCGATTCTCGGACGATCGGTTCGATTACCGCCGAGATCGAGAAGACGAACAGCTGCGAGTATGTTCTCACTACACTGGGGGAGGCGATCGCAAAGAGCGTCCTCCCACGCCGATATGTCGCAAAGGCGGTAGCGCTGATCGACGAGGCCTACGCTACCGGACTGCTGTATAACCAGAACCAGCGCTTTACCTTTGAAGCGCTGTACTACCGATTGTTGGAGGAGCGATGAAAAACTTTGTCCGCCGAGCGATTGAAAAGATCGATCAACTCGATTCAAAGCAGATCGTCGAAATCCTTGAGAGCCAATGCCGTGAAATGGAGATGCTCGAGGCGACCCTCGAATCGATTGAAGACGGGTTCATTCTTGCCGACAAGCATCTTAGAATTCTGTATGCGAACTCGGTAACTCCGACGCTGGTTCCGATGATTCGCCTTAAATCCTATGAAGGAGTCGCCCTCGATGAAGTGCTTCATGATCCGCACGTGCTCGCGTTCATAACCTCCCACGTCGAAGGTCGGAGGATTGAAAGTGAAGAGGACGAATTTTCCTTCCAGAAAGGGGATCAGATCCAAACGATCAAAGTGACGGTCTATCCCTACAAGGATGCCTCCTCCGCCAAGGAGACCTCCTTCGTCATCCGGCTTACCGATGTGACGGAATACAACCGAGCGGAAGCCCGCCTGAGGCGCAGTGAAAGCCTTGCGTCGATGACGACGATGGCCGCCGGAGTCGCTCATGAAATAAAGAACCCTCTCGCTGCAATGGGAATTCATCTGCACCTGTTGAAAAAAGCGTATGAACGCAATGAGAGCTTGACGTATGAAGAAGCCAAGCGCTACATCGACGTGCTTGATGAAGAGATCGCCCGCCTCAACGCGATCGTGGTGGATTTCCTCTTCGCCGTTCGGCCGATCGATGTTCGAACCCGGCTGGGGCGGATAACCACGCTGCTCGATCAGGTGTGCGACTTTGTCGAGCCGGAATTGAACGAAGCGGGAATCACCTTGAAGCGAACCTATCCTGCAGCGCTGCCAAGGCTGATGATCGACAATAATGCGATCAAACAGGCGCTGTTGAATATCATCAAGAATGCGATGAATGCGATAAAGGATTCCGGAACAATCACCATCGGAGCCAAGATCGATTCGAACAACATCATCGTCTCGATCAAGGACACGGGAGTCGGAATCGCCGAAGAAGCGTTGGGAAAGATTTTTGAGCCATACTATACGACCAGATCCAGCGGAACCGGACTGGGGCTGACCGTTGTCTATAAAATCATGAAAGAACACGAGGGAGACATTCAAGTCCAATCCGTGGTGGGAGCCGGGACCACGGTTCGCTTGATGTTCCCCATTCCTTCAGGCGAGCACCTTGCCCTTGAAGAGATCCATCCTGGGAGGTAGATGATGAAGCGCACCATCCTTGTCGTCGATGACGAAAAGAATATCCGATCAGGCTTGTCCCTTGCCCTTGAGATGGAGGGATATGAGACGTTCACTGCTGAAGACGGTCAGGCGGCGTGGGAATTGATCAACAAGAAAGGGATCGATCTTGTCATCACCGACTTGCGGATGCCCCGGATGGGCGGTAATGAGCTTTTGAATCGGATCACCTCCTCCTATCCGAACATTCCGGTGATCGTTCTCACCGGGCATGGAACGGTCGAGAATGCAGTCGAAGCGATGAGGAAAGGAGCGATCGATTTCTTCACCAAGCCGGTGAACCTCGATCGGCTCACTCTCGTTGTGAAAAAAGCGTTGAGCGCTCATGACCTTGCCCGGGAACACGAAGAACTCAAAGCGGAAGTCGCCCAGCTGAAGAAGAGAAACAGGTTTGAACATATCATCGGCAAGAGCCAGAAGATGGTGAACCTGTTGGAGACGGTAAGCCAAGTCGCTCCCACGAAAGCGAGCGTCCTCATTACCGGAGAGAGCGGAGTAGGCAAGGAGCTGGTCGCCGATGCGATTCACGAGCTTTCCAACCGATCCAAAGGCCCCTTCATAAAGGTTCACTGCGCAGCGCTGACCTCGACGCTTCTGGAGAGCGAACTCTTCGGACATGAAAAAGGCTCCTTTACCGGAGCGGTCGCTCAAAAGCGCGGGCGCTTTGAACTTGCCGACGGGGGTACGATCTTCCTTGACGAGATCGGGGAGATCGATATGCAGACCCAGGTGAAACTTCTCCGGGTCCTGCAGGAACGCACCTTTGAGCGGGTAGGCGGAGAGGCATCCATCACCGTTGATGTCCGGATCGTCTGTGCGACGAACCGTGATCTGCTTGCTGAAGTCCAGGCGGGAAATTTCCGAGAAGACCTCTACTATCGCTTGAACGTGGTGAACCTGGTCGTTCCTCCTCTGCGGGAACGAAAAGAAGACATCCCTCTGCTGATGACGAGCTTCCTTGCCCAGTACACGAAAGAGAACAACCGCCCGATCGAAGGGTTCAGCGCCAGTGCCAAGCGAGCGCTGCTCACCTACGATTGGCCGGGAAATATCCGGGAGCTGAGAAACAGCATCGAGTCGGCGGTCGTGCTTGCCCGAGGGGCGATCATCGAGCTTGAAGACCTTCCCCCGCAAGTAACTTCGAGAGAGAGCTCCTCGACCGTTTCACTCTCTGTCGGAATCACCCTTGCCGAAGCGGAGAAGCACCTCATCATGGCTACGCTTGAGCTGGAGGGGGGAAACAAGACGAAAGCCGCTCAAACGCTTGGAATCGGGCGAAAGACGTTACATCGAAAGCTGCAGGAATATCACATTGACGAGAAATGATGTAGAAGAGATCTTTGACGTCGGAGGGCTGCTGTTCCAGCACTTTCCCCTCTACGAGTACCGCGAAGGACAATTGCTGATGGCAGAGATGATCCGCCGATCCTATGAAGAGGACGCCATCGCGGTAATCGAAGCGGGAACCGGAATCGGCAAGTCCTTCGCGTATTTGGCGGTCGCCCTGTTTCATGCTCTTCAGAACCCGAATGAACGAAGCGTGATCGCGACCAGCACGATCAACCTGCAGCGCCAGCTGGTCGATAAGGATATCCCCGCTCTGTTCGCCGCTTTGGACAAGGAGTGTTCCGTCGCGTTGGCAGTGGGACGGGCGAACTATCTGTGCATCCGGCGCTATGTCCAGGTGAAGGAGGCGAGTGCCTTGCTCGCTCAGGACCCGACGAGCGAGCTCTACCGCGTAGGAACGTGGGTGCAGGAAACATCCACGGGCTTGTTCGCCGAATACCCGGACGTTCTCTCCTATGAATTGAGGAGCGAAATCTTCTGTGATCCCGATCTGTGCAGCCCGCAAACGTGTCCTTACCTTCATGAATGTTTTTACTTCAGAGCACGAGCACAATGGACCAAAGCCCAGATCATCGTTACCAATCATCACCTGCTCTTCAGCGATGCCCGTTCCCGTTTGGAAAGCGATCTCGGCTATGACGAGGAGCATATTCTTCCTTCCTATAATCGGCTCATCATCGATGAAGCCCACAATATCGAAGCGAATGCCACGGAATTCTTCACCGACATGTACTCCTCGAAAGGGCTGCTTCACCAAGCGAGTCGAATTCAGCGCTCTTCCCGGTATACTCCAAACTCCCTCATCGAGCAGCTTGCTCCCCATTCCGAGGATCCCCTCGGTGTGGATGGGATCATCGAAGAGCTGGCGGCTCTGAACGTCGAGGTCCAAGCGCTCGACCAGTACCTGTTGGGAGTGTTTTCAAAGAACCACTACCAGCCGGTTCTGGTAACGACGGAACATCAGAGCCGGCTCGAAACATTCAAAGAGCTGGCGATCGAGGTGGCAAAACAGGGTAAAGCGTTAAGCAGGCGGATCTTCGAGTTTGCTCAGCGCTGCAGGGTTCCCGACGAGCTGGAGAGCCGATTGGACGAACTCGTCGTCCGATCGAACCGAATCGATTCGATGGTGGAAGTTCTCCTTTCCTTCACTGACTACGGCACGTGGGGCGAAGAGGTCCATTGGTTCAATTCCGAGCGATTCGGCCAGGATATTTCAGTCGAGGTGCGAATCACCCCGCTCTCCGTCGCCCCTGTTCTCGTCGAAGCGCTCTTTTCAAAATTGCAGACGGTCGTATCGACATCGGCGACGTTGGACTTGCATGACGAGTTCGAGTTTTGGGCGAAGCGGGTGGGCTTGCCCTATAATGACACTCGCCCGTTCTTCAAAGAAACGTTCGCTTCGCCGTTCGAGTATACGACTCATCTGCTCTTGATCACCCCCGAAGATGCGCCTCTTCCGGCAAAAGAGCTTGAAGAAGAGTATCTTGCCTATATGAGCAGAACGATTCTGGAGGCGACGCTTGCCGCCGGGGGCGGGGCGCTGGTGCTGTTTACCAGCTATGCGATGCTCAAGGAGCTCCGATCGCGCCTCAGCGGAGCGTATGAAGAAGCGGGACTCTTGCTCCTCAGTCAGGGCGAACTCGATCGGCATACGCTCCTGAAGACTTTCGTTGAAGAGCACGACTCGATTCTCTTCGCCACCTCTTCCTTCTGGGAAGGGGTGGATGCCCCCGGAGATACCCTTCGGCTGGTGGTGATCACCAAGCTTCCGTTTGCCGTTCCCTCCGACCCGGTCTTCAAAGCTCGGTGTGATGCGATCGATGCCGCGGGAGGAAGCGGTTTTTTTGAACTCTCCTTGAAAAATGCGACGATGAAGCTCAAACAAGGCTTCGGTCGGCTGATTCGCTCCTCCACTGACCGAGGAGTCGTACTGATTCTCGATTCGCGAATCGTTCAGCGCCGATATGGCCAGTTCATGCTGCATTCGCTCCCCGAATCTTTCCATCAGGCAGGCTCATCCGATTCGATTGCCGACAAGATCGAACGCTTTCTCTTTCCGTGACCATAAAAAAGAGGCAACCCGCAGGTGCCTCATTCATCCGGCGCTTGCTGTTGTTATTGGATGATTGCAAGAATGTCTTTCATCGAAAGGATCAAGTACTCTTCACCATTGTTCTTCACAGAGGTGCCGGCATACTTGTCATGCATCACCCGGTCTCCTTCCTTGACGAGCATTTTAACCTTGTCGGTTCCTTCGCCAACCGCAATGACGGTTCCGATCTGGGTCTTCTCCTGAGCGGTCTGGGGAATATAGATTCCACTGGCGGTTTTCTCTTGGACTTCTTCAATTTTAACCAATACTCGGTCTGCTAACGGTTTGATAGTCATATGTATCTCCTTCAAAACTTGGTTTCATGGTACAGCGAATTGCTCGCCTTGCATACTATAGTAAAATCTCGATCAACAGGCAAGCAACACGAAGCTTGCCGCTTTCCATATGTATGAGTATATTCCCTGCATGGATGAAGAACGGCGAATAGCGATCAAACAAAAAGAGCTCCTTCCCACCGTGGATGCCCCCAAACAGGAGATAGGGTGCTATTTCTATCGGATGGCGCAGCTCTTTGCCAAAATGAAGGATTTGGAGAGGAGCCTCAGCTGTTTCATCGAAGCGTTCTTGATTCGCGGCATGGAAGAGCGCTTCAAAGGGGAAGAGCAGTGGATGAGCTTTTTCAGCAGACAGTTTTCAATCTATCTCTTGGGAAAAAACCGTCTTTTCTGCTCCTTGAGCGAAGGAGACATGATTCACGATATGCTTCGCATGGAATATGAACAGGTGCTTGAAGAGATCAAAAACAGCGAATTGCCGTTTCATCCGGAGCATATTGACCGATGGTTCGCCGCTCTTGAATTCGATTTCCCGTGGAATCCGCCTAAAGTGGGTCAGATAAACCCACTTGCATGAATTTATTCTTTTGCTTGGTCATTTTGACCCGATATTGCGTAAAAAACACCATTCTTTCTTGAGCTTTTTGAGATGATTGTGTGATAATATTATGTAAATACTTATAATATAATAGATTACAAGAGGCGTATAAAGAGTTGGCACGCCAGTTGCATCATCTTATGCATAAGGGAGATGCATATATGAGCACGAAACGACGAATGTTAAAAAACAATGGAAGAAATTCCGGATATGATGAGTCCAATATCCTTTCAATATATCTCAAAGAAATCAACAGAATCCCTCTCCTCACCGAGGAGGAGGAGCTGGACTTGGCGATCCGAGCGAAGGCCGGCGATGAGTTCGCCCGCAAGCGGATGATCGAATCCAACCTTCGGTTCGTCGTCAACGTTTCAAAGAAATACCGGAACCAAGGGCTTCCGCTCAGCGATCTGATCAATGAAGGGAATATCGGTCTGATGACCGCCTTGGACAAGTTCGATCCCGATAAGGGCTATCGGTTCATCAGTTACGCGGTCTGGTGGATTCGCCAAAGCGTGCTGAAGGCGATCAATGAAAAGAGCAGGGCGGTACGCCTGCCTCTCAACCGAACCAATGAACTGCTTCAGATCAAAAAAGCGGAACGGACGCTGATGAAAGAGCTCAGCACCGAAGATCCCACAGCCGAAGAGATCGGCGAGCTGACCGGCCTCGATCCCGCATTGGTGGAAGATCTGCTTTCAATCAGCCGGGAGCTGGTCAGTCTGGATGCACCGGTTCTCAGCGACGGCTCTTCCCTCAGTTCAATCGGAGATTTCATCGAAGACGACTCGATCAGCCCGGAAGATTCCCTCATCGATGCCGCTCTTCAGGAGGATATCGAGAAAATCCTAGAGAGCGCTTTGAATGAGCGGGAGCGCGAGATCATCGAGTTGCGCTTCGGATTGAACGGGCGCTTCCCGATGTCCCTGAAGGAGATAGGCGAGCTGTACAACTTGACGAAGGAGCGGATCCGCCAAATCGAGAAAAAAGCGCTCGATCGCCTGAAGGCTCCCGAGGTCAGCAAGTATGTTGAAGCGTATATCGCTTAAGCAGATAGTTTTGATGGAAAACGGCACCGGACAGGTGCTGTTTTCTTTTGCTCAGGGTTTCGCTCTGAAATACCCCATCGAATAGGAGATGTTCATCGCGCAGCGGACAACCGCCGGAGCCATCGATGCCGGGGTCAGTTCGGGTCGTTGGGCGAGGAGCCAGCTGGTGGATACCGCGGCGATGACTTGGCCTCGATAATCATAAATCGGGGCGGCGACACAGTTGATTGCTTTTTCCGCTTCCTGATCGTCAACGGTCCAGCCGCGCTCTTTGCATATTCGAATATCGGCAAGCAACGCATCGAGATCGGGGTGGGTGTTCGGCCCATGGGGCACGAACGTCTCATCAGCGAGCAGCTCGCGGATTTCATCTTCTTCCAATCCCAGGAGCAATGCTTTGCCCAAGCTGGTGGAATAGAGGTTTTTTCGTTGACCGATAATCTCATATTTCCGGATGCTGTTGATCTGTTCTCTGCTGTCGATGTATACCATCCTGGTGCCTTGGCGGATCCCCAAAAACACGGTGTTGCCCGTGACGGCGGAAAGCTCGGCAAGGTGGGGGGTGCTCTCAGTTTTCAATTCAAGATTATTGAGATAGTTTGCGCTCAATGATATGAAGCCGGCACCCAATTGATACCGGCCGGTTTCATCGTTTTTGCGAACATATTCTCGATTGAACAATGCTTTGAGGAGGCGATGAACGGTTGATTTGGGAAGCTTGAGCTCATCGGTGATCATTGCTAGGGTTCGGCCTTCCTGCGAATTGCCCAACAATTCAAGGATATCAAAGGTTCGATCGAGAGATTGTACTTTCGCCACAAATGCCTCCGTAGCATCACTGTATTCCAATTCAACTGCCTTGACAAGAGTTGGGACGCCGCTATAATGGAAGATGATTCCACAATATGGAACAGCGATGCTTCATCGTGAGTTAATTGAATATATCGCAGGAGAGAAGGAATGGATATTCGTTATTCAACGGGAAAAGAGGCATTCAAGCGAATGACAACGGATGAATTACGCAAGGAATTCTTGATTCAGAACATCTTCAAAGCGGATGACGTTACGGGAGTATATTCCCACATCGACCGAATCGTCACACTTGGGGCGATGCCGGTAAAAGGAAAACTCAACCTTTCGAAGAACATCGATCCGATGAAGGATTTCGGTGTGGATTACTTCCTCGAGCGCCGTGAGCTCGGCATGATCAACATCGGAGGAGACGGAGTCGTCGAAGCTGATGGGGGCGTCTATGACTTGGTCCACTATGATGGGCTCTACCTTCCGAAGGAAACGAAGGAAGTCTTCTTTTCCAGCAAGGATCCCAAAAATCCGGCGAAGTTCTACATGAGCTCGACACCCGCTCACCGGGTGTTCCCCGCCAAGCAGATCATCTTCTCCGAGGCGAAACACGTTCCCGCCGGAGCCGCCGCGGACTCCAATAAGCGGACGATTCACCAATACATCCACCCGGAAGTGCTTGATACCTGTCAGCTTTCGATGGGCTTGACGGAACTGGATAGCGGCAGCGTGTGGAACACGATGCCCGCCCACTCGCATGAGCGCCGGATGGAGGTGTACTTCTACTTTGAAGTCAAGAAGGATCAGAGTGTCTTCCACCTGATGGGCGAGCCGGCGGAAACCCGGCACATCATCGTTCATAATGAGGAAGCGGTCATCAACCCCTCATGGTCGATTCACAGCGGGGCAGGGACGAGCAACTATACGTTTATTTGGTCAATGGCCGGCGAAAACCGCACATACACCGATATGGACTGGATCGCTACGGAAGATTTGAGGTAAAGAAGATGGATTTTTTGAAAGATCAATTCTCCGTCAAGGGGAAAGTCGCCTGGGTTACCGGCGGCAGTTACGGTATCGGTCTGAATATCGCGTTGGCATATGCCAAGGCGGGAGCGAAAATCGCTTTCAACGACATCAACCGGGAGTTGGTGGATAAGGGGCTTGCCGCCTATAAGGAAGCGGGCTTCGATGTAAAAGGATATGTCTGCGATGTGACGGATGAACCGACAGTCCAAAAGACCGCGAAGCAGATCGAAAAGGATCTTGGACCGGTCGATATCCTCGTGAACAACGCCGGCATCATCAAGCGCATTCCGATGCATGAGATGAGCGTCGATGATTGGCGGCTGGTCGTCGACATCGATCTGACCGCCCCCTTCATCGTCGCTAAAGCGGTGCTTCCGTCGATGATGGAGCGAAGAAGCGGAAAGATCATCAATATCTGTTCGATGATGAGCGAGCTGGGAAGAGAGACCGTCGCCGCCTATGCCGCCGCGAAAGGCGGGCTGAAGATGCTGACCCGCAACATCGCCAGTGAATATGGCAAATACAATATCCAGTGCAACGGAATAGGGCCCGGATACATCGCCACGCCGCAGACCGCGCCGCTGAGGGAGAAGCAAGCGGATGGATCGCGCCACCCCTTCGATTCCTTCATCATCGCCAAGACGCCCGCCGAGCGCTGGGGAACTCCCGAGGATCTGATGGGTCCGGCCATCTTCCTCGGGTCCAAAGCAAGCGACTTCGTAAACGGTCATGTGCTCTATGTCGATGGAGGCATTCTCGCTTATATCGGAAAGCAACCGTAAGGGTGATGCATAGTCGATTTCGGGGAAGGATGACGCCTTCCCCGTTTTCATTTTTGATACAATGTTTTACTTTTGGATCCGCTCAAATAGTTTCTGAACAAGAAATTGACTCTTTGTTGATTGACAGTATTCAGAGGAACCGATAGGATTGGTTCGTTATCAATCTGAAATAATTTAGAGGAGTCATACATGACGAATAAGAAAAAAAAGTATGTCTATTTCTTTGGCACCGGAAAGGTTGAAGGAACGGCCAAGATGAGAGACATCCTCGGTGGTAAAGGCGCAAACCTCGCCGACATGATCAGCATCGGTCTTCCGGTACCTCCGGGCTTCACGATCAGCACCGAAGCGTGCGCGTACTACTCCGCCAATGACGGAGCGTATCCCGAAGGCCTTCGGGAAGAAATCCTTGAACATTTGGCTACCCTTGAAAAGATGATGGGTGCAAAACTCGGGGATGCCGCCAACCCGCTGCTGGTCTCGGTCCGAAGCGGAGCCGCCTCTTCGATGCCGGGGATGATGGATACGATTTTGAACCTCGGACTCAATCCGAAAAGCGTCCAAGGTCTTATTGCAAAAACCGGTAATGAGCGATTCGCTTGGGATAGCTATCGCCGCTTCATGCAGATGTTCGGCGATGTAGTCATGGGAGTTCCCCATGCCCTTTTTGAAGGCGCTCTACAAGATGTGAAAGATGCGAAGGGCGTCCAGCTGGATACCGAATTGAACGCTGCAGATCTGCAGGAAGTCATCAAGCGGTATCAAAAGATCTACCACGACACCGTTGGTACGGATTTCCCCTATGATCCCGTCGAGCAGCTTTTCCTCGCCATCAATGCGGTGTTCAAGTCCTGGAACAACGAGCGGGCGATCCGGTATCGCCAGATGAATGATATTCGCGGTCTCCTCGGGACCGCGGTCAACATCCAGTCGATGGTCTTCGGTAACATGGGCGACACCAGTGGAACCGGCGTCGCATTCACCCGCGACCCCTCCACCGGCGAGAACCGCTTCTATGGCGAGTATCTGATGAACGCTCAGGGTGAAGACGTCGTCGCGGGAATACGAACTCCCGAGCCGATCGAAACCCTTGAAAAGGTGAACCCTGCAGCATACAAGCAGCTGGTCGATATCCGACACATCCTGGAGCAGCATTACAAGGATATGCAGGATCTTGAATTCACGATTCAGGAAGGGACGCTGTACATCCTGCAGACCCGAAGCGGAAAGCGGACCGTCTTCAGCTGGCTCCGCAGCCAGGTGGATATGGTCGAAGAGGGGCTCATCTCCAAAGAAGAGGCGGTCAGCCGCGTTCCCGCCGGAGAGTTCGGCAAGCTCTTTGCACCGGTTCTCGATTCGAAATACATCTCCGACAAAGGCGTTGATATAATCACCAAAGGCCTCAACGCATCCCCCGGCGGCGCGAGCGGTAAAGCATACTTCACCGCGGCGAAAGCGGAAGAGATGGCAGCCGAAGGTCATGATGTCATTTTGGTGAGAAATGAGACCAGTCCGGAAGATATCGGTGGAATGGCGGTCGCCAAGGGAATCGTTACCGCTCGAGGCGGAATGACCAGCCACGCCGCGGTCGTTGCCCGAGGAATGGGTTGTCCCTGTGTGAGCGGTGCCCATGAAATCGTGATCAATGAAGAGAAGAAATTCCTTACCGTCGGCGACGTAACGATCAAGGAAGGGGAGTATATCGCTCTTGACGGATTCACCGGGGAAGTGTATGCCGGTGAAGTTCCCGTAAAAGCTTCCGAGATCGTTCAGGTTCTTCACGGTCAGATGAAGGAAGAGGAATCACAGCTCTTCGGGTTCTACAAGAAGTTCATGTCGTACGTCCAAGAGATCAAGCGCATGGCGGTCTACACCAACGCGGACACTCCCCAGGACGCTCGGATGGCGATTCTCTTCGGTGCCGAGGGAATCGGGCTCTGCCGGACTGAACATATGTTCTTCGGTGAAGGTCGAATCCTTCCGATGAGAAGGATGATCTTGGCGGGAAACACGATCGAACGTGAAAAAGCGCTTGATCAGCTGCTTCCGATGCAGCGTGGCGATTTCGAGGGAATCTACGAAGCCCTTGCCGGAAGGCCGGCGACGATTCGGCTTCTCGATCCGCCGTTGCACGAATTCCTTCCCAACGATCATACCAGTCGTCACGAGCTGGCGCTGCAGATGCGCATTCCCGTGGAGGAGCTTTCCCAGAAAATCAGTGCGCTGCACGAGTTCAACCCGATGCTCGGCTTCCGGGGCTGCCGCCTTGGCATCATCTATCCCGAGATTCTTCGCATGCAGGTTCGGGCGATCATCGAGGCTGCAATCAACGTGAAGCGCAAGGGAATCAGGGTGTTGCCGGAGATCATGGTTCCGCTGGTGGGCAACTACAAGGAGTTCCTCTACACCAAGAAGATCATCCTCGAAGTCATTGAAGCAATCTTCGCTGAACAGAAGATGGAAATCGAATACAAGATCGGTACGATGATCGAGGTTCCCCGAGCCGCATTGACCGCCGATGAGATCGCTCCGAACGCCGAGTTTTTCAGCTTCGGCACCAACGACCTCACCCAGATGGCATGCGGGTTCAGCCGGGATGATTCCGCTTCCTTCCTTGGTCCATACGTGAATGATCCCGATAAGGGCTTCTACGACTATGACCCGTTTGAGACGATGGACTTCAACGGAGTAGGCAAACTCGTCCGAATCGCCAGCGACCTCGGCCGCAAGGCGAATCCCGATCTCGTGCTGGGAATCTGCGGTGAGCACGGCGGTGATCCGAAGACGATCGAGTTCTTCAACGAAGTCGGACTCGACTACGTCTCCTGTTCTCCTTTCCGCGTTCCCATCGCCCGCTTGGCGGCCGCCCAAGCGGTGATCAAGCAGAAGTAACATGCTTCCCGGGCTTCGGCCCGGGATTCTTTTCTCAAGGCTCGACAGGATCATGAAAGAAAAAAGCGGCTTGAAGAAGCCGCCAGAGCCAAAAAAGGGAATCGAACCCTTGACCTGCTCATTACGAGTGAGCCGCTCTACCCCTGAGCTATTTTGGCATAACGAGGGCATAATACCGTACCAAGTGATTTTTTTCAAGGGATGGTATAACTTGACCAGCATTGGTGTTTGAAGTAGGCTGGCTCTGAGGAAATTGATTGAAAAAACGAATGGTATTTACTCCTGCAGCACCGCGCGAGGTGATTGAGATACTCGTCAACCATCCATCCCGTTTCGGGCCGGCGATCGGTCAAAGCTGGGATCCGAATGTGGCTGATTTTCTCATTGAGATGTACCCTGAAGCGATTGAGCAGGGCTTCGGGCTGGAAGACATACTGATGATGGTCGCCGAGGATGAAGAAGCATGAACGTCCTTGGAATCGAGACCTCCTGTGATGAGTGCGCAGCGAGCGTCGTCGTCGACGGAAAAACGATTCTCAGCAATGTCATCGCATCACAGATCGAAGAGCACCGGATATACTATGGGGTCGTGCCCGAGCTCGCTTCGAGAATTCATACCGAATGGATCGCTCCGACTGTTCAGGCCGCCATCGATGACGCCGCAGTCGAAATCGATGCCGTCGCGGTTACCAACCGACCCGGTCTTCTCGGTTCGCTTCTGGTGGGAGTCAGCTTCGCCAAAGGATTTGCCGCGGCCAAAGGAATCCCGTTGATCGGAATCGATCATATCAGGGCGCACCTCTATGCTCCTCAGATCGAATACAAGCTTGACTATCCGTATCTGGGGGTTCTCGTCTCCGGCGGTCATACGGTGATCTGCAAGGTTACCGGCTATGATGACCTGGAAGTGCTGGGAACGACGATCGATGATGCGATCGGTGAAGCGTTTGACAAGGTCGCCAAGCATTACGACTTCGGATATCCCGGAGGGGTCGCGATCGACCGGCTCGCTCAAAAAGGCGATCCTCTCGCGTTCCGTTTTCCCGGTCCGAAGATTCGGGAAAAGACGAACCCATATGATATCTCATACTCCGGATTGAAAAGCGCCGTGATAAACCATCTGGATAAGTACTGGGACGGCAAGAGCGAGAAATCGAGCGAGAATATCGCCGCTTCCTTCCAGCGGACGGCGATCAATATGTTGATCAAACGGATCCGGGCCGCCTTGGAGGATACCGGACTGACGAGCATCAGCGTCGGCGGGGGAGTGGCAGCAAACAGCTATCTCCGAAGTGAACTGGAGAAGTTCCGGCTCGGTGGGTGTACGGTCGCTTTTCCGTCGATGAGGCTATGTACCGATAATGCGGCGATGATCGCCGCGCTTGGATACCATTACCTCAAGGATGGAATCCGGGACGGGTATGATATGAAAGCAAGTGCACGTGTGAGTGCGTTTAAGAAACAGTACACCCCAGGAGGCTGAGTGTGAGCATCGATCTGGACCTTGCAATTAGAAAAGTTCCAAACTTCCCCAAAGAAGGAATCCTGTATTATGACATTACGGGAATTCTGAATGACAGCAGTGCATTCCGTGCCAGCATTGATGAGCTTGCGAAGAAAGCGGGTTCCTATCAATTTGATTACATCGCGGCGGTTGAAGCTAGAGGCTTCGTCTTCGGAGCTCCCTTGGCCGAGCGCCTCGGTGTCCCCCTGATCCTCATCCGCAAGAAAGGCAAGCTTCCCAACGAGGTATATTCCAAAAGCTTCGCCCTCGAATACGGCGAGGATGTCATCTGCGTCCAAAAGCTCGATGTGCATCCCGGCAAGAAAGTGCTCCTGGTTGACGACCTGATCGCAACCGGTGGAACCCTTGAAGCCGCCGCCTCGATCTTTGAGGAGCACGGGTCGATCGTTACCGGTATCCTGGGTGTCATCGGATTGCCTTTTTTGAACTACGAAGAAGTGCTTGAAGCGTATCCGACGGAAGTCCTCATCACCTACGACTCCGAGTAGCCTTTGACAAACACTTCATTGGAGGGTACAGTTGACATGCACTTGTTCCACCGGCAGGTATTTTCTGCGGTGGTTGACAAAGGATTGAGGTTTTTCGTATCCTACCGGAGGATTTTGAAATGGGATGTAGTGTAATGGTAACACTGCAGATTCTGGTTCTGCCTTTGGGGGTTCGAATCCCTCCATCCCAGCAATCGGTTCCTTCGTCTAACGGTTAGGACGGGAGATTCTCAGTCTTCAAATAGGGGTTCGATTCCCCTAGGAACTAAGAGCGTGAAGCAGGGCAACCACCGGTTGCCCTGTTTTTCCGACAGAGGAAGTATCGATGATTACAGCATCAAATATAGGCCTGTCATACGGCACGCAAGTTCTCTTCAAAGAGGTGGACATCAAGTTCACCCCCGGAAACTGTTACGGAATCATCGGAGCGAACGGATCGGGAAAATCCACGTTTTTGAAGATTCTCAGCGGTGAAATCGAACCGGATACCGGCAAGGTCATCGTCACCCCGGGCCAGCGGCTCGCCACCCTTCGCCAAGACCACTTCGCGTTTAATGAATACTCGGTCCTGGAGACGGTCATCATGGGGTATGAGAAGCTCTACTCGATCATGAAAGAACGGGATGCAATCTACTCCAAAGAAGAGTTCACGGAAGAGGACGGCCTCCGTGCCGCCGAATTGGAAGGCGATTTTGCCGAACTCGGAGGATGGGAAGCGGAGAGCGAAGCAGCTCAACTGCTCAGCGGACTCGGAATCGCCGATGCGCTCCATGAAAAACAGATGGCTGAAGTGGAAGACTCGATCAAAGTACGGGCTCTGTTGGCCCAAGCGCTGTTCGGGAATCCCGATATCCTTCTCCTCGACGAGCCGACGAACCACCTGGACTTGGAGTCGATCCACTGGCTTGAAGATTTCCTCTCCGACTTTGACAACACCGTGATCGTGGTTTCCCACGACCGGCACTTCCTGAATACGGTGTGTACTCATATCGCTGATATCGATTACGGCAAGATCCGGCTGTATGTCGGCAACTACGACTTCTGGTATCTTTCCAGCCAGCTCGCGGCAAAACAGCAACGGGACGAGAAACGGCGACGGGAGGAGAAGATCGCCGAACTGAAGGAGTTCATTTACCGCTTCAGTTCCAACGTGGCCAAAGCCCGCCAAGCGACCAGCCGAAAGAAACTGATCGATAAACTCACGATCGATGACATCCGTCCCTCCAGCCGCCGCTTCCCCTATGTCGCCTTCAAGCCCAATCGCGAGGTCGGTCGGAATATTCTGGATATAGACTCCCTTTCCAAATCGATTGAAGGGGAAGTGCTGCTCGACAAGTTTTCTCTCCATGTGAATGCCGGCGACAAGATCGCGTTCGTCGGGCCCAGCCACGCAGCCAAGAGCGCCCTCTTCGAGATTCTCAGCGGCAACGACGAACAGGACGACGGATCCTACACGTGGGGTGTCACCACGAGCCTTTCGTACTTTCCCAAAAACAACAATCATCTCTTTGAAGAGCATGTCTCAATCGTGGATTGGCTTCGCCGATACAGTCCCGACCAGGATGAAACATACGTTCGTTCCTTCTTGGGCCGGATGCTCTTCAGCGGCGATGAGGCCTTGAAGGATCTTACCGTGTTAAGCGGGGGAGAGAAGGTCCGCTGCCTTCTCGCGAAGATGATGCTTGAAGGGGCGAACGTGCTCATCTTCGATGAACCGACCAGCCACTTGGATCTCGAGGCGATCACGGCGCTCAACAACGGTCTGATCGACTTTACCGGAAACATTCTCTTCAACAGTCATGACCATCAGTTCGTCGAATCGATCGCGAATCGCATCATCGAATTCACTCCCGGCGGAGTGATTGACAGAATGATGGGCTTCGAAGAGTATTTTAAGGACGAGGGAATCAAAGCACTGCGGACTGAACTCTATGGAGGAGTAAAGAACGCTTTGGCACTCTGAGGAAGGTGGTATGTTGGTAGCGGTTGATATCGGCAACAGCAATGTCGTCATAGCGGTGCACAATGGAAAAGAGTGGATTCATTCTTTTCGGATTCATAGCGACCAGAAGAAGACCACCGACGAGTACTTCGTCGTCCTTGAAGCGCTGATGAACAGCGCCAAGGTCAGTCGCCAGGATATCACCAAAGCGGTAATCTGCAGCGTCGTTCCCAATCTTACCCGGGCGATCGCAAAAAACATCTACAACCTCTTCTCGATTCAGCCGTTGATGGTGACCCATTCGGTGAACAGCAATCTGATCCGGGAGACGATCCCCAGGGAGTTGGGGACGGATATCTTGGCCAACTTGGCGCAGGCTCACTATGTTCACCCCAGCAGAAGCGTGATGGTCATTGATTTTGGAACCGCGTTGACGTTTTCAACGGTGAACAAAGAAGGAGCGATCCTTGGGGTCTCGATCGCTCCCGGGCTGGTGACCGCGGTGAACTCCCTCTATGGAGCGACGGCTCAACTGCCTCAAGTCGAGCTGAAAACCCCGCCTTCGGTAATCGGACGAACCAGCCAGGATTCGATCAACAGCGGAATCATGTTCGGGTATGCGGGGCTGGTGAAGACAATCATCGAGTTGACGGAGGCGGAGATCGGTGAAGAGCTGTATGTGATCGCCACCGGGGGCCTCTCGCGAACGCTCAGCCCTCTCGTCGGGCGAATCAATCAGATCGTGCCGATGCAGACCCTTGACGGGTTGAAGCTCATCAGTGATCTAAACTGAAGCGACCGTTGACGATGATCGGAACCCTCGAGCCATCGTGCAGGATCGCATCGACGTTCATGTCGCTCGATCCCACCATGAAGTCGACGTGGGTCAAGCTGGTGTTGCACCCCGCCTCATGAAGTTCCTCCTCGCTTGAAAGCGTAGAACCGTGTTCAAGACATATCGGGTATCCTTCTCCGAGGGCCAGGTGACACGAAGCATTCTCATCCAGCAGGATCGAGTGGAAGATCAACCCGCTCTGAGCGATCGGGCTGGATTCGTCGACCAGCGCCACTTCACCGATCCGTCTCGTACCCTCGTCGATCCCGAAGAAGCGATCCAGCGCTTCCCGGCCTTTCTTCGCTGAATATTCGACGACTTTTCCTTCCTTGAAGACGAAGCGGACTTCCTCGGTAGGAGTATGCAATACATCCACCGGCCGAGTTGTCGTTACATACCCTTCGGCCTGCATTCGATCGGGGGTGGAGAAAATCTCTTCGGTGGGAAGATTCGCAAAGAAGCGTTTTCCTGAGGGGAGCGTTTCCGCTCCGCCGACAAAACGGGACTCTTTTCTGAAACCGATCGTCAGATCGGTTCGGGGGCTTTGGAAGTGGAGGGCTTTGAAATCCAAGGAGTTGATATAGTCCATTCGCTTCTGCAGCGTCTCATGCTTTTCATCCCATGCGGAAGCGGGATCTTCCCTGTCCAGCAAAAGAATCGGTTTAAGCACTTCGAAGAGATCCTCGGGCTTGGCATCCTCGCCAAGGACCTGCTTCGCCCAGAGCGGTCCCGGGGCGACGCAGACGCACCAAGGCAGCTGGTGGCGCATGAGAACCTTCGAGCGGGCTTCGGAAGCTTTCCGGCGGGCGGCGGAGGCGAACTGGTTCTTTACCGGATCGAGCGGACCGTGGTCCAATCGCTCTTCGGTTGAATCGATGCGAATAGAGGACCACCCTTCGCTGATGAATTCATAATCGAGCGCTTTGAGGTAGGCGGGAACGAATTGGACTTCTTCTTCGCTCTGAGCCTCCAAGCGGGAGGAGAGCAGATCAAGATCGTCGGTAAGGATTTGCACATAGGAAGCGCCTAGACGATAGGCGGCCTTACCGAGGGCGCGGGCGAAGTAGTAGGTTCCCGCTCCGGTGGTGATGAGCACCGCTTTGCCTTTCTGCAAATTGATTCCTTTGGTGATGATCAATTCCGTATATCTTCGGATATCCTGTTCATTCATCGTCGCATCTCCTATAAAATGAAAGACCCTTCGGCTATGATCGTTTTATTTGAACCGTCGGGTTCTCGTATCTCTACTGTAATATCATGGCACAGGGGGATTTCCAAGTGGGCTATCGATTGTCCGAGATCGGGCAGATCATCCTCCCGGGTTCCCGCCTTGATCGTATCCACCAGCACGCCTCCGAGATGAAGGATCGATCGGCACTCCTTTTTGTAGTGGGGGTGGACGAGGCGGGAGATGTAGCGGCATTCCGGCGTATTGGAGTCGGCAAGACTGATTCCGCTTACCGCTTTGGTTCCTTCATCCACTTCAAAATACTTCTTGAGCGCTTCCTTGCCCTCGCGAGCGTCATAGGAAACCACGACCCCGTCTTCAATGGTGAATGCGGCTTCCGTTACCGGGGTGCCGAACAGGGTGAACGGCGATCCCGCCCGGACCTTTCCATTCGTCGAACCGGTTTTAAATGCCGTATGAACCGACTGGACCGGGAGAAGCGGAATATACTCTCGTCCGGAAGCGAGCCGGAATACGCCGCTGATCCATCCGGTCAGCGGGCTTTGTTCGCCGATCAGCTCCGTTTCGCTTCCTTTGATCGAGATCATCTTCCCTAAAGAGGTGTTGAGAATCTTTTCACGATAGGAAAGCACGTTGGCTTGTTCCGTCCAGTAGGTGGGGGACCAATCGGAGGTAAGACGCATCAGAATTCCAAACAGGTTCCACATCTCCTCGATGCTCACAAGGCGGCCGAGCATGCTTGCCGCCCAGGCGGTTCCCGGATAGGGAATGTTCGCCCATGGAATCGAGATCCTTCGATCCAGGAAAACAGGATCGGAAAGATGACCGTAGTGGGCGAGGGTTCTCACTTCGTGAGAGGGTTCATTCCAATCCTCATCTTCACCGTAGGGGAATTCATCCAAGTCGACGATATGGGCGAGGACGGAGGTCTTCACCTGAGGCCTCATGCCCCTTTTTTCAATCGGGTCTATCGGATAGGTTTGAAGCACTTTGCCCATTGACGTCTCGACGATCGTTACAGGCAGTTTCGTCACATGAGTCGCTTTTCTTGCCACAAGACGGGCGAAGTTCATGGTTCGGGCGTTGGTGTTGATCGTAAGGCTGTCCCCCTCGCTTAGGCGAAGTTGGATGGCGATGATCAGTTCAGCATAGCGTTCCTGCATGAGCACTCCTTAAGAAGACACAAAAGGCACCCCATCGGAGTGCCTCTTTCTAGAGCGCCCTACGGGAGTCGAACCCGCTTCTTCAGCTTGGAAGGCTGAGGTAATACCATTATACGAAAGGCGCATCAACCGCCTCTTTTTATAGTGTATCGTTGCATCTTCGTCAAGTACCCTATGAGTTCCCATGATTGGTCGTGGTCCGGCGTCGATTGACATGCATGAGGCATCACTGATACAAAAGAGATGGATCTATGAACAAGAAGCGAGGGTAGGAGCGTGGGTCAGCGCGGGGAAGTGTTTTCAACAAGGCTTGTCAAGAATGAGCGGACGTATTTTTTTAATGTAAAAGAGAATATTCGAGGTGACATCTTTTTGAATATCGTCGAATCGAAAGGCTTGCCGGATAGTGATCGCTTCATTCGCCAATCAATCATCATCTACCAGGAGGACTTGGGGGAGTTCCTGAAAGAGCTTCAGAAGTCGCTCGATTTCATCAAGCGGAATGTTCGTTAATATCTAAAACTCAATCGATGAATCGGAGAAGGCCCGTATTGTTTCAGGGCCTCTTTATGTGCTTTGGTCGGATACCCTTTGTGCTTGGCGAAGCGATACATCGGCCACTTTTCATCATAGGCGGCCATGATGCGGTCCCGCTCCACCTTGGCGAGAATCGAAGCGGCCATGATCTCGGGAATCGAGTCATCGCCCTTGATGACAGTTTCCGTTTCACAGGAGAGGATCGGCGACCACCGGACCGGCCAAGGGGCCTCGGCCCGCCTCATCGACTCCACAGATCAACGTCATCCTCTATTACCTCCTGCGGTTGATATGCTATAATCGCTCACAGATATCGTCAAGCAAGAAGAGGGTGTGCGTTGTTTCTTAAATCTCTTGAACTCTATGGATTTAAATCATTCGCCGATCGAGTGAAACTCCAATTCTCCGATGGGATCACCAGTCTCCTGGGACCGAACGGGTGCGGTAAATCCAATATCGTCGATGCAATCAAATGGGTTCTCGGCGAGCAGTCGACCAAGACGCTCCGGGCATCGAAAATGGAAGACGTGATCTTCAACGGAACCGATCTGCGCAAACCCCTTCAAGTGGCCGAAGTCATTCTCGTCCTCTCCAATGAAAACGGCGATCTGCCGATCGATGAGCCGGAGGTCGAGATCAAGCGGCGAATCTTCCGAACCGGAGAAAGCGAATACTATATCAATCGCAATCGCGTCCGGCTGATGGATGTCCGAGATCTCTTCTTTGATACCGGCGTCGGAAAAAGCGCCTACTCGATCTTGGAGCAGGGAAAGATCGACCAGATTCTTTCCTCCCGACCGGAGGACAGGCGCTATATCTTTGAAGAAGCGGCGGGAATCAGCCGATACAAGGTGCAAAGTCTGGAAGCGAAACGAAAACTTGAGCGAACCGATGAAAATATCGCTCAAGTGGAAACGATTCTCAGGGAAGTGAAGCGCAACTACGATACGAAGAAAGGGCAGGCGGAAAAAGCGAAGAGCTATCGCGAACTTCGAAAAGAACAATTCACCCTGGAAGTCGACATCCAGCTTTCCACCTTGGTCAGCTATTCGAAGCTGAGGGAGGTCCGGCTTGAACAGGAGCAGACGTTTTCCCGGCAATACCAGGCAAAACGGGCGGAGTTGGAAACCTTCGATGAGAGTCTTGCCGAGCTGCGTGAAGAGCTGAGAACCTTGGGTTCTTCCCGCATCGCGATTCAAACCGAGCTCATGCGCCTCGATGAAGCGACGAAGGGAAGGGGCGAAAAACTTGATCTGTTGACGGTTCGATACCGGGATTTCCTGAATCAGCAGGAAAGCGCAAAAAGCCGGGGTGAAGGGATCAAAGGTCAGATTGAACGCGACCAGGCGCACGTCGCCGAGCGGACCGGATATATCGCCCAGATTGATGAACGAATCAAGCAGCTGGAAGGGGAGCTGAAAGGGTTTCTGGCATCCCTGGGAAAAAGCAGAAAAACCATTGAAGACCATATCAATCAGATCGGCACGCTCGAGAAGAGCAACACCCGCCTCGAGGAAGAGACGGACACCCTGAGCCTTGAAGTCAATGAGCTCAGCGATGCGATCGTCATCCAGCTTGAAGAACAGCTGCGCTCAAGCGGATATACCACCAAAGCCCGCAATGAGGCCCGAAGCATCCTCCTGGCGGAATTGGAGCATATCAGGCAGTCGATTCTCAAAGAACAGGAGTTTTTCGCCAAACTGAAAGCCGCCGAACTCTCCGTCGAGACGCTGTTTAAGCGGCAGCACGAATTCTTTTCCACCTTACGCGATTCATTGGCTTCGCTCTCCGATCACTTTGCCGTCTACGAAGGGACTCAGGCATCTTTCCTGGATGAGCTCATAGCCCCCGAAGGAACGATCGCAAAGAAGCAGGAACTCGACCAGGCGATCGCTCAAAAACGAAAAGAGATCATCCGCAACCGGGAGCGGGTTGCCCATCTGAGAGAAGAGAACCTTCGCCTCCAAAGCCAGATGGATCTCTTCCAGGATGCGATCGCCGAACATCAAAGCGCGCTCAGCCAGCTTCGTTCCAACAAGGAATCCGCTCAGGCGTGGATTGCCAACCTTCGAAGTACGATCACCGAACGGGAGTATGAATATAAAGATGCGCTCGCCGCGGCGACAAATGCCCAGGAACGAATCTATGAAACCCAGGAGGATATCCGTGCCACCGAAGCGGAAGTGAAAGAGATCAAAACGCGAATCGCCGATCTGAATCGGGAACTCGAAGTACTTGCCACCCGAATAGAAGAGCAGAGCCGGCTGATTCAAGACCGTGAATCAGAGAAGGAGGACACCTTCGACGAGATCCAGAACCTCCGAAGCGAGCGGGAAAAGGCGGAACTGCACGCCCAAAACCTTGAAGAACAGATTGCAGGGCTCTATACGAACTTCTTCGATACGTACGGCAAAAGCCTGAAGGAGTTCGAACACCGGCTTGAAGAGGAGGAGCTGGATGACAGCCCGGTTCTCCGAGCGCGCTTGGAAGAGGTGAAGAAGCGCGTCAGCGGAATGGGATACATCAACCAGATGGCGGAGCAGGAGTTTTCCGAGATCAAAGAACAGTATGACTTCCTCACCAGGCAGCTGGATGATCTGGCGAAAGCGAAAGCGGATCTGGATAATGTCATCACTGAGATCACGACGCGGAGCGAAGAACTCTTCATGACGACGTACAAGGAGATTTCAGCCGCATTCCAGGCGATGTTCCGCCGGCTTTTCGGTGGAGGTCGCGCCGAGCTCTCCCTGATCGATCCGGATAATATTCTTGAAAGCGGAATCGACATTCTCGCTCAGCCGCCGGGCAAGAAGCTTACCCACCTCACGCTGTTAAGCGGAGGTGAGCGCTCGATGACAGCAGTGGCGTTGCTCTTTGCGACCTACAGCGTAAAGCCGTCCCCCTTCACGGTGCTTGATGAGATCGATGCGGCGCTTGACGATCGAAATATCGGCTACTTCCTCTCGCTGCTCGAAGAGTTTGCTCAAAAGAGTCAGTTCATCATCGTCACCCACAATAAACACACCGTCATGGGTTCTACTACGCTCCTGGGGGTAACCCAGATGGAGCCGGGAGTTTCCACGATGGTCAGCTACCGCCTCGATACGTTGGAGGGAAAACCGGTCATCCTCAATGATGATGAACAGGCGGTTGATTTCAATGAAGAGGGAAGCCTTATCAGTTAGCTCTTCTTGACAGGGTTTGAGGGTGTAGGGTATAAGGTCAATTTGAGTGAAAGAGTTAAGAGACAATGTTTGATTCAATAAGCAATGCGTTCAGCTCGATCATGCGATCGATCGCCGGAAAATCCAAAATCAGTGAAAAGAACATCCAAGACGCCGTTGAAGAGATCAAGGTGGCGCTGTTGGATGCGGACGTCAATATCCGGGTCGTCCGCAGATTCATCAATTCCACGATGGAGGAAGCGCTTGGCGAAAAGGTTCTCAAGGCCGTCGATCCGGGGGACCAGTTTGTAAAGATCGTCTACGACAAGATGGTGAACCTCCTCGGGGACGAGGATAACCAGAAGCTCAATCTCAAAGGTCCCGATACCCCGTCTTCAATCCTCATGATGGGTCTTCAGGGTTCCGGTAAAACCACCACCGCCGCAAAACTTGCTCTTCGCTTGAAGAAAGAGGGGCGGAGAGTCCTTCTGGTCGCCGCGGACCTGGTTCGTCCCGCCGCCATCCTGCAGCTGCAGGTCCTCGGAGAAACGGTCGGTGTCGAGGTGTTTTCCATCGAAGGGGAAAAGGATCCGGCAACGGTCGCCAAGGCCGCATTCGCAAAAGCGAAGAAAGAGCAGTTCAATACGTTGATCGTCGATACCAGCGGACGGATGCACCTCGATGAAGTGCTGATGGCGGAGATTAAAAAAGTCCGGGATGTGCTCAAACCGGAGGAAACGCTGTTCGTCGCGGATGCGATGACCGGTCAGCAGGCGGTTGCGATCGCCAAAGAGTTTGAAGAGCAGGTCGGCATCAGCGGAGTCGTCCTTACGAAGTTTGACAGCGATACCCGAGGCGGAGCGGCTCTTTCACTGCGTTCGGTAGTCGGAAAGCCGATCAAATTCATTGGAGTAGGCGAGAAAGTCGAAGACTTGGAGCCGTTCTACGCCGATCGCTACGCTTCCCGGATTCTCGGAATGGGAGATATCGTCTCGCTTGTCGAGAAAGCCCAGGAGGTGTTCGATGAAGAGCAGGCCATCAAAATGCAGCAGAAGATGGCGAAGAACACCTTCGATCTTCAGGATTATCTTGAACAGCTTGAATCGATGAACAAGATGGGCGGCCTTGAATCGATGCTGGAACTGATTCCGGGGATGAAGGGTCAGGTCAGCGAAGATGATATCGACAAACAGGAAATCGAACGGGAGAAGGCGATCATCCGTTCGATGACCTATGCTGAACGGGAAAACTACCTTATACTTGGACCAACCCGTCGGCGAAGGGTCGCCAAGGGAAGCGGTACGCATATCAGCGATGTGAATCGTCTGATCAAAAAGTTTGAAAAGTCACGCCAGATGATGAGGAAGTTGACGCGAAACAAAAAATACCAGGCTGAAATGTTAAAACAGATGGGTCTGTAGTTGTTGTATATCATGGAGGAATTGTCACGATGGTGAGCATGAGACTGAAGAGGTTTGGATCAAAGAAACGACCGGATTATCGGATTGTAGTAATCGACTCCCGTGAGAAGCGCCAAGGCCGCGCGATCGAGGAAGTCGGACACTATCATCCCCTTGCAGACAAAGATGAGCAGTTGGTGATCAAGGAAGACCGCGTCAAAGAGTGGTTGATGAAAGGCGCCCAGCCGAGCGATACGGTTCGCAATTTGCTCAACAAGAGCGGCGTGCAGGTGAATCGCAAGGCTCAGGACTAAGTCCTAGGAGCACACTGTGGAAAAAGATCTAGTTGAATATATCGTAAAGTCGCTTGTCGATCTTCCCGATGAAGTGGATGTCAATGTGATCGAGGGCGAAAAGTCCACGATTCTGGAACTCCGCGTCGCCAGCGAAGATGTCGGCAAGGTCATCGGCAAGCAGGGGCGGATCGCCAAAGCGATCAGAACGATCCTCAGCGCTTCGGCTACCCGGGATGGAAAGCGGGCGGTGCTGGAGATCCTCGACTGACGTGGATCGGCTCATCGCTACTGCTACGATCGGACGAACCTTCGGCTACGAGGGCGAGGTCAGAGTCTACCCGAACAATGAGGAGTCCGATTATCTTAAAAAGCTCAAGACGATCGTCGCTTCCCTGAAAGACGGTAAAGAAATACCCCTTGCCGTCGAGCATGTGCGAACTGACGGTAAAAGCGTTTTGATGAAATTCAAAGGATATGATTCTTCTGAAGAAGCACAGGCGATCGTCGGCGCCCGGGTGATGGTCGACCGCAAGTTCGCCTCTCCGCTTAAGGAAGGCGAGTACTACACTGCGGATCTGATCGGGTGTACGCTCGTATCCGATGGGGAAAACCGCGCCACGGTCGTCAGCGTGATGGATGGTCCTCAGGCGCTTCTTTTGGAGGCCGAGCGACCGGATTCCAAGCGTTTTCTGGTTCCGTTTCTCCACGAGTATACCGGAAAGGTCGATCTCGAAGAAAAAACGATAGAGTTGTTGGCACCATGGCTGCTCGACTGACGATAACGGTTCTGACCCTCTTTCCCCAGATGCTCGAGGGGTTTTTCACCTCCTCGATCATGAGGCGGGCGGTGGAGAAAGGAACGGTAGCGTACAATCTGATCGACTTTCGCTCTTGGGCGACCGGTAAGCACAAGAGCGTCGATGATCTTCCCTATGGGGGCGGGGCGGGGATGGTGCTGATGTACGATCCTCTTTCCAAAGCGTTGGATGAACTGGGAACTGCGGGCAAGCGGGTGATATATCCATCACCGTCGGGAGTTCTGCTGAACCAGGCCTTGGCCCGGGAACTCAGTGAAGAGCGGGAACTCGTCTTCATCTGCGGGCATTATGAGGGCCTTGATCAGCGAATCATCGACGAGTATGTGGATGATGAGATTTCAATCGGCGATTATGTGATCACCAGCGGCGAAATCGCCACGATGGTGATCGTGGATTCACTGTTTCGATTGATCGATGGGGTGATCAGTAGAAAATCGCTTGATGAGGAAAGCTTCGGTGACGGGTTGCTGGAATATCCCCATTACACGAGAAGCGAACCCTCTTGCCCAAAAGAAGTCCCTCATGTATTATTGAGCGGTCATCATGAGAAGATCGAATCATGGCGGCTGAAACAGAAGCTGCTTCGCACGATGGAGCGGCGGATCGATCTTCTGGAAACAGCCTCTTTGGACGTGGATTCCAGAAAACAAGTAAATGAATTGAAAGAACATATGGCGAAGGGGACCTTAGACAATGGACGTGATGAAAGCTGTTGAATCAGTACAACTCAAGGAGAATGCGGAAAACTTCTCCGTCGGAGATACCGTAAAAGTACATTTTAAAATCGTTGAAGGCGCGACAGAGCGTATCCAGGTGTTTGAAGGCTTGGTCATCGCGAAGAACAACAGCGGAGTTCGCCGAACCTTTACCGTACGAAAGATTTCCTACGGTGTCGGAGTCGAGCGTATCTTCCCGTTGCACTCGCCTCGAGTCGAGAGTGTCGAAGTCGTACGCCCCGGTCGAGTCCGGAGAGCGAAACTCTACTACATCCGCGATCGTGTCGGCAAGAAAGCGAAAGTCAAAGAGCTTATCCGCAAAAAGAACGCCTAAGGCACACATTGTACAGCCTGAAAGGTGTTCATCCTGATACCCGTGTAACGGCGTGGATTTGGTACTTGCTATCATCTACGCCGTTTTCTTTTGTGTTGTGAAGAACTGTCCCGCTCTATTACTCCCAGCGTTCTTCATCCGTCTGACCATCAAGAAGATTCGTTATGCAGGGTGCAAAGAAACGGATTCATAAAAAGAAAATTGCTATATAGTTGAAATGTAAAGAACGTTCATGATGGAAAACGTCCGGACTACCTAATGTCGCGGTGCATAATACGATTATGGATAGCCAAAACATTCATGGTAATGTATTTGCTGCATTTGGCTATACAATAGGTAGAGGAGACCATATCAGGGTATAAGAAGGGGAACATGATAAAAGTGTTGAAAGTAATACTGATAATTATGACCTCACTGGCTGTTGTGGTTGCAATGTTTGCTTATCGGAATCTACATTACGATTATATAAACGAAAACTTCATGAATAAGACGGGCGAGAAGCTTGGCTTTATGGAAAAACAGGTGGTTTTAATTGACGGCTCCATACTAAACTACGGTGAGGGACCTTCAAACGGACCGCCACTTCTTTTGTTGCACGGACAACAGGTTGCATGGCAGGACTATGCCAAGGTCTTACCGGACTT
>Ga0208195_1001305_pt1 | contig 27902 bp, 21 predicted proteins | sample AD_UKC077_MetaG_FD_184441 | JGI IMG/M metagenome (GOLD analysis project Ga0208195, IMG submission 184441) | Active sludge microbial communities of municipal wastewater-treating anaerobic digesters from USA - AD_UKC077_MetaG (SPAdes) (version 2) | ecosystem: Engineered > Bioreactor > Anaerobic >... | reverse complement strand
TGTGGATATCCAGGTGGAATTCAGTTCCCCTCAAACCTTAGCCCTCACGCTTCCGGTTGCCCCGCTGCAGCCGCAGTACCCGCTTTCCAGCACTGTGGTTCACCCAAGGCAGCAGCCGGACCCAGCCATTTATGGAAGCGCCACCCCCTATCCAGCTATGCCTCACAATGGCCTTAACACTCAATTCCTGGCCGGGCACCCGATCAGTTTTAGCGCTGTTTGCCCCTTCAGCTACGATCCCGTGAACAACGAACTGGTCTTTTACCGCCAGTTCAGCCTGCGGGTCAAAACCGCCTCCACAGCACGTGCCGCGGCCGCCATGCAGAATTTGAAGCAGGACACTGCCACTTCCGCTTATCTGCAGAAAGCGGTTGACAATACTGATAATCTGCCACATTATAGAAATCGCACCACCGGCTGGGAATATCTCGTGATCCACGACGAAGCCAAGCTGGCCCAGTGGCTGCCCTTTAAAGATTTATACAATGCCCGGGGGCAAAATGTCCTGCTGAAATCAGTTCAGGATATCACAGCTCAAACCGCCGGGGCGGACACGCAGGAAAAGATCCGCAATTACATCATTGACGTTTACGCCGCCAATCCCCTCCGGCACGTACTGCTGGCCGGTGACACAGACGTGATTCCCCACCGCGGCTTCTACGTTAATATGGGAAGTGGCGGATCAATCGACGCGGATATCCCCGCCGATATGTATTACAGCTGCCTGGACGGAAACTGGAACAATGACGGCGACAGTTATTGGGGCGAATACATGGAGGCTGATCTGGTGCCTGAACTATCCATCGGTCGAGTATGTTACAATTCCGATGACGAGATAGCCAATTTCATTACCAAGACGCAGCGCTACCTGAACGAACCGGTGATTGCTGAGGCCACCACAGCGCTTTTCGCGGGGGAATGGCTTTGGGAAGGCCCCACTTGGGGCGGCGATTACATGGATGAAATGATAGGCGGCAGCTCAGCCAACGGCTACACAACCGTGGGAATTCCTTCTTCCTGGAACATAACCACCCTGTACGACCGCACTTACGGCGCCCCAGATTCCTGGACCGGAAGCCAGCTCAGGCCTTTGCTGAGCAACGGACCGAACCTGGTTAACCACCTTGGCCATTCCGCCACCACATACACCATGAGAATGACCAATAACTACGTAACCTCCAGCACCATCACCAATGACGGCATCAACCACAACCTTTCCGTGGTCTTCACCCAGGGTTGCTATGCCGGCTCATTCGACAACCGCGAAACCAACGTGGGCGAATATACCGCCGACTGCATCACGGAAAAGTTCACAAGCATATCCACCGCGGCAGTCGCCATGATATCCCATTCCAGATATGGCTGGGGTGTGCAGGGTTCCACCGACGGCGCTTCACAAAAGTTCCACCGCCAATACATAGATGCCATCTTCGGGGAAGGGATCAATGAACTCGGTTTCGCTCTGGTTGATTCCAAAATCGACAATATCCCCTACATCCAAAACACTCCGGTAATGTATTGGGTAACCTATGAAACAAACCTTTTCGGGGACCCCGGCCTGATGGTCTGGAGTGACACCCCGCAGCAGATGAACGTGCAGCTTCCCTCCTATTGGGCTGTGGGTCTGAACAGCTATCAGATCCAGACCAACGCTCCCGGTGCTGTCCTCAGGCTGAAAGACGGCACTGACATACTCTGCGAAGCCACAGCCGACGCAACCGGCCTGATAAACATCGATCTGATCCAAAGCCTTGTTCCCGGAAATTATGATGTCAGCATCATCGCCGCCAATTTCATTGCCCATCACAGCCAGATAAGCGTCCAGGCAAGCGACCAACCCTACATCGTGGCCTCCCAGGTGCAGTATCTGGATGCCGACGGCCTCTACCACACAGGTGAGGTAATAGGGCTCAATGTAACCCTTAAAAACGTTGGCTTTGTAGATCAGACCGGACCGGGAACCGTCACCCTGGTAAGCAATTCGCCCAACCTTCTTGTGCTGAGCGGCAGCTACGAATTCGATGCCCTCGCCGCCTCCGATTCCACAGAGATAAACGGTTTCTTCCAGGTTAAGGTCCAGGGGAATTACTCCGACCACCAGATCGCCTATCTGAACTTTTCAGCCAGCTTCGACAGCTACATTTCCAATACACCGGCCGCCCTGATCCTGAACGCTCCTGAACTGCATCTGGATACCTACCAGTTCGTGAATGCCAATCCCCAGGTGCTGCCCGGTGACAATCCTGCTTTGAACATGATCGTAAGCAACAGGGGTTCCGGCCACGCCTTCAGCCCCATGCTCATCCTTTTCTGTGATGACCCCAACGTCACATTGTCCGCTTTCGAGGCCACGCTCACACCAGTTGGGCCCGACAGTTTCACCCTCTATGAAAGCGCCTTCAGCGTTTTGGTTTCTCCCGACGTCCCCATCGGCAGTTCTGTGAACATCGGCTACATGCTCGGCGCCGAAAACGGAAACACCCTGGAAGGAAATTTCGTGCTCTACATCGGCAACCAGCAATACACTTTCGAAAACGACTCCAACGGCTGGGAAAGCCTGGCTCCCTTGACCAGTTTCGTGAACCAGTGGCACCGTGAAAGCTATCGCAACAACACTGCTGAAGGCAGCTGGTCAATGAAGTTCGGCGGACCCGGTTCTGGAGCTTATTCCAGCTCTGCCTACGGAGCTTTGGAAAGCCCGGTAATCCCGCTTGGCAAGAAGGGCCGCCTCTACTTCCACCACTGGATGGATGCCGAAGTGCACACCAACCCAAGCTACGCCTGGGATGGAGGCCTGGTGCAAATATCCATCGATGAAGGGCCCTGGATCCAGATCACCCCCGTCGGAGGATATCCTCGCCGCATCTACAACAACCCCGCTTCCCCCTTCCCGGCCAACACTGAAGTATATTCTGGCAGTTTCGGCTGGTCCCCGGCTGAATTTGACCTTTCAAGCTACACGGGCATGGCCAAATTCCGCTTCATATTCGGCGCAGACGGCTATGTTACCGGGGAAGGCTGGTATATCGACGACGTTTATTTGGAAAGCGAATTCGACGTCGCTTCAGAGGATTTGGTGACAAACCTTGCCTTCAACCTTCACGGCAACTATCCCAACCCCTTCAATCCCACCACCACGATCAGTTTCGATTTGCCTAAGGCGGCAACCGTGAATCTGGACATCTTCAACCTCCGCGGCCAAAAAGTGCGGTCACTTGTGAACACCGAGCTGCCCTCCGGCACCCACAATGCCGTCTGGAACGGACGCGACGACGCCGGCAGCCCCGTATCCAGCGGTGTCTATCTATACCGCCTCAGCAATGGCGAACGTGAAATAACCCGTAGGATGGTATTGATGAAATGATCAAAGTCACGAAGAATACAAACCTGCTCGTCCTCACCGGGGCGGGAATCAGCGCCGAATCGGGCCTTCGCACCTTTCGCGACAGCGACGGCCTTTGGGAAAACCACCGCGTGGAGGATGTTGCCACTCCCGAAGCCTGGCATCGCGACCCAAAACTGGTTTGGCGCTTTTACAAAGCTCGCTGGGAACAGTCCAAACAAGCCGCTCCCAACCCCGGACACCTGGCCCTGGCCAGGCTGGAGGATTGGCTTGGCGACAATTTCCACCTCATCACCCAGAACGTTGACGGCCTCCACACCGCTGCCGGCAATACCCGCGTGATCGAAATGCACGGCGCTCTCAGCAGTTGCCTCTGCACAAAGTGCGGGGTCAGGCTACATCTGGACGAAGTGGACATGAGTCCCGAACTGCCGGCCTGTCCCAAATGCGCTGGCAGGCTGCGACCGGACATTGTCTGGTTCGGTGAGATGCCCTACAGATTGCCGGAAATAGACATCCTGCTGCAAAACTGCGATGTTTTCCTGGTGGTGGGGACCAGCGGAGTGGTCTATCCCGCTGCCGGTTTTGTGCAAATGGCCCGCTACTTGGGGGCAAAAACCATTTCGGTGAACCTCCATCCATCCGAAGGGCTTGGTTTCTTTGACGAATTTCACCAGGGCCGGGCGGGCGAAATCCTGCCCCGTTTGGTGGACAAGTGGATGGCGGAATAGATTCCAAACCGTCGCTCGGGTGAATCCTGGCACGGCTAACTTATCAAGGCGGCTTCCATACCGCCTTTTTTCTTGCTCAATTCCAGCGTTTGTTCTGTCCGTGTCCCCTGACCGTTAAGGCCCTTTCTTTCGGCCCTGTCCCGCCTCCCGCACGATGGCCGCATTCGATGCGGGGATTTGGCGTGTGGCGTGAGAGTGGGATGGAAAAGACCGCTAAGGGTGTAGTTAACAGGAAATGGCGGAGGCTTGGCAGATATGGCTGGCTTTTAATTCCAAAAACCGCCAGTCAACGGCCCGGCCTTAGCTGGAAAAGGGGATTTTGTCTTTGTGGCGGATGGAATCGAGGCGGCCGATGAATTCCTTCACGCTGTTCTTGAGGGCGTTTAGGGAGCCTTTGTTGTCTATCACCAGGTCGCAGAGGGGGATTTTGGCCAGGTCGTCGATTTGGGCGTCCATGCGTGCTTCGATCCGCTCTTGTGTTTCCTGGCCTTTTTTGAGTAGACGCTGGAGTCGTTTTTCCCGGCTGGCCCGCACCAGAACAATGTAATCGAAACAGTGTTGCATCCCTGCTTCAAAGAGCAGCGGAACTTCGAAAAAGAGATACTTTTGCTCGCTGTTGTCCGCGATTTCCTGCAGGACAGCAAGGGCCCGGGGATGCACCAGGCTGTTCAGGAATTCCAGTTCCTCCTTGTTGCCAAAGACGATGGAGGCGATTTTCTTCCGGTCAGCCTTGCCGTCCACAGCCAGTTCTTTGCCCCAGCGGCGGATGATTTGTTCCAGGCATTCCGGTTCGTCCAACTGGCGCTGCGCGATTTCATCGGAAAAGATCACTTCGTAGCCGTGTTCCGCCAGCAGCCTGCAGAAAGCGCTCTTGCCGCTGCCGATGTTTCCCGTGATGCCTATGAGGATTGGTCCTGTCCGCATGATGCTCCTTTCTTATGATGTGGCGTCGGTGATGATCTGGAGAAGCTCTTCGTAGGCCACGTTCACCTGGATTTTGCCGTCGCGGGCCACTGAGATCTGGGAATTCTGCTCCGAGACGATGATGGCGATCGCGTCGGATATTTCGGTGATGCCAATGCCTGCCAGATGCCTGGTGCCAAACCTTTTGCTGTATTCGGATTTCTTGGAAAGCGGCAGCACCACTTTGGCAGCCATGATCCTGTCGCCGCGAATTATGATGGCGCCGTCATGAAGGGCGGAACGGGGATTGAAGATGGTCAGGATGAGCCGCAGGGACAGGGTGGCGTCTATGATTTCGCCGCTGTTTATGTATTCAGTTAGTTTGCGGCGGTTTTCGATGACTACGAGGGCGCCGGTTTTCCGGAAAGACATAGAGGAAATGGCGTCTATGAGGGGCATGTAGATCGAGTTGCTTTCTTTCTTGCGGAGGCTGAGATTGAGTTCGCGCGAAAGGTTTATCCTGGCCAGCAGGGCGCGCAATTCCGGCTGGAAGATGATCACGAGGGCCAGCACCCAAAAGTTGCGAACCGCGTTTAGCATTGAGGTAACCATCCGCAGATTCAGGGCTTCGGCCACCGTGGAAAGAACAACCAGGAAGACGATCGCGGCTAAAATGTGCCAGCCGCCGCCGCGGCGCAGGACACACAGTCCCTGGTAGAAAAGGAACGCGATGATGAAGATATCCACCAAATCGGAGAAAGTGGGGATCAGGACTTCCAAAGGCCGGCCTCCCTGCCGATGGCCTCAATAACCGCAAAAAACTGGCGGTGTTCGTGGATGTCATGCACCCGCAGGATGTCAACGCCTTGCCATGCCCCATTTACAGCGGTGGCGAGGGTGCCGCCGATGCGTTCCAGGGGCGCGGACGCGTCCAGCGAAGCTATGTAACGTTTGCGGGAAACGCCCAGAAGCACTGGCAATCCGTATTTGTGGAAGTCCGCCAGATGCCCCAGCAACTTGAAATTGTGCTCTGCCGTTTTACCGAAACCGATGCCGGGATCGAGAACGAGGTTGGCGCGGTCTATTCCCTGTGAGACAGCAAATTCTATCCGCTCCCTGAAGAAATCGTCGATTTCGCCCAGCAAATCAGTGTAAACCGGATCGGTCTGCATCGTTTCAGGCTGTCCCCGCATGTGCATGAGAACGAGCTTAACCTGTGGATTGGCAGCCACAAGCCCGGCCATGCGCGGATCGTGATTCAGGGCTGAAATATCGTTGATGTAAGTAGCCCCCAGTTCTATGGCGGCTTCAGCCAGCTCGCTGTTGCGGGTGTCCACCGAAATGGGCAGGTCCGGCCAGTTTTCCCTTATCTTTTCAAGCACCGGCAATACTTTGCACAGTTCCTCTGATGGCGACACAGGAAGCGATCCGGGGCGGGTTGATTCACCTCCGATATCCAGAATGTCTGCCCCATCGTCAACCAGTTTCCTGGCATGGGCCAAAGCATTTGCGGGGTCTATAAACCTTCCGCCATCGGAAAACGAGTCGGTGGTAACGTTCAGGATGCCCATCAATTGTGGGACTTTGAAGTTTTTGGGAAGTAGGGTATTTTGGGGCATAATTAGAGAAAATTGATTGTGAGGCTATATTCCCTGCCGGGATTTGGTGAGCCTGTATAACTGAATTTGCCATCCTGCAGCATCTTTTTGGCGGCATCGAAGTATCTGGGGCCGCTTTGCTCAGAACTTTCCACGCTACTCATGATGGGACGGGCATTTTGGTCAAGCCTGAAAGTGATAACGACCCTGCCTGCGGCGCCCAAATTGTGTTTATAGTCGTCTGGCAACTGAAAACGCACCCCTCCTCCGCCGAGGGAATAGTTTACACTACCCCCGGGAGCTGTGCTGCCAGGGCGGTTTGTGGGTATTCCGCGCAGGGGATTTAGTGGATTATTGGGAAGGGCGGTCGGTTTGGCTGGGATGGTTGTTGTAATGGCAGGTGTTTCAAGAAGTTCGCTGCGCGCGGGAGTTTGGGGTTGCTCAGAGGCCACGGCCGGTTTTTCAGGCTGGCTGGTTTGCGGTTTGGTCTGGGTGGGTTTGGTGGTAGTGGTCCTCCCGGTTTCAGTCTGGATCAGGGGTTGGGACGCTCCGGGGCCTGGAGTGGTAACCACCGCGTCAGGATGCAATTCCGGCGGCGCCAGCTCGAACTCATACCAGCGCGGCGCTTGCATGGGCTTGATAATATACATGGTTAGCATCACCAGAAGCAGGGCGTGTATCAGCAGTGATAACGCCAGAGAACGGTGGTTGCCTGCGCGAAATGAGATCATGGCCCAGTCACGGGTTCCGTGGCAACGAACACCCGCTCGAAACCGGCTCCCCGCACCACGTCCATCAGGTTGATGACGCTCTGCAGGGGCGTTGTTTTCTCCGCGGACAGGCGCACAACCTGTTCTGGATTGCTGAATTCGCTTTTCAGAGCTTCTCCCAGCGTGTCCAGGCTGTATGATTTGTCCAGAAAGACGATGTTTTTCTCATTCAAATACTGTATATGCAGAACCTGGCGCGTCTGGCGTTCCTGGGAAACCGATCCCGGCAGCTTGAAAGGCAGTCCCGTCTGAGCGGCGAAATTGGAGGCGATGAGCAGGAAGATCAGCAGCAGGAAGATAACGTCGGTCATTGAGATAAGCACGGTGCTGCTGATTTTCTGGCGCGAGATTTCAAGTTTCATGGCCGCTGCGCTTCCTTGTCCAGGGCTTTTTTATACCTGATCTCATGTTCGATGGCCTGGTTTTGCATATCCTTGGCGATGTTGGTCATGTGCTCCACCAAGTCGTTGTGGAAAATGATGGCCGGTATGCCCACCACCAGACCGCCAACCGTGGTGAGCAGCGCTTCCCAGATACCGCCGGCAAGGGTGTTGATGTCCACGCTGTTCTGGCCCTGGCCCTGGATGTTCATGAACACGCTGACCATGCCCATCACAGTGCCCAGAAAGCCGATCAGGGGCGCGATCGCAGAAAGGGTAGCCAACCATCCCATGCCTTTTTCCAGCTTGCGCAGCTCGAGATTGGCGGTGGATTCCATGCTGTTTTCTATCAGCCTGAAATCATCCGTCTGCGAGTTGTAAAGCTTGTCCAGCATCATGCCCAGGGGACTGTTTGGCCCATGGATGCGCAAAACGGCACGGATATTGTCAAGCTTGTCCTGCTGGGACAGGTAATAGCGGAGCTTTTCGTTGGCTCTGCGGAGGCGGGAAACCTGGCGGTACTTTTCCAGAACGATGGCCAGCACGGCGATGGACACCACCACCAGGACATACATCAGTATGCCGCCGCGCAGCAAGAGGTTCATTATGGACATATCACTCCCGGATCTGCTTTAAACAAGGCGGGAGGCTTTTTCTCCCGCCTTGCATACATTATGTGTTGTCTTTATTATCAACCGTGCTTCTTGGCGAATTCGGTCATGAATTCACCCAAAGCGTGGGCGGCGGGCAGGGGCAGGGAATTGTAGGTGCTGGCGCGGCAGCCGCCAACGTTGCGGTGTCCCTTGAGCCCGATCATGCCGTTCTTTTTGGCTTCCGCGATGAACATGGCTTCCAGCTCCTCGCTCGCGAGACGGAAGGTGATGTTCATCAGGGAACGGTCTTCCTTTTCCACGGTGCCTTTGTAATAGCCTTCGGAGGCGTCGATGGCGTCGTAGATGTATTTGGCCTTGACGATGTTGTTCTGCTCGATCTTAGCGAGTCCGCCGAAGTCCTCGATCCACTTCAGCACCAGGCCGATCATATAGATGGTGAAGGTGGCGGGTGTGTTGAACATGGAGCCGTTTTTGGCCATCAGATTGTAATCCAGCATGGAGGGGGCGCCAGGGATTGCTTTTTCCAGCAGGCTCTTTTTGATGATCACGACCGCTGTTCCGGAAGGGCCCACATTCTTCTGGGCGCCGGCGTAGATGAGGTCATATTTCAGCACGTCGATGGGTTTGCTCATGAAGTTGGAGGACATGTCTGCGATGAGGGGCACGCCGGCCGGAACGTCCGGATCGGTCTTCCATTCGCTGCCGTAGATGGTGTTGTTGGTGGTGATGTGCAGATAGGCCGGGTTGGCGGAAAGCTGCCAGGTTTTTGGGATGTAGCAGAAATTGCGGTCAGCGCTGGAGGCGGCTTCATGCACGGTCTTGCCAAGCATCTTGGCTTCGGCGATGGCTTTTTTGGACCACACGCCTGTGTTGATGAAGTTGGCTTCCTTACCTTCAAAGGCAAAATTCATCGGCACCATCAGGAACTGAAGGCTGGCCCCGCCCTGAAGGAAGAGCACCTCATGGTCGTCACCGAGGCCGTAGATGCGCTTCACAGCGGCGTTTGTCTCGTCGATGATGGCCTGGTATTCCTTGCTGCGGTGGCTCATTTCCATCACGGAAAGTCCCATGCCTTTGTAGTTGAACAGGTCTGCCTGGGCTTCGCGGAGCACTTCCTCCGGAAGAACCGCCGGACCTGCGTTGAAGTTATGTACGCGTTCCATATTTACCTCCTGGAACAGATATTTTTTTACTGAATACAAGCTTTTCAGAGGGCGTGTTTTCAGGCAAGCCTTTTTTTCGCCTTCAAGAAAAATGTTGACGTAATCGGCTGCCCCAGCATCTGGAGATTAAGGAACAAGCACATGATCCACAAGCTGTTATGCGATAAGAAAATTGTACTGGCCTCTGCCAGTCCCCGGCGCGAAGCCCTGCTGAGAATGCTGGAGCTAAAGCCCCTGATCATCCCGGCCAGGGTGGATGAGCCTGTCACCGGGGAAAAGCCATACCTGCAGGCCATGCGGAATGCCCGCAGCAAAGCCTGCGCCATAGCCGAAAAGATGGATCCCGAGACCCTGGTTATCGGAGCCGATACAGTCGTGGTGCTCGAAGGCGCCATTCTGGGCAAGCCTGCCAATAGTCGCCAGGCGGTTGAATATCTCAACACACTTTCTGGCAAAACCCACAAGGTTTACACCGGCCTCTGCCTCTGCTGGCGCAAATCCTGCGTCACCCGCTACGAACGCAGCCTGGTGGAGTTCGCGCCTCTATCAGAAGCGGAAATCCAAGCCTACGTAGAAACCAAGGAACCGCTTGACAAAGCCGGCGCTTACGGCATCCAAGGCTACGGTTCCCAGTTCATCCGCCGCGTCCAGGGCTGCTATTTCAACGTAATGGGATTCCCCATCCATCTCTTCTACAAGATGTTGAAAGAGCTTTTTGGAGACATCACTTTATAATACATGACTAAACTGATTGACAATGAAATACCTATATAATGCCAGGTTCTACTGCGAGGACGGTTTTTCCGACCGGGTGAACGCCCTTTTGGTCGATTCCCACAAAATCCTGAAGTTGCTCGGCCCGGAAGACCCCGTCGGGGCAGATTGGGAGAGGATAGATCTGCAGGGCGGCTGGGCCTATCCCGGTTTCATAGATGCCCATACGCACAGCTTTTCAGGCGGGCTTTACGAAAACGGGGTTGACCTGTCCAACTGCTGCAGTATCGATGAAGTGCTTTCACTGCTTTTCGTTGCTGCCCGTCAGAATCCGGAATTGGTGATCGGATGGCGCTTCGACGAAGGCCTGATCAGGGAAAAACGCTTCCCCACCCTGAAGGAACTGGATTCCGTCTGTCCCGGTTCCCGGCTCTTGCTGCGCCGGGTGGACGGTCATTCCTGCGTGCTCAATTCCAAAGCCCGCCAAGCCGTGCCGGGCCTTTCCAGCCAGGAAGAAGTGCTAATTGCGCAGGACAACGATCTGGCCGTGAACTGGCTACAGGACAACTGCTCCGAGGAAACCATCCTCCAAGCCTACCACAGCGCCGCCCAAACAGCCTTACGGGGAGGCTTTTCCACCATCCATACCATGATAGGGGACGCGCAGCAAAGCGTTCAGCACTATTCCTTTATTCAGAACCGGCTGCCGGAATTCGCAATCAATTTCGTGCTTTACCCCCAATGCTTCAACCTTGAGGCAGCTTTGGAACTGGGCGTCCGCAGGATTGGAGGCTGCATCCTGGCTGACGGTTCCATCGGTTCCCGCACCGCCGCGTTGAGCGAAGCTTATTCCGATGGCGAAGGCCGGGGAAATCTTTACCAGAGCGACCAGTTCTGGCGTGAATTCGTGATGAAGGCGCATCAGAAGGGCCTTCAGGTCTGCGTTCACTGCATCGGCGACGCCGCCATCCGCCAAATCAACCAGGCCTACGCGAATCTGCCTCCAGATGAGGTTCGGGAACTGCGCCACCAGCTCATCCACTGTGAGTTTACACCTGATCCTTTGGTGGAAGAAATCGCCGCTTCGGGCTCGGTTCCGGTGATGCAGCCGGCTTTTGACATGCTCTGGGGCGGTCCGGATGGCCTCTACGCACAGCGTTTGGGGAACAGGCACCAAAGCATGAACCGCTTCAGAACCATTGCAGGCAAAGGAATCCGGGTCTGCGGCTCCAGCGACTGGTATGTAACGGACCTGAACATCGCCATGTCGCTTCATGCCTTGATCCATCACCACAACCCCACTGAACGCCTCTCCCCCGCCGAAGCGATCGGCATCTACACAAAAAACAACGCCTGGCTGAACCACGATGAAAATGTCCGAGGCAGGATAGCGGAGGGTTTTTGCGCCGATCTGAGCGTTATGAATGCCGATTTCACCCAAGCTTTAAACTGGCCGGATGTCCGCGCCACATTTATCTTCCGCTCCGGAGAAATGGCCTATGCAGCCTGCCAAACCTGATTTCAGCGCCTCCCAACTGCGCAAGATCATCATAGCCGAACTTGCGGAACATCCCAAGTCCCGCTACGGCGACCTCTACAAGCTTCTGCACCAGGCTTATTACGGTCCAACCCACATCGTTCCTGACCCTGTGGCCATCGCCACCGACATCAGGGAGGAAATGGCCGCCATCCAAACCCAAAACTGCGGCCCCAGCCAGGATATTGGCTGCGGAAAAGGCTTCGTCCGGCTCAATCTTGTCGCCCTCACCGTATTTCGTGATATTTCCGGGTCAAAAACCTCCAACCTGCTTCGTGACCAACTACTCCGCGATGCCATGCAAAAAGTGAAGCCGGAACAGGTGGAACTGCTTACCCAGAGCATCCTGGCGTCCAGGCTGGAGGGTGTTTTTACGCTTCAGGACTGGCAAAGCATCTGGAAACAAGTCCAGCCGTTGGTTTGTGAGTTCATCTTCCCCACTTTCACCGAACGGGCCCTGATCGAACAATGCCTCGAAACGGGGCTAATCCCTCCACATTCAGATGATTACCGATATCTTTACAAACCCCATTACCGCGTCATCCACCACAGCCACCTGGCCAAATTCAAAACCCACAAAGGATAGACCATGAATCCCGTCCGCGTCCGTTTCGCGCCCAGCCCCACCGGATTTTTACACATCGGCGGCCTCCGCACCGCCCTTTACGATTACCTTTTCGCACGCCACAGCGGCGGAACCTTCATCCTCCGCATCGAGGACACCGACCGCAACCGCCTGGTGGAAGGCGCGGTGGAAAACCTCATCGCGTCTCTGGGCCGCCTGGGCATAGAGATAGACGAAGGTCCCGGCATCGGCGGGGATTTTGGCCCCTACGTGCAGAGCGAACGCTTGGAACTCTATCACAGGGAGGCACAGCGGCTGCTGGATTCCGGCCATGCCTACCGCTGTTTCTGCACTCCGGAAACCCTTGCCCAAATGCGCGAAGAACAGCAGCGCAAAGGCGAATTCGTGAAATACGACCGCCGCTGCCTGTCCCTTTCCGAAGAGGAGGTGAAGGCCCGCCTGGCCAATAATGAACCCCACGTCGTTCGCCTGAAAATGCCTGACAACCGGGTTTTCAGCTTCAACGACATCATCCGGGGGGACGTGGAAATGGATGCCGCCCAGTCCGACGACCAGGTTCTGGTCAAATCCGACGGCTTCCCCACCTACCATCTGGCAGCGGTGGTGGACGACCATTACATGCAAATTTCCAACGTAATCCGCGGCGAGGAATGGCTCTCCAGCACGCCCAAGCACATCTGGCTTTACGAATGCCTGGGCTGGGAAGCCCCGCTCTGGGTGCATCTGCCCCTCATCCTCAATCCCGACCGCAGCAAGCTTTCCAAGCGCATGAACGACGTTTCGGTGGAAAGCTACCTGCAGAAAGGCTATCTGAAAGAGGCCCTGATCAATTTCGTGGCCCTGCTGGGCTGGCACGGAGCTGATGACCGGGAAACCTACAGCCTGAAAGAACTTTGCGAGGAATTCACCCTCGAACGGGTGAGCAAATCCGGGGCCGTTTTCGACCTCACCAAACTGGACTGGATGAACGGCTGGTATTTGCGCAACCTGCCTCTGGAGGAAGTGGTGGAGAGTTCCCTGCCCTGGTTCGAAGAGGAAAAGCTGCCCCTTCCGGACAGTCTCACCCTTTCCAGAATCGTTGCTGCCGCGCGGGAACGCTGTACCCTGCTGCCGGAAATCGCACAATACGCTAAAATGTTCCTTTGCCCGGCAGAACTGGGTCCTGATGACGGGGCCTTTCTCCAATCTGAAGATTCCCGCAGGGTGCTGCGCTGGTTCCAAAGCCAGCTTCCACCTGATGGCGAAATTGACGCCGCCAGCCTCGATGCCATCGTGAAGGGCGGCATGGCCGAACTTGGCCTGAAAGGCAAGGCTTACTACACTCCGCTGCGCCTGGCCCTTATCCACCAACAGCATGGTCCCGACCTGCCCACCACCTTTGCCATCCTTGGTTTGGAGGAAGTCCACAGAAGACTGGCAGCGGCGATACGGGATTAAAACACGCCATTCCTTAATATCCATACACGCGGAGCCGGGGGAAACAAACCCGGTTGGACGAAACTTCTCCCTACCCCGGCCATTAGCCGTTTCCGGTCCGCTTCCACTACGCCTCCCGCAGAATTCCTGCATTTCAAGCGGGCATTGTCCGGGAGGCAAACATGAGGCGGTTTAGATAGGGCTAAGGGCGCGACCACGGATGGCAATATCCAAAGCGCTTTTAAATAAACCGTTTCAGCCACTCTGAGGAATAATATCCACAATCCCGATTCACAAAGCCAAAGATTTTACTTGACTTTTCGACTGACTGGTATTACTCGGTCGAAACGTTGGACAGCCACCGGGTGAAAGTCTTCCGGTTCCGCTCCAACAAAGGAAAGAGAGGTGGATGATGAATCCAGTCCCGGATAAAAAAGAACGCATACTTACAGCGGCAACGGAGCTTTTCTCCCGCTGGGGATACGACAAAACGTCCCTCGACGAGGTGGCGGCAAGGGCGCGAATCGCCAAGGCCACCATCTATTATTATTTCCCCAGCAAGGAACAGCTCTTCATAGCCGCCTTCAGCGCCAAGGCGGAGGAACTTTTCGCCAAGCTGGACGAGGAGATAGCCTCCGCGAGCAGTTTTGAGGACAAGCTGTCCTGCTTTCTGCGCCTGCCCATGATTTACGTTTTCAAACACATGCCCATCCTTATCGAAGCCATTCATCAAATGCCCACAGATTATCTGGGAAACCTGGATGAATACCGCGACAATTACCGCAACCAAATGAACGCCCTGCTGGCCGGCATCCTGGATAACGCCCGGAGCGCCGGGATAATCAATGAATGGGTGGATTCCCAGCGTTTCAGCGAGCTTATCAGCGACTGGTTCATGCTGGGCGACAGCTGGATCGACATCCAGGAAAAAGACAAGATCATCAGGCGCATCGAACGCGACCACGAACTGATAGTCCAGCTTCTGCTGTACGGCATCATCAAGCCGTCGGTGAAGGATTCGGCGCGCCGCAATTCCGACGGAGCCAAACCATGAAAAGACATCTGATCTTCATGCTGCTTCTGGCGGCTGTCTGCCTGAACGGCATCACCCTCGAGGAAAGCCTTGAGCTTGCCAGACAACGCAACAGCACGCTGCTGATGGCAAGGGAGGAAATCAACCGGGCGGAGCAAAGCAACCTTGAGCTGAAAGGCGGATTCTTCCCCAAACTCACCCTGGCCGGAGCTTACAGCCTTCAGAGGACGTATTTGCCCTCCTCGGCCATGTCCGACCCTATCGACCTCACCCAACTGCTCAATCCCTACACCGCCAGCGACAACGACTACATGCTGGCCGCTTCGGTTTCCGGGATTGCCAATTCACTTTTGCCCAGCTCACCGATGGACGAGGGTTCGCTCGCGGCCTCACTGAAGCTGGAGCAGGTTATTTTCGCCGGAGGCAGGCTGCATAACGGTTACAAGGCCACCCAGCGCTACCGTGACATCAGCCGCTTGAACCTGAAGGTGAAGGAACAGGACGTGGCCCTGCAAACCATCCAAATGTTCTACGGCTACCTGCTCACGACCCGCCTGGTGCAGGTTCAGGAGGAAGCCCTGGCCACTCTGCGGCGCCACGTCGCGCAGGTTGAGCTTTTCAACCAGGAAGGCTTCGTGGCGGAATTCGATGTCCTGCGGGCCAGACTGGAAGAGGCAAAGCTGGAGCCCCAGCTAATGAAGGCCAAAAACGACCGAGACCTGGCCCTGGCCGCCTTCCGCAAACAAATCGGCGACGAGCAGGAAACCACCGTCCCCGAGGATGAATTCGCCCTGCCGGAACGGATCGACCTGAGTCTGGAACAAGCCCTTGCCCAAGGCCTGGCGAACCGCGGAGAACTGGAAATGGCGGGATTGGCCACAGAGCTGAAAGAGTTGATGTGGAAAGCTGAGAAGGGGATCTATATGCCCACACTCGGCCTGCAAGCCAGCGCTTCCCTCTTCACCGCCGCCGACGAATTTGCCATCGAAGCCGATGATTTCGGCACCAATTACAGCGTGGGGATCGGCATCTCCATCCCCCTTTTCGACGGCATGTCAAACCGAGCCAAGGTCAAGGCCGCCCATCACGATTATCTGCTTTCCCGGATACAGCAGCGGGATGCCGCCGCCCTGATCCGGCTTGAAATCACCCAAAACTACAACAATCTGCGCCACGCCGAGGAAAACTACCGCGTCCAGCAGGAAAACATGCGCCTGGCAGAACAGGGGCTGAAACTGGCGCGGGTCCGCTATGAAAACCAGGTGGGGATCCAACTGGAGGTCTTTGACGCCCAGACCACCCTGTCAGCCATCAAACTGCAATATTACCAGGCGATCTATGAAGTGATATCTGCCACCCGGATGCTTCAGAAATCACTGGGAACCACTTTGTGAACGGAGACACCATGAAACAAACAATTATTACCGTGATCTGCTGCCTGGCTTTGCTATTGGCGGCATGCGGCGGCAAGGACCAAGCCGGCAAGAGCATGGAACAACTGCATAAGGAACAGGGAATCCCCGTGCGCGTGAAAACCGTCGCCGCGGAAAACTTCAGCAAAGACCTCAGCTATAACGCCACCCTGGGCGGCAGCTCCGAATCCTACGGCCTGTCGATGCTGGCAGAGGTTGTGGCGGGCGTGCATGCCAAAGTGGGCGACAGAGTCTCTGCCGGGCAGGTGATTGTCACTTTCCCAAAAACAACGCCCAGCGCCCAATTCGAGCAGGCCTCCACCGGCTACAACGCCGCCCGGCAAGCCTATGAGCGGGTTAAAAACCTCCAGGCGGCAGGCGCTGTTTCCCAGCAGGACCTCGACAACGCGGAAACCCAGTTCAAGCTCGCCCAGGCCAATCTGGAAGCCAGCCGCCAGCTTATCACCGTCACCTCACCTATCAGCGGAGTGCTGACCAGCCTGGCTGTGAATCCCGGCGAGATGAGCCATCCGGGCCAGATACTCTTTGCCGTTTCCGGAACCGGCGGCTACAAAGCCAAGTTCACCGTTCCCGACAAAGTGGCGCGCAGCATCAAAATCGGAACTTCTGCCACCGCCACCATCGGGGATATGGAACTGACGGGACGGGTAAGCAAAATCTCCCTCGCCCTGGACCCCTACACCCAGGCGGTGCCTGTGGAAGTGAGTTTACCGGCGGCGGGGCAGCGCATCAGCTACGGCGCCACTGCCGAAATCAGGCTGCACACCCAGTCGCAAGCTGACGCCATCGTTGTGAACCGCGAACACATCATCACCGAAAACGGCCAAAAATACGTGTGGGTGGATGAAAACGGCAAAGCGGCCAAACGCCCCATCGAAACCGGCATGGACAACCAGCTCCAGTTCGAAGTGGTGTCGGGCCTCCAGCCCGGTGACCAGCTTATCACAGAGGGAATCAACCTGCTTTCGGAAAACGCGCGCATCCGCGTGGTGAAATAGAGGAGGCGGCATGATTCTTTCCGACCTCTCAGTAAAACGCCCCGTGCTGATCAGCATGGTCGTGCTGGTCTTCGTGGTTTTCGGTGTCCTGGCCTGGTTCGCGCTGCCGCTGAACCTGATGCCGGAGGTCAATCTGCCCTTCATCGTCATCCAAACGGTCTATCCCGGCGCGGGGCCTTCCACAGTGGAAACCCAGGTCACCAAAAAGATAGAGGACGCCCTCGCCACCGTCAGCCTGGTCGATTACACCCAGTCCTATTCGCTTGATAACGCCAGCATCATCATGGTGGCATTCAAAATGAAGAAAAATGTGGATATCGCCAACCAGGAAGTCAAAGACAAGATAGATGCCATCCAGCGCGACCTCCCCGACGCCATCGAAAAGCCTATAGTGATGAAGCTGAACATGAACGCCGTGCCCTTCATGGACATCATATTGAGCGGAAACATGGACGGCCGGGAGCTCTACGAACTGGCAGACACCAAGCTGAAAGACCGCTTCGGCCAGATTGCAGGAGTTGGTGAAGTAAGCATTACCGGAGGCGCCAAACGCCAGATAGAGGTGACCCTCAAGGACCGGATTGTCCATGAAAACAGGATATCGATGCCCCAACTGCTGCAAATCCTTGCCGCGCAGAACATTGACATGCCGGCGGGAAACTTCAAACGCGGTTCGCAGGAATACTCAGTGCGGCTGAAAGGCCAATACACCAGCCTGGATAAAATCGCCGACGCCGACATACCCACGGCCTACGGCATGAAAAAACTGCGCGACCTGGCCGAAATCACAGACGGCGCCGAGGAAGTGCGCAGCCGGGCCATCTACCACAACGTGGAAGCCAAATCCATCCACGACAACATAGTCCGCATCTCGCTTACCAACGCCCCCGACGGCAACGTGGTGAACATTGCCAAAGAGGTGAGGCAGATGATGGATGAAATCGAGGCTGACCTGCCCGCGGGTGCTTCCCTGGACATCGTTCGCGACGATTCAGATTTCATACGCGGAACGGTGGACGACACTTTCTCGAACATCCTGCTGGGAATCCTGTTCACAGCGCTGGTGCTGCTGATTTTCCTCCACGACTGGCGTTCCACCCTCATCGTGGGCCTGTCCATGCCCATTTCCATCATCGCCACCTTCATGTTTATGCAGATTGCCGGCTACAGCTTCAACCTGCTCACCCTCATCGGCATTTCCTGCTCGGTTGGGGTCCTGGTTTCAAACTCCGTGGTGGTTATCGAAAACATCTTCCGCTACAAGGAACTTGGCAAAAACCGCCGCGATGCCGCCATGCAGGGCACTTCAGAGATAGCCCTGGCCGTGATGGCAAGCACCCTCACAAACATCGTGGTGTTCATTCCGATAGCCTCAATGACCACCCTTGTGGGGCAGTTTTTCCGTGAATTCGCCCTCACGGTCACCTTCGCCACCATTTTTTCCCTCGTCACGTCTTTCACGGTCACGCCCATGCTTGCTTCCCGCATCCTTAAAGAAGGCAGCACGCAAAACCGCTTTGGCATCAAATTCGACAAGCTGTTCGATAGATTCTCCGCCTGGTACAAACGCTTTCTCGGACGCGTGCTAAGCTCGAAAAAACGCAGCCGGGGAATCATTATCATCACCGTGGCGGTTCTGGTGGTCAGCTTTGCCCTGATTCCGGTGGTGGGTCTGGAATTCATGCCGGAAATGGACCAGGGGGCAATGTCCCTGACGGTGGAGCTTCCCCAGGGCTCCAACCTGGACCAGACCGCCTCGACCCTGCAAACCATCCACGAGCGCCTGGGCAAACACCCCGAAATCAGCCACGTGATCACTAACCTCGGTTCCGCTGGCTACGTGGACACCGGCACCAACCTGGCTTCCAGCAGCATCAAACTGGTGGAGCCAAACCGCCGCAAGCTGAATTCAAAACAACTGGCGGACCGCGTAACCAGGGAACTGGCGGACATCCCCAACGCCCGGATCAAGGTAAGCGCCGTCAGCTCCGGATTCGGCGAGGACACCGGCTTGGAATTCTATCTCCAGGGACAGGACAACGCCCGCCTGGAACAGCTCAAAACCACTATCACCAACCGCATCAAGGACGCGCCCGGCCTCATCAACCTGGACACCAGCACCCGCGGCGGAAGGTCCGAACTCACCATCACCCCGAAACGGGCGGAGATGGCGGCGGTGGGAGCCACCGTTTACGACCTCGCCCTGGCCCTGCGTGCCGCTGTCGAAGGCATGGTCTCCACCCAGTATCACGAAGGCGACAACCAGTATGACATCAAGCTTTCGCTGGAGGACGCCGCTGTGGATTCCCCGGATAAAATCGGCAACCTCAGCGTTGTGGTGAACTACCAGCCCTACCTGCTTTCCCAGTTGGCGGATGTATCCTTCGGGGAGGGGACCAACCGCATCACCCACCGCGACCGCAGCAAGGCGGTGGTCTTCACCGCCGGGGTCGCCGAGGGAGCCACCATGGGCGATGTGATTTCCGCCGTCAAGGAGCGTTTGGAAGATGTCGAACTTCCCCGCGGCTACAAGATAGTTTGGGGCGGAAGCGCGGAAATGCTCGGCGAAATGGTGAAAGACATGCTCAAAACCCTCATCCTGGCGGTATTGCTGACATACATGCTGCTGGCAGCCATGCTCGAAAACCTCGTCCAGCCGCTCTTCATCCTGGGAACGGTGCCCCTGGCCGTGATCGGCGTCATCTTCTCCCTGCTGATTTCGGGACAGACCTTCAACCTGGTCTCATTGATGAGCATCATCATGCTGGTGGGAATCGTGGTGAACAACGCCATTTTGCTGCTCGATTACGCGAACCTGCGCCGCAAACAGGGAATCTCTGCTTACGAAGCCCTGATGGAAGCCGGGGAGACAAAACTCAAGCCTATCATCATGAGCACCCTGGCCATCGTTATCGGAATGCTGCCCATGGCTCTGGGAGTCGGTCCCGCCGGCAAGGAACTCCGTATGCCGATGGGAATCGTGATGATGGGCGGCTTGCTCGTTTCCGCCTTCCTCACCCTGGTCATCATCCCGGCGTTTTATTACCTGACAACAAAGCAGGCCAAATCCGACTGATATAAAGCCTCCGGGCTTTGCTGAAGGGCCTTGCCGGTTTTCCGTCCTGCGCGGATTTTCCGGCAAGGCTCTTTTTTACCGACTGAACCTTTGGCTGGCTCCATCCCGCCTTTGCCAAACATTCCGGGGCTGGATGCCCTTGTGAAGTGGGCTTATCGAAGCGGTTGCCTTCGTTTGCCAAGCTGGCTTGGGTTCGGCCGGGCAAAGATTTGTTTGCCCCCGCGATGGAACGGCTTAATCTATTCATATTGGTAAGACAAAAGAATCGGTTCCCTGCCGCAACGGACAGGGAGCAATAAACGTAAAAAGGATAAGAAATGAAAAAGGCACTGCTTTTACTCGTTCTTCTGATTGGCGCGGCCTCCGTGTTCGCGCTGCCCCTAAACGTTGGCCAGTCGCAGTTTAACATCGGAACTGGCTTTTCCACTTGGGGCATGCCCATCTATATGGGTGTCGATTATGGCGTCACCCCGGATATCACCCTGGGCGGCGAGGCTACCCTGCGCTTCCACAATCACGGCTCCTGGGTGGGCATCTATGGCAACGGCAACTACCACTTTGTCAATCTACTCAACATGCCATCCAACACGGACTTCTATGCCGGCCTCTGCCTCGGCTTCGATGTCTGGCTGCCAGACGATGGCCATGAAAATGCACACAACTCAGGGCTCGGCCTGGGAGTTCAGGTTGGCGGACGCTATTACTTCAATGATCGCCTGGGCTTGAACCTCGAATTTGGCGGCGGCTTCGTCTCCGGCGGCAAGATCGGCATTTCCTACAAACTCTGACCCCCTGCCTCACAGAGCGGGATAATATCGGCGCGGGAGATTTGTCTTCCGCGCTTTTCCTGTTATCATATCGGAAGCAAGAAATTCTTAATAAGGAACCAAAATGATCACAACGGAAAGAATCGAAACCATATTGGACAAAATCCGCCCCTCCATCCAGGCCGACGGAGGCGACGTTGAACTGGTGAATATCCGCGAGGACAACGTTATCGAGGTTCGCCTCAAAGGCGCCTGCAACGGCTGTCCGATGGCCACCCTAACCCTCAAGGCCGGCATCGAACGCATCATCAAGGAAGAAATCCCCGAAGTGGCGGAAGTCATCTCGGTGAGATAGCTCTAAAACCCCACCCTCAAACGGTTATACCGGAACCCAGGCCAAGCTTGGGCTCCGGTTTTTTGTTCAAGTTAATTTAGGCTCACTTTCAAACCGGGTGGGTAATCCGGTTAATCAAGCCCGTAGGGCGACATAACGTTAGCGAGGTGTGTAGTGAGCCTTATTTTTCCGCACGAGTGAAAATGCCTCCCTCTATGAACGTGCGTATGAGAAAAATGGGTTTTCCGGATTTATTTTGCGTTTCCCCGAAAAAGAGCCTCATACAGATTACACGGATTGCTCGGATGACCGGTAGCGGCCCTGAAAGGAATTGGCGGACGGCTTGAAACCCCGTCCGCTTTTTCTTTCACTGTTTCAGATATATATAAGTTCTCACCCAAATCTGCAAATCGATATCACATGTCACAGTGGTCGTATGGGTTTATCAGGCAGAGAGATAGATAAGACTGGCTTTGGATTGTGTCACAGTGGTCTTTGGACGTTTCTGGACGTTTTTGTATCAAGATTATTGCAAATCTGCGCTGGTTTTGGACTGGTTTCGGATGATCAGATTTTTTGGAGAGCTCATCAGATTTGTTAAGGCTTTTATTGTCACAGTGGTGGGTGGTGTGGGAGAGCTGGAACAAGTCTGAATTCGGTCTAAAGTGCTTTGAGAAAAGTCCTTATGCTATTTATTTATGGGCTTTGAACAGGGGTTTGCTTCACTGGTTCTTATGCTTCTGTCTGGTTCTTGAGGAATAAAGGATGCAGGGTCTAAAGATAAAAGATGGTCGGTTCACTAACCAGGATTAGTGAGGTAGATTTCTTGTATTCTCAGCGCATTCACGGCAGAAAGGACTTCCCAACTTATTGTAGTACAGAATAGTAGAACCTACTATTGTAATAAGGGAGGCGCTGATGAAAGCGACTTTTGAAGCTCATCGGAAGGGTGATTTATGGCAAGACCACTGTGACAAATTAAGCACTGTGACAACTGTCACAGTGGTTCAGGAAGAACATGAAATGCCGGAGATGCTGAATGGGAGAGGCTTTGAGCGCTGTGACATATTATCTCCCGAGAATTGTGTCACAGTGCATGGTATCCATAACCCAGAAGTGAAATTATGCGATGAGTTACTCATCTCTCATGACGAGCAACCAGGTACCACTGCTGCGGACAAAGTTCACTCGGTAACGGAGTATCCGGATCTGAGTAAAGATGCCAATCTGCCTTTGCGTAGATTGGAAGAGGCAAAACTGCTGGGACATTTCTGCTCTGTTGTGCTGAACCGGCTGCGTGATTGTGAATCCAGAACTGAGGAATGGAAACAGATAGTGCTTGATTACAACCGTGGATTATTGGTGCCGGAACTGTATCAAATGCGGAACAAACGCTGTGAGCGGACTATCCGCACCTGGATAGAGCAATATCTGCAATCGGACTACAACATGTTTGCTCTTGTACACAGCAATTGGAACACTATCCGGAAACGCAGGGTATCAGAGCTTGAGAGCCAAATCCTGCTGAGCATGCTACTGCATCCCAATCGTATCAAGATCGGTTCCGCCATCAAACTGCTGAAAGCCCAAGCCCGGCTTGGCTACTTTGAATCGAGGAGCAGCATTCCCACCCTGAGAAGGTGGTGCACAGACTTCAGGAATAACAATCCAGATATCTGGCAACAGGCTCGCATGGGCAGCAAGTTTGTGGCAGAGCATATCATCAAGACCATCCACAGAGACAGCAGCTTGCTTAAGGTTGGTGATGTCTGGGTTGCGGATGGACACAAGCTTGCCTTTGATATCCTTGATCCCAAAACCGGTAAGGCAAAGCGGATGATGTTGATTCTGGTGCTGGATTGGGCAAGCCGTTATCCGGTGGGAGCTTCTCTTGCCTTTACCGAGGATAGCCAGCATATCCTGGCTGCCTTCCGCAACGGCTTTCTGAATACAGCCCAGTGGCAAGATAGGGATAGCAATACCAATGTCAACGCCAGAGAAGAAACCAACCAGCCCTTTGCCTTCTTACCCCGATATGTCTATCTGGATAATGGCAAAGCCTTCAAGAGTAAGCTCTTTCATGACAAATGGGAAAACCATGATCTGGCAAAGGAACTGGGGGGCATCTTTCCCAAGCTGAAGATCGAGGCGGTGTTTGCCGAAAGCTATAATGCCAAGGCCAAGGTGATAGAGCGGTTCTTTCAGACCTTTCAGGAGCAGTTTGAACGCTTCGTCTCATCTTTCCGGGGTGCTTCAGTTGAGGATAAACCTGCCACTCTGATGCGTAACGAGAAATGGGCAAAGAAACTCTACAAGGCCGAACCACCTACGATAGAAGAAGCCATGAGTATGATCGGTTTCTACATTAGACACATTTATGGTGAGACGCCGCATAGTGCTTTGGCTGGCAAGACACCCTGGGATGTATTCAGGACTGCTGAGATCGCAGGCGAGCGATTCATTGAGCCCTCTGAACTGAACTTCCTGATGCTCTCGGCAGAGAGAAAGGCAGTTCGCAGTGAAGGCATCATCTGGGGCAAGCTGCATTACTGGCATCCAGAACTGATAAATCACATCGGCAAGCCTATCATCTTTCGCTATGACCCGGCAGACATCAGATGGATATTGGTCTATGACACCAAAGACAATTTCATCTGCCAGTCAGAACTGCGCAGGGCACAGCATCCCTTTATCAAACTGGCAGCAGATCAGCCCATGGCCCGGAAGGAACTGAACAAGGAATATCAGCAGATCAAGAAACTGCAAAGACAGACGGAGCAAAGAACCAAAGTCTTGGTAAAGAGCACTCAGGAGGCAGTGGATAGGCTGCTCAGTCCCCATATCAAAACAATAACTCAAGCTGCCAATCCCACCTTCATCCAGACACCGATGCTTACAGCACCCCAAGCAGTTATTGATGAATCAGAGCAGAGCGACGGAACAAAGAGCTTTGCCGAAATGCTCAGGCTTGCCGGAATCAGATAGGAGACACAAGATGAAACAATCCAAACTGGTCAAGACCCGCAACGTAGTGGAGGCAGATGCCTGTATCTCCTTTCTGAAGAGCAGACCCAAGCTGGAAATGGTGGGCTTGGGCTTGCTGTATGGACGTCCCGGATCCGGTAAGACGACTTATGCCCAGCGCATGGCTTTCAGGGAAGGATACCTATATCTCAGGTTGGAAGCTACCACCACACCCAAATCATTTGCCCAGCAGTTACTGCTCGCGTTATACAAACGCTTCAACCTGGGGCAGCATTTACCGTATGGAACTGCCAATAACCTGTTCCAACGCTGTCTGGGTATTTTGGAAGATCGTGCCGATACTGTAATCGTAATTGATGAGATAGATTATGCATTCAAACATGAATCACTATTGGGAGCGATCCGTGACATCGTGGATGAGACGCTGTGCATAGTTATCTTGGTGGGGATGCAAAACGCCAAAGACCTTCTGGCACAGATCAATCCACACTACTTTGACCGCTGCAACTACTTCTGTGAGTTCCAGCCCGCAAGCAGAAAGGATATTGAACTGCTTGCCAAAGAGGTAATGGAAGTGGAAGTAACAGATCGGCTCATAGATACTATCCATTTCAACTGCAATGGTAACCTCAGAAAAGCCATCAAACTGATGTACATCATGGAAGGCAGGATCAAGCAAAACCCAGGCTTCACGCTGGATAATGCGTTGGTGGAGACGGAACCATGACAAACATGGATGTTATCCGAAACTTCGTCCATCAGTACAGAAAGCCGTTCAGCACAGAAACGATAACAGAGCTTACCGGAATCGAGGCCAGAACCGTATCACGGTCCATCAGAACGCTACTCAACAACCAGGAAATCAAGTGCATCTCAACTCAAGACAAGCTCTACGTAAGCAGTAACCGCTATCAATCTCAGGTTGGCTTCAATCAGAAAGGCAAGTGGAACTACAGCACTCAGGTAGCAGAAGAAATCCTAAACTTGCTAAACATCAAGCAATACCATTCCATCCGAGAGATTGCCTTAGACTATGGCAAGAGCAGGCAACTGGTCTTTGTTTATATGGAAGCACTGGCATCTATCGATATGGTGGGCATCGACTGCAGCGGGTACAAAGTCTTATCAAAAGAGGGGATCCTGAAGCTGGGCACCTACATCCAACCCGCCATACTTGGAAAATTGCGTAAGGAATCAGGCATAAAACCGAAACCGAGGATGAGGAAAACAGCTGCATAAGCCTACTGGCGTGCTGCTAATGGTTTTTTTGCAACTTTCTGGTTGCGAGTTAGATAAAATGGATTACCTTCTGCTTAAGAAGTGATAAGATGATTTGCAATAATCGTGATACTCGTTTGAAAAAATCGTGATATCGCAAACCCACAAAACTGCCGATTTGAAAAAATGGTGATACGATTTGAAAAAATAGTTGAGATCCCATATAGTTTAAGGGGCGGAATGGCAAAATATCCACAGACGGCGTTGCAAAGAGTCAAAAAAAAACTTGACACGAATATGCACTATGATTAGATTGCCCCCAGAAAGTAACAGACCCGGCTGGTTCGGGCCTATATGTATATTGTGTGAAACGAGGACAAACGCTGTAACAAGCGTGTTTTCGGTCAGGCGGATTGAAACGGGTTGCACAGACGCCTGGCATGCTCGATGCAACCTGAAAAGGAGAAAAAGGTATGAAAAAATTTGTATTGTTAGCAGTAATTGCAGCGTTAGCGTGCGGCGGTTTGTTTGGTGCTTACAAAGTAAGGATCATTACAAATGTGCCGGACATCTATGATCGGACATGAATTAAATTCATATATTTCTCTTTGCTGTAAAAGACACGAAAATGGAGAGATAATCCTTGACATCAAGTTAGCCTCTGAAAGTTACTGTATCCATATTTAGCTGTGTTATTTATTAATGCAGCATCAAAAATGCGGGAGCAAGAAGACAAAAATAAGCTTCGGCATGCGTTACGGACCCATCGATGGGGAAACGCGGATTTAGATTGCAAATGAAATTAACCAAAATATTAAAGCCATTTTAAGGAGGCTCTTTTGCATAAGAATGTTATATGTATTTTGTGGCTCGTTCTGTTGTTGGGAATGTTTTCCGCGGCAGCGGCTGCCACGCATCCGGAAGGTATCGCTTACCAGAAGGAAGCGATACCCTCATACCCAGACCCAGACGACAAAAATAGCAGGGCCGTCCTCGCCCTTTACGACTTTGAAGACAACTTCGGCTTTGAGACGGTGATCAACTACGGCAATGGAAACAATAATTGGGGATGGTACTGGGAACCAGGAAGCAGTCAGACAAACAGTATCATGATGTATGAGTATGATCAAAACTATGCCGCAGATACATGGGCTTTCACTGTCAAGTTTTACTGCTTGGCAGGCCAAACCTACTGGGTGGGTTTTGACCAACGCGTAGCCAGTGCTTATTATCCGGAAAGATTGAAAGTTACAGTGGGCACAGCTCAGACAAAGGCGTCCCAAACCACTACCTTATGGAATAACAACAACCTGACCAATACAACCTGGACCGCCCGGACTTCCAGCAATTTTGTGCCCACTACTACCGGCTTCTATTATTTTGCCTTCAACTGCTATTCTGCTGCTGACCAATTTCGTCTGATGGTAGACAATGTAACGATCAACGGCCCCGCCATGCAATGCTATTCCGTGCAGAGCGGATACTGGAGCGATCCGAACACCTGGAGTACCGGTATAGTGCCTACTTCTGCAGATGATGTGGTGATCCAGAATGGCCACACAATTATTGTGGACAGCGACCGCGTGACCTACGATCCACCCTATGACGGCCTCTACGATTACGAATCGCAGGCCGGCGCCAATTCCCTGACCGTGCAAGCCGGAGGCGCGCTGATCATTGATTCCGAAGCTGTGCTGGGGGTGGTCACCGATGTAACAAACAGCGGAACCATCACCTGGAACGCCGGCTCCAGCAGTAGCGAAGGTTATTCCACCCTACTCTTTGTAGGAGGCGACTTTACTAACAACAGCACCGGCACCATAAACTGCTCTGCTGCTAATTGTGACCTGTATTTCAACGGCGATGCTGCCCAGACTTTTACCAACAACGGTTCGGTAACCGGCTTGATCACCAATCTGGAAATTGAAAACATCTATGGTGTTACTCTGGCCGGCAGCAACCAAATCCCGGTTCGCAGGATAAACCTCTTCACAGGCCAGGTGTCCAACGCTTCCCAGCTTACCCTGGGCAGCAACGGAACCTCCGCCGTGGTGCAGGTCGGCAATGTGGAGCAGGATAATCCTGCAGGCAGTTTCGACGAGATTCCCACCTACGCCGATGGCTGCTTTATCCAGCTGCTTTACGCCTCTGGCAACAGCAATTACTCCACCGGATTTGAAGTTCCGGCTGATGGTGTTATAGACTTCATGCTGGTTTACATGAATTCCGGCACGCAATACACTCTGACCCTGACCCAGAATATATACATCTCTGGCTATTTTGACAACAATACAATGGAAGAC
>Ga0208195_1001303_pt1 | contig 27954 bp, 17 predicted proteins | sample AD_UKC077_MetaG_FD_184441 | JGI IMG/M metagenome (GOLD analysis project Ga0208195, IMG submission 184441) | Active sludge microbial communities of municipal wastewater-treating anaerobic digesters from USA - AD_UKC077_MetaG (SPAdes) (version 2) | ecosystem: Engineered > Bioreactor > Anaerobic >... | reverse complement strand
CAAATAGCGACTGAACACTTCTCCGTAGTCCTCAGCCTTTACTTCAGCAATCGGTTTTTCCTCGACAATAGCAACGGCATACTGAATAGCGCTGTAAGTTTTGCCCGTTCCAGGGGGACCGTAAAGTATAATGTTCTTCGTGGTTATCAGTTTCTTATCTTCATCATCACCACCAGATGGATTTGGACCATCTATTGGAGGGTCTATAGGTTGAGAGCCCTTTATTTCAATCCAGGCTTTGTGCGACATCTCCGGGAACGACAAGCCAGGTGATTCCCTGCTAAGTTTATTCTTCAGCACACTCAAGAATTCCACATATTCGTCGCCACTGCAACGATCTTTTGGCACGCTAATCTCATAGTGCTTAGCTATGTACTTACAGGAGTTCCCGTCAAGCGGCATAAAGACTCTGGGTCTAATCCAGAATAACCCTATTGTAATTTTCGCCACTCCGTTCATCCTAACTGCGACAGCCTTTTCGAATGCTTCTTTGAATTCGTTAGAAAAGACATTTGTGTCGGCCGATTCCAAGGCGTGAGCAAAAAGGTTCCACAATTCATCATCACCAACAAAGAATGACCGCCTGTTATCAAGAACAGGTATTCCCGCAAATTGTGTCGGGGCAGGAATCTTCACCCCAAATTCGTCGGCAAAGACTTTCGCCAGAAGGGTTCTATTTGCATCTGTTGTCCCACGATTCATTACTCCCATCACGGAGAATGGGTCGATCCTGTAATGACGTGATCTCCACCAGTCTTCGTTTTCGAAATGAAAATGTTTCATTAGTTGCTGCTCCGATGCAATTTGCCTAATTACGTTGAAGAGCTCACCACGCTTATCCTTGAATACGAGCAATTTGTCGGCAAGTGCCTCATAAAATGGCACCCAATGGAATTCATCACCCACACTTATCATCTCCTTTGCATCTGTTCATCAGCGTTGGAAGATGCTGAAAGGCCAGTGCTCTTAAGGAAATTTTTCATTGTTTGATACAGTGATCTCAAATGTTCTCTAATGGATATGACTCATCAGAGTATTCTGGAATCGCGATTGACGTATTGAATACCGGCCAGTCTAACTCGTGCAAAGTGGGAAGAACAGCTCCCTGCGATACAGCAGCTTCGGACTGGTATCTGCCTTCTCTCAAATTCTTCCTCACTCTTTCGATATGATCGGAAATCGTCATTATTGCACCTCTTTGCTATGTAATTCGACAAAAATGCCTGCAGAAAGAAAGGTTTTATCTTTGTTATTAGTAAACAATCTCTGTAAAGCGCTATACTCTCAGAATTGAATGAGAAACTAACTTACTCGAATATCTGCAATATCTATCTTGTACTCAGGATCTAGGTAGTTGAGTTGCTCCCTCAGATTCCTTCTATATTCTATCGCGGGTTCCAAGCAAAACTCCGCAAATTCCTCTTTTCTAATTCTTTCAAGATTTGGGAAGAGAAGCTTCAACAATCCTGTGGCAACAGATTTTACTGCGTTGATATCCCTCAAATCTCCTTTTGTTCTCACTGAGTCTTCAACGAATCTGTAGTACTCCGTTCTAAGCCGAAGGTCATGAAATATCTCAGAAACGTACTCTGAATTCAGAGCTAGACCGGAGACAATATGATCCTTATTCAACCTAGGCAAACACCATCCTGGAAGAATGATGTGATATCTGTCTAGAAATGCCGTTTCTTGCATGAAAGGAGGAAGTTCAACTACAAAAACCGGATTCACCGGTTTATGATCCTTTGTAAGCTTGATGTTCCCAAGAATCCCTATTCCTGATGAAGCAGTACCGCTGTAAGATGCAATATTGAAAGCTCCAGATTCAAGATACCCTTTCAGTGCTCCAATAATCTCTTCGGGCTTGTCAAAATCGATTGTCTGGATCTCATCCAGTACTATGTGATCGTATAGCGTTATGATTCCTGCTTTCTTTCTCGACATGTCATATAACAATTGAGCACGAGTAACTACTCCTCCGCTAATTAGCCAAACATATTTGCTCAATTTCGTATAAACAAAGGATTTTCCTGTTCCTTTCGCTCCAAGTTCTATTTGGTTTACTCTTGGCTGCAATACAGGAACAAGTCTTGCTAGCATAAGAAGTTTCTGCTCAAAGGTGAACTTATCAGAATTGTATTCCATGCTTCTGATTATTAAGTCAATCCATTCCTCAATAGTAAAATAACTTCTTTGCTCTATATAGTAATCGAGATCTATGCTGAATGCCTGGAAAGGCTGAAAATCAACCAGAACAACTGATCCCTTTTTCTTACCGCCAACATACGGATTGTAGGATAGTGTGCCAAGACCCCATTCACTTCCAGATAATAGCCTTGGATACTTTTCGATCAATGACGGTAGAACTGTCTGGCAAGTAAGATCCAATGAAGGAATTGAAAGTTCATGAATCCCAGTACTTACGTTTACACTCACGCCAAATCTGTCGATGATTTTCAGCTCAGCCCCTCCGACTATTTCACTCTTTATATGTTCCGCTTTGCTCTTGTCTGGAAGGTATTTATCCACGAATTGCTTGACTCTCATTTTATCTACATCATCACCAACAGTGAACTTGCTTACAAGCCAATCTACAAGAAAAGATGGTAGAGCTTTATCAAGTCCTAAAGCTCTAGCTTTATCCTTGTCCACGAAAGCTCCGGGAAACTTATCAGCGATTTTTCTCTCCAGATCATCCAAGAGACTCACCCCACTAGAATTCGAAATTGTCATCAAAAGAGGACCTAGTAATCGCTCCTTTTGTTGACAACATAAAGCTTTCTTCCTTCAAGAAAGAACAGTTATTGTAGATCAGAGTAATTGAAACCTCTATCTTCACTTCTGAGATTTCGACATCATATAGATCAAGTTTTACAAAGACCTTTGCGCTTTTCTTTTGAGGAATGCTAACACCTTCAGGACCCTCCAACACTCTTCGACCAACTATCCGCTTTATAAGAAGCTTTCCAGAAGATAAATTATCAATTTTCAATTCAACATCTACACCTTTTTTTCTTAAAGGAGTATCATCGCAACTAACCATTAACTCTGGCTCGTCATAATCAATGGAGAATCTGTTATCAACTATGAAAAAGGGAATCATAACTTCCTCTGGCGAAGCACCTCCGTGAACTGATCGGCTTCTTGGGGATGAGAAATAATCATACCCCTTGCTTACAACACACTTTGAGTCATCATTGTTGTCTGGGGATTCCACAACTATGAAATCGTCAATTGGAAAGAGACTGCTTTCTTTGGTTCTTAGTATTCTCCCTCCGTGCTCGATCTCTCCCTGAGAGTAAGAAACAGTATCACCACTAAACACGGTGTTCCCGTGATCGGAAAGCACAATTATCACTCCATCGAACCACTTACAGGCATCTAGGATTTTACTGGAAACTCCAGACACAATCTCTATTTCTTCAAAATAGTCGAAAAACTCCCCGGAGCTCTTGGAATGAATCTTTCTATCAAGGCTCAAATCCCAAAATATACTAAGATCAGCGTTCGTGGTCAGGAGTTCTCCAAGTGAACAATTCTCTGAGTTTGCATATTTGGCTCGAGACGTATCGAAAGTTCTGGCCATTATTGTTTCAAGTGATTCATTACTTCCGAGCGGTTTTCCAACAATAGAAGTTCTATTCGTTTCTGTGGTGGTTGGAACATCTGCAAATAGGAGATCAGAATCGACAACCTTTCCAGTTCTGTAAAAACGCCTACCCAAAAACCCAAACCATTCACCACCACACGAATCAATGACATATACAAGAACCTTTGCCCCTTCAGACAGATAGGATTTTATGGAACTCTGCACCTTTAGAAGAGATCTCAACTGATTTTTTCCAATTGACGAATTCCTTTTTGCCACATATTCAGAAAAACCATGTGAGAACTCCGAAAGGTTTTTCACCGAGCGAATTAGCCTTTCTCTTCTGTAAAGACAGAAATAATCACTAAACCACTTATCACTGTCTTGGAATGTCCTCAAATCACTTCTGCTAACCTCCCGAAGTTTGTCTGAAAGATCATCCCAAATACTGCTAAGCGTGGCTTCCAATTGCTCGCAAAGACTTTGATCCGGGCTTGATTTTCCGATATACTGCAGGGCGAGGGCTTTGACTATTACCTCAAGCTCTTCTTTTCTGTGATAGCCTGTATAGAGATCCAGAATACGTCTAACACTTGTCTCATCAGATACTTCTTTACTCAATTTCTTAAGAGTTGAATGTGTTTTCCGAAGATCTATGGCAACTTGTTCCTTCAGCTTATCATCTTCCAACAGAAAACGGAAAAAGAAACGTCTGAAATCCAATTCGTCTTGAGTTGCGTCTTTTCTGAAAGGCAATAGCCATAGACGCTCAGGAATCTTTTCCATTCCTTCGTTTGATAATTCAAATAAGCTTTTGATTAGTTCATTCTTGACAGAGAAGAGGTTCTTTAAAAGACTAATAACCCAGCTGCGAGAACACTTACCAGCCATAAGAGACTTAAACAAAAGGTAGACGGATTCTGCAAAGTATATGTTCCTAAAAGCTCTGTCTCGATGAAGGTGCTTACCAGTAATTGCCCTGTAGAGCCATGCAACAAATGATTCGTCTTCATTTTTTGGCTGGCAAGTAAGAAGAGATATCAAGTGTTTCTTATCACTTAATTCATCCGCCCATGAAGGCACATCTTCAAATTGATCACTTAATATCTCACTAAAACCAATTCGTTTGATAATTGTGTTTTCTGGGGGAGACTGTTCGATGACGAAACAAGAATATGGGTCTTTGATAATTATCCGAGAATTTGCTTCCAACAATGGGGAGGACTTCTCTCTCAAGTCGATCCAATCTTGATAGCTTAAAACGGTAAAGTCTGAAGACTCATCTGAAAAGTCTTCCGGATCAAGCAATATTACTGCCAAATCGCAACGCCTCCGCATCCGATTCCGAACTTTTCGTTGAAAACTGCTCTTTTTACCAATCTTTCAAACCGCTTTTCAAGAAAAACTACTACACCACCAACAAACTGAGAATGCAAAAATGCACTGACAAAAGCCTCTGCGGTTTCTTGTGCGTAAGCAACTAGCTCTTCAAAGTAGTTCGTTGAATTGAAAACGAACAAGAATTGACCATTAAAATCCTCCATTATTCTGCGACAGAGATCAAAGGGATCAGGCCAGCAACCAAAGTCTTTCCTAATTTCTGAGTAAGGGTACATAGAAGCATTATGTATCCTTTCCTGAAACTTGAACAGACATTCCTCTTCTTCAACTGAATCCTTTCCGATAACAATTAGAGCTGGATACTTGGGTACTGGCTTCTGACAAATAAAGACCATCCCTTGCTCGAAAGACCAGAGTTCTTGTGCCAAATGTCTCACCTCCTATGTCAGCAGATTATTCAGCCACTTCTTGAACAACCTTTTGGATGCATCGTCCATGTGACTCACGGTGTAGTAGATAATGCTCAGAACTTCGTTCTTATCTCTTATGCCGTGTCTCTCAAGTTCACTAAATAACTTCTCAGCAGAAAATCTTTCCTCAAGAACGGACTCAGGAATCGGTCTCTCTTGAGTATTTATCTCGCCAACAATTCTCCTAAGCTCTTTTTCTATTGGATCAAGTCCTTCTAGAAGTAACTGCAGTGGTTCATGTCCGTTTTGGACCAAGAAAGCTCTCACCTGTTCAGGATTATCCCTATTATTTGAAAGCAAAGCTTCCCATTTACTTCCAATAATAGGTCTGATGAAACTCGTATAACGTTCAGATTCCTCATTCTGTTTGGCAAACCACCTTTCGTAATCTCCCTCGAAAATGTTATTCAGAAGGCTTACCAGTTGGTGCACTAGATGATTACTGAGACGGTCTGCCGCTTGGTTCCAGAGTTTCCCTAGTTCTTCTTTAATTGCAAAGATGTCAGCGGTAGTGATCTCATGAGTTTTCTTTCGCAATACTTGCTTGATCGCCATAACGGGTTGGTCTGATGTTATGACATCAAGCAAAGCATTTCCTTCGGCCTCGAGAATAGGCAGATACTTCTTCATCGCCTTTCGATACAAAATCCGATTCGACTCAACGGGTTCAATACTCATGAATACCTCTTCCAGAGTACTCTGGATAACTCTATTTGCGCTTTGCTCGATTCGACTCTTCTCAGCCATTATCTCGCTTTTCAAATACTCGAAATCATTATTCGTTATCTCTAAAGCGGACTGTCCAAGTTTGGACTCGACAAGAGATACTACTTCTACCGGATCTGGTTCAGGAAGCAAAAGGGATTGCAACAGTCTTTTGTGCCACAAACTTAGACTATTTCCCTTGCCATTTGAATCAGTAGCGAATTCCTGAAGCCAGTTATCAAGAGAGTTGTGGAATATTGTATCCACATATTTGCGCAGGTACAGCAGTTTCTCAGCATAAACCTTTGACATGAGTATATTCTTCACAGATTTCAGTTCGATCTTCATAGTCAGAACAGTCGCATCGGCTTTTAGATCAATGTCTCTGATATTCTTCCCTGTAAGCTCCTCAAGAGACCTGCACAGACTCTCCTTCCTTACATTGATCACTTTATCTAGAATCTCTTCATAACTTCCGAACCTTTCCCAAGAAAAGCCTTCACGTTTATTCATTAACTCAACCCATTTCTCAAATGGCATCTGGAAGATTTCAGAAAGAAAATAAACAAAGCTGTCGAAGAACCGCTCGTCCCTAGTCTGTAAAACATTTTTCTTCAGGAAATTTAACTGCTGAAGAAAGAAGCTAAAGAATTCTTTGTCCCATACACTTGCTTCTCGATTTGTTAAGAGCACAGCGGCCTGAATAATCTGATCGTCATTTCCACAAAATGCTTCTCTGAGCGAGTCTAACTTCTTGATCGTGTCTTGAGGAACAAGAATATCTTCTTTGTATTCCTCCAGAAAGGTATCTAGACCTTTCTCGAAAGCATGATCCATAATGTGCCTCAGCTGCGAGACCGCCAAAGATTTGGGTTTTGTCATCCAACAATTCATTATCCCTCTGAAGAAATCAATCATCTGACTTTCTTCAGAGAAACCATTAGCAGCACACAACTGGCAAATGCTATCAAGAAAGACCTTTCCAAGTTTTCCGTGAGGGTCTTTGAGGATGTTATCCGCAATTAACTGCATGAATTTCTTCTCCACGGGATCCATATCGTCTATGATTGAAAGATAGCCCACCGGAATGCTCTTTGAGAACCAATCGCGTATAGCAGACGCTATGTCGGAGATATTTTGAGTGGCAGCCCCGAAAACCTTTTTCATCGTTGAAGCAATGTCAGACTCGAATATCGAGAACGTGAATTTCCCAGATTCTTTTTTAGTTGTTATGCTATCTATTGCATCTGATAAGCGACTTATATCGATGGGTGTTATGGTTTTTCCATCTCGAGCAACAGAGATTTGACCGTTCAAAGAGTGCTTTCTCAGACAATAACAGAACAAGAGATACAGAATATTACCTGAGATCCCATAAGGAGCTTCAGAAAGTTTTTCTGCCGCTTCATCAAGGGAGAAATAGTTACCGTCATTCTTGATGTATGAGCGGATCATGCCAACTGCTTCTTTCATCTCCTTAGATGCATTATTCTCTTCGAAAACAAACTCTTTGTTCGCTTGGTAAGCTAGACGAGTACTCTTGATAGAATTTGTTACTATTCTCTTTACTGCACTTTCCGACGATGCCAATACCTCTCGGGCTTCTGGCTCTCCAAGTAACAACTGCCCAGCTTTAACTAAATTGCCGGCTTTTCTGCTAGACCAGAGGTTTGAGTCATTGATTTGTGGAGTTTTCGAGAATACCAGATCTGCCAGAACTACTTTTTTTTGTCCTCTTCTAAAATCCTCCCAATTATATGTTTGATCTCTCATAGTGATACTGTCGAAGAAAACGAATCTGATATCCACATTGGAGAAATATGATTCCACTGAATTCTGAAGGTCCTTAAGTGCAGCCTCGGCTTTTTGCCTTAAGTTCTCTTTCATCTCAGGCATATTGAATTCTTGGAATTCTTCAGGTAAGTCAATCCATGCTTGATATTTACAGATCTCAGAGTAGAAAGATTCGAAACTGCTTTCAAATGCACTTAGTACAATATTTGGTGGCACATCTTCTAAATTGGTCTTTGCAATGAGTTCTGCACCCTGCAGCTCCAGATCACATAGGATCATCACATACAATTCACATGGATTCTTTTCCGCTTCTGATACAAATGAGTTAACAGCTTTCTTGTCTCGTGCGGAAACAATGCGCGTAAGCATTCTTCTTACAGCGAAGGAACTCCTTTGGTTCAATACCGTTTCAGATTCCATATTGAAAGCGCACATTATCGCTTTTCCAATATCCACCGTCTGATCCTTGATATACTTTCTGTATAGCGCTTGATGCCTTGACAAGACCTCCATTGTATTTCCGTAGCTGAGATTCATAGAACCCTGAAGATTGTAGATAATAGTGTTTGCGTGCATTTTGTCGATTATTTGCTCAACTCGAATCTTCGAGATCTCTGTGAATTCAAAGCACTTAACAATATTCTCTCTCGACGGACGAATGCTCTGTTCTCCAATTGCCTCCAGAAGAGCTATGGTTTTGAGAACTCTCTTTTCTTCGGCATTGAGGTTCGATGAAAGCTGACGATAAGCCATGACTATCTTCGAAGTGTCTTTGCTGTTTGGATCTTCTTCCAACGAATCCGCAAAATAATCAAAAAGTTCTGCTGTTGTGAAGTATTTTGCAGGTTTATTTTGCTCAACTGAAGTCAGTTCTATAAACTTGGCAAACCCCATTACTTGATCACCTAATCTATTGATTTCAAACTTATAATCATTTAAGAATGTGAAGATCGTTCTCTCGTTCTGAGCAACAAGTTCAGACACCTTTATGAGAGCGGGTACAGCCATTGGATGGAGAGGAAACAACCCAGAACTAATATCTTCTATTTCACTTTCTCTGCAGTCAATTCGGAGAACATCTTCGAAGATCTTTGAGAACATTTCTCTTTGTAGTTCCTTAGATGGTTTCATTTGAAGCCTATTTATCTCATACTTTGAGGAGTCTCTTATCAACACGTTACTCAACAACCTATATATATGAAGGCTCTCCAAACTAAGATGTACCCTCTCAAATCGTGCTTCTAGCTTGGCCAGATCAGACTGCTCCTGCTGGCTTCTAAGTGATGCTGAACCGTATTCATGAATACCGAGATGGGAAACGAATATGGGAAGAATAGTGACGTCTTTCACATTGCAGGCTTCTGCAAAATCGTTCAATTTCTGCGCTTCAATAGCGTTTCTCTTCTGTGCTATTTGAGACAAAAACGTACTAAATTCATCCCATACGAGAACGATTCCCGAAAAACCTTGCGATTCAAGTTTCCTGGCTATACGTACATAGATCTCTTTAATATCTCTCTGAGCAACATTCCCAACAAAATCCAGATTGAAGACTTGCAAATGAATATCTCTAAAAGCATCAAGCGCGCGTTTCTGATAGTTCTCAAGTGCTTTCTGGAGATCGGCCAAAGAGTCTATTCCATAATCCTCTCTCAGTGACTTCTCAATAAAATCTCTTGCGCTTCTCTGACTCGCATCGCGCAGCAAGAACTGAAGCCTTTTCTGAGCTTCATAATAGATGCTCTCAACCGTCAGATCATCCATTCCTTTTCTTGATAGAGCTTTGTTAACAGATTGTATTAGCATCGAATCGAAATCCCCATACCCGAAAAGAACCACCGGCAGATATCTGTTTGTCTTACGAAATTCGACCAGTTGATTTCTGGTACCTGGCCAGCTGTTTTGAAGTCTTTCGATAATCGGTTTCAAATGAGCCGCTTCGATATCGTCACTAAGAAGGTGTGTTAGCGCCAGAAGTGTGTGGCTTTTTCCGGTTCCGTAAGTACCCGTCAAGAGAAAAGGCTTCAAGTCTTCTCTGCATTGCAGTTTTTTAATGGTCTTACTGAGCAAATCGTTGAAGTACTTCGTCGGAATATAGCCGCTAACCTGTTTCTCGTCATCGAAATCATTTACGATATTCACTACTGATTTGAATGCGGGAGAAGTTCTGATGAACTCAGAATATTTAATCATGTTTTTCCTCCTTCAGAAAGCTTTTCAAAGCTTCAATAGGAGCTATTCCTTGACTTTCAGAATAATATAGCTTAGCCATAACATAGGACGGGACTTCTTTCACATAGATACTGCCGAGGCCGCCAGTATGAGAAACTTCAAGGATCATTTTGTCGTAGTCCTTATGAATTCTGTCGACAAGAGCCTCATTTTCCTTTCTGCTGAGATTGAAGAATCTCTTTGGGAACCCGTTTCCATCTTCGAACTCTATAATTGAGAAGAATCTCCTATCAAGGTTTTCGGAAACCTTCAGAAGACAGTATGCAAAAATCGATACTGGAATTTCATTCGCTCTCACAGAACTCCTAACGAAATGCTCTCCCTCTTTTTTAGCTAGCCCTAACGTGTTTCCCGCAGGAGTATTGGTTAGCAATCCCACGAGGGCGTTCTGTGCGTTACGTATAGTCCTTATGGAAAGGTTTGGGTAATCACTTACCAAAGCTGTTGTAATATCTTCTGCATAGTACCTATCCCTCGAGAAAGAGTTTATATACCAGTTGACTACCTCAGCTCCAAGCAAAGGTCTAGCGAGGTTGAATAGTATCATCCACCAGGTTCCGTTATCGGCAAGCATTGGATCGTAGCGTTTTATTATTTCAAAGAGAGGTCTCCTAGCGATCGTCAATTTAGTTTTATTTTTCTTTGATATCTTGATATCCGCAATATCTGCTTGTCTCATCCAAACAGCAAAGCTCTCCAATTGCCTATTGCCCATTGAATCGATGAGGTAACTCTCATCTTCCTGATCTTGAAGGAACAAACTCAGCCATTCACTTCTTAAACCGAAAGTCTGATGCTGGTTTATACTCACAGGACTTCCCCCCTATTGCTTTCGACAGTTTTGAAAGGCATCCGTAACTCACAAAATCAATACACTTCCCACAACTTAGGCATTTCGAGGAATCAATTCTGTATGTCTTTCCAGATACGCTAATTGCGTTTACTGGACAAATGCTTTCGCAGTATCCACAACAAACACATTCAAGGATCTTGTTCAGCTGATAGAACAAAAGCTTGTTGATTTTAGAGATATTGACATTCGATTTCTGAAGTCTTACAGCAGTTCCTTCTTCTTCTTTTTGAACAACAACAATTGCTGTTCCAAACTTAGCACCATCAATCTGATATATTCTCTCGCTTTCTGAGGAAAGTATGACTGTCAAGTTCCCGATTGGTTTGAGGAACATCTCAAAATCGGAATATGAGATGAATTTGCTCGCTAAGTAGAAAATTTCTTCTTCGGTAGCACTGGATCTGAGATTCTGTTCTTCTTCAGATCTTTTGCCCCCTCTTCTCTTCTTCCATTGCATATTCTTCAAGTAATCATCAATGTCGTTAATGAAAGCCTTTGCGGTAAAATCCCTTAGAACACTAAGAAATGGAGCTAACGAATCATTGTACAAAACACTTACCATATGATCATCGCGTTTACTTCCAAATGGACAATACAAGCAACCAACTCTCTCGAAACCATATTCATAAGCTTTGTTGTAACTCAATCTGTTCTGCAGAATATACGTCCAGACTTCAATAGAGCTCCACTCAAATATTGGACGAACTGAAATCTGACTGTGAATTTTAGATTCGAAATCAATCCGTGGATACTTTGCCCTTTTGAAGCTCTCTTCTGAACGTATTCCCTCAAAAGTAAGCATACGTGTGTTGTTCTTTCCGGATACTTTTTTTACTAACATCTCATATGGTCCCGTTTTCAGTGCGTAACAACACCATCTAATAGTTCTACTTGGTGGTAGCATCTCTCTCCAAAGATCAATAGGCTCTCTCTTTGGTTCTGACTTCAATATCTCATATTGCTTAGCCATTTCATTTACATATTCATATGTATCTGGAAGCTCGAACTTTGTATCGATAAAGATTACCTTGTAAGAATCTTTCTTTAATGCTTTACTCGCTAAATCCAGTATCACTGTGGAATCCTTGCCGCCGCTAAAGGCCACAGTAGTCAAATCAACGTCTTCCCTGTACTTTCTATATGTTTCTTCGATAAACTGCTTCGCTTCCTCTGTCAAAGATCTTACGGGCCCAGAATTGGCCTTCCTGAAAACCTCTATAGAAAACGGTTGGTCAACCGATTCTCTATTCTTGCGTTTCCATGATATTGTGGGATTGGTTAGCAGATTCCCTCCGTTCACAACAAACAGCGGTTTGCCCATCCAATAGTAAGTCCTCCTATTAGCCCACAAACTGAAGTCGCTGAATTCCTTCAAGTCTTCTCCAGTGGTTTTTTGTAGCAATTCAAGTTCTTCATGGAATACTGGTCTGAGGTTATCAGGCATTCTTGAATTCAGCTTTTTTCCGCAGTTTCCGCAAATACCGGACAAGACAGGGACATTGCATTGATCGCACCAATGAGTCTCAAACACATTTATCACTTCCAAGTCTGCAAAGAGCTATTCTATGTTCTATGCTTTCACCATAAAGATCAATCAGATTTGTCTTCTTCAAGATCTCAGATGTGGCAACGTTATCTATTCTACTGAAATGGCTTTCTAGATAATCTTTGAGCACTTTCGTTGACGGTAGTTCGGGATCTCTTGAGATTAGTGAGCGATTGTACTTGAAAAAACCAAGCATTTCTCCAACCGGCGTTTTGGTCATAAAGTCTCTTAGGCTGGAAAAGGCATTGTCAAGTGTCCTTGTCGAAAAGACCCTAGGACTTGCGAAAACTGCAAACTCTTTCAGCAAAGCCTCTCTTGGCTTGTTTGTGAATCTCGTTGAATGCAAGAGATACCATCTTATAAACGGAAGGCTGCATGATGGCTCTATGAGCTTTAACACAATCTTGTGCCACGATGAACTGTCAGACAAAGTCGGGTCTTCTTCTAGTAGATTCAGGAAGCCGCTTGTTAAAATCAGTCCATCGCTTTCCTTTCTGACGTACTCCAAAGCGCGCAGCCAGATTATAAGCGCATCGGCTTGACGATTTCCAAGACCAACTTTCATAAGCCTTTCTTGGGTTATGAACTCTTTATTTATCTGGTCTCCTATGGCAATCAACCATTCTCTCCTGAGTCCAAAGCAAGCCGTGTCTATAGTAGACAATACTTTTCTCCTTTTATAATCTAGTTTCTTCTTCAAACTTTATCAGAATCTGAATTATCTCTTCTTTGCATGTATTAACAAAAACCTCGAAGTTCTTTACCATGGCATTGACCCTTTCCTTTGCATTCTTCAACTCATCGGAAAGTATATCCAAATTCTCATGTTCTTCGTTTCTTGTTCCAGGAGCGCTTGTATTCGAAAGAATATCCATAATCTCTTGTTTTGCTTTCTTCGCAAAATCATTTATGTTTGAGATTGTTGATGCCAACTCAGATTTCACAGAATCTACAAACCTTTTCAGTTCATCCATTTGAGATTGCACGGATCTTGAAGGAGTGGGTTCTTCTCTCGAATCTTCGTTATGTATGTGGAAAGGCATCTTATTCAGTTTATCCATCATATCTTCAATCTGTTCCTGTATAACACTTAAATTCATCTTCAAGAACTTTTCCTCAGAAAACTGTTGATGATCGATCATTTCACTTCCTCCATTCGAACAGCTTTCATTCCCAAATAGGCTCGGCTAATTGGACTTAAGTACTCTATAGAACCTTCAGTTGCGTCAAATAATGACGAAAAAACAGTATTGCTTACACTTTCGGTGAAATATAATCTGTGCATGAAATCTAGGGAATGCCTTTGTCTAAAAGCTCTCTGTAAGACTTCTCTATTCTTGTTGTCTAACGGTTCAAGTGCAGCCATAGCTCCAACGTTTGTTCCCACAGGTGGATAAGTGCCGGTATCTTTGAATTCGCCATAACAATAAGCACATACACCAGCTTTCTCTTCGCAGTCTTTGATAGTGCATACTCTGACGGCCGGTAGAACTTTGATCACCCTTACACCTTTATTTGCCAAACTGCGCAGATCGTCAGTTTTCAGAATTGCACCGACTTTCAGGTGGCAGTCCTGTATTTCTCTGAACAGCACAAAACCGTCTGCGGGATAGTAATGTACTTCAACAATATCGTCTTCCGGAAAAACCTCTATGTTCTGCTTATTAAGAGTAAAGTTGCCTATTCTTCCAAAACGAAGGGAACTACGAATATCAATGTGTTCATATACTTCGATTAGCCTGGAGAGCTTTCCTATTCCAATAGTTTCGCTGACAACTACCGGCAAGATTATTCCGAATTTCTTCAAGAAATCAATCTCAGCTCTTCTAACAATGTGGCCTTTCTCGAAGAGAATCTGAGGCTCCAAACGCCCAAACATCGGTATAGAAACATCGGCAGCTATGGTCTTCCCTACGGCAGTTTCCATGGACTCAAGGCTAACAGGAGAGCCTTCTGAACCACAATACTCTTTGGTGATGTAAGTAGCACCAGCAAATCTAAAACACTTCATAAAACTCTCTGAAGTTTTCTTTGGAAAAGACTCGCGACGGACATCTGTTTTTTGCTTACAGAGATGTATGTCGATCGCCATTCTTGACCCTATCCTGTCGCAGTATTTGTTGATTTTGCTAATTACTTCCGAATACTCACAGGACTCATCGTTCTTGAGAGACTCTTGAAGAATCTCCAGAAACTCGACATCAAACACGAAATGGTAGTCTCTGTATTTTTCTGGAAGTAGACTGTTAGCAAGCAGCCTTCCAATTGTTGTTTCAATAGTCTGGGCATTAACTTTGAAAACAACCGTGTCATAGTATGATAATTGCCTTAGTTCAACAGCATTCTCGAGTTCTTCAATTTGCGGGCAGATTATTCTTGACTTTCCTTTCGAATCAATTCTCGTAATCTCATAGAGTAAAGCAATTGAAAGTTTTGAGATCTCTTCGGTAAGAAGAGACTGTTGTCTAGATGGTAAGAGCAGTCTCTTCAGCTCTCTTTGAGCAGTTTCCGTTATTATTGAGTAGATATTCGCTTCTCCACTATAAGACAAAGCAAAGATGTCTGGATGAACAAATATGTTCTTCCGGTTTCTTGGTTCGACTCTAGCAATTTTTAGCGAGATATGTTTGCACTGACCATAGCTGTCCAATACTGTTAGCAGAATGCACTTTCCTTCAGTATATTGGTTGAAGAAGTCGACTAGCGTCTTCAGATCTATTTTGGAGAGACCATTATAACCTCTTCTGCCAAATAGTGCCTCATCTAGTACACGAATCAACTGAAGATTTGGATTCTTCTCAATGCCGGAACTACGTGGCGCTTGTTGTGGAATACCTCCGAAAACAGTCAACATGTACTGATCTGTATCAGCGGGTTCTCGCAACAAATGACCTGTTAACTCGGCTAAAGAGGCAGTGAAGAATAGATTGATAGCGGTTGCTAGGTCAAGCACGCATTCATCTTTAGACAATGGAATTGATGGAATCATTTGAATAGTCTGCGCGAAGCGTGAAGATGTGTTATTTAAATTGAAAATCTTGTTTTTCATTAGGGTAGGTAAATTGTAGCAGAGTACATTCTTAAAAAGCTTGTTCGCTTTGTACTGAATATTCAAGCATTCAGTTACCCTAAAAAGCCTGTAGTGATTATCACCTGCCAACTCTTTATATCTGTTGCAGCTGATGATTATCTGTCTGTACAAGTCATTTATTGTACTTGTCTCATAACAACTCCCTTTATCTATGATCGGACGCAACTTTGATGGGATCACAGGAATTCTTGAGATAATCGCATCTTCTACATCGCCTAACCAATCTAGGGATTTTTCGGACTCCATAAACTTTGAGAAGCAGTTCTTTCGACCGTTCTTAGAAATCTGAATAAGGAATGAAATACCTTCCACTCCATACAAAGTTGATAGCGAACCAGGAATCAGATCGTTTATCAAATCATCAATATCAGATGTAATGAAAGAACCGGTTTTCAGTCCGGTGCTTCCTTCGAGAGTAGTTGAAACCTTTTTGATGACACCCTTTTTTATGATTGTCGGCTCTAGTTCGATAAGAATATCGATATCTAGTTGTGGGTTAATCATCTTAAGAAAATCCATCTGGTATTCTGTTAAGCTCTTTGAGAAATCCCAGGCACTTGACCTGACGTCGTACGTCTTTCTCTGCTCAACATCTTCGAAAAGTAATACGTTGAAGAAATCCTCTTCTGAGACTTGCACTAGCTTTATTAGTTCTTTGAGTTTGTTGTGGAATACCAAAGGGTTTATTATCGAGATGGGCAATTCGATGTGACCAGAAGGGAGACTGTCGATCCTTCTTTCTTCAGTATCTCTATTGTTGTCTTTTTGCCGATTTCTTTCCCTGAAAGCCTCGTCAATGAAGTCAACTTCTTCTTCGCTGAAGGTTTTTGGACAGAACAAACCCTCTGGAACAGGTTTCAGGTCCCTATAGTTCAACGTATCTGGAATAGAAATAGCTCCGTTGGAAGCTTTGAGTATACTATCCGAATTCATCAGATCAAGTCTTGTCATCATAGCTTTTTCATAAGTATTTGCATAAAACCACTCCTGGTCATTATCTAATAATTACTCGAGATTCAACAACAGAACTATTAGAAAAATTAAACGACTCCAAAACATGTCAGCTCGAACTGTTATTATATGTATGATCAGTTTCACTACAATAGGAAATATGAATAACTGCATGTGAATTTGAGACTGACCCATCTCTTAAAATTAGTCTATCACAGTTAACATTTAGAACAAAATTACATGATTTTGTTGCGCTTCTAATTCTCCCTCCCGTAGAAATGGTTTATGAACCCTACGATGAATGTCATGTCGTATTCTCTGGGAAGGATCACATGCCCACCATCGGGGAGCTGCTCCGGATACTTTCTAGAGAGTTTTTTCATCTCTTCTCTTATCGAAGAGCCGAGCGGTTCCCTGTCGCCGGGATTCCTCGACAGATATACATAATGGGCCGTGCTCAAGTCGTCCGTGAGGTCCGAGACAGAGATTATCGTGTAGGGGAGCAATCTCTCCATTTCCATCCGCTTTATCTCAAGAAGAAGTTTCAGTAGCCTTTCCGAGAGTTTTTCGATCAGCGCTTCTCTTGCCTGTTCGAAGGACTGCCCCGATTTCTTGCAGGCATCGAGTTTCCTTCTGCAGAGCAGTATCTCCTCACGCCTTACCGGTTCTGTATAGACCAGCCCATGAATACTCGCCGAGTTCTCCCACTGGCTTTCCAGACCCAGGTTGTTCAGCTTTCTCTCAATCGCCGTTCTCACTACTTCTTTCAATTCTTCCTGCCAGTTCCAGCTCATTTTATCAGCTCCTCATATCCCTCACCGGTTCAAGTTGACTGTTGATCTCCGGGATGTCCCAGATGGTTATTATCCGTGTCGGTTTCTCGTCTCTCTTTCCGCTATCGGTCACGAGAATGGCTTCCAGTCTCTTGCCGCTCTCTCCTGCCTTGCCGAAGGCTTCCAGTACTTCGAAAAGGTTTGTGCTTCCCTTGACAAATCTGACGTCTTCGTTTTCTTCGGCGTAACTCAGGACTCTCTCAACGGGACAGTCATAGATAAAGGCTCTTTCCTCTTCACTCGCGCTGGCCATCCATCTAGCGACAGCGTTCGTTGTCAGCAGTCCCCTGTACTCTTTTCCGCTGTAAACCGGGATCTGTGAGAAGGATTTCTCTTTTATTATCTCCAGGGCCTTTCCTATGGGGTCCTTAGCCTCGATGGTAGTGACCTTTTCGCCACCCTTAAGAGAGGTTATTTTTGGAGGATCCAGTAGCATTCGGGCGATTGATTCGATTTCCTCAACGACACTGTCGTGAGGCTCTGCAATGGCAGCACCGTCGGGTGTCCTCGAATGAACGATCACGTTCCTCAGTTTTGCATATTCAAGTAATTTGCTCCTGTAGGGTCTCAGTAGACGATCGTGTTCTGCCTTTTCGTTAAGAGCTTTCGAAAAGCTGAAATCGTCGGGAATGTTTCCCGCCTTCCTCAAATACATTTCGATAGTCTTGTAAGCTTCGATGAACCTTCTGGAATTGTCTCCCACAACCATATTTATCCTCCTTCTCTTTTGAGCAAATGAAGCGGTGAAAAGAACGCATCTGCAAAAGAAACCACGACAGATAAAATATGCAAGAAAACACTACGGAGCCGTTACAGCCCATGATCCTGGAGTGCGAGAGATCGCGTCTAAGACGTTATTATAGAGAGTGAGTGAATCACAGAAGTGAATGACGGTATGTTTACGATCTTATTATACCAGTCGTATGGAGTGGCTGTCAAGGGGGTTAGCCGTGTCGGGCGACGTCTCTGTAAGATGCGGCTGACTGAAAAGCTCATTGGACGATTGCTGCAGCATTTCCAGGCCAGTTAGATACACAGACTTCGCGCAGAAAAGAAATCGGCGTCCGGGTTTATATTGAGCGGCTGCCATTCACGCAGGTGTTGAGCCATTCGAAATATCTCAGTACTGGAACGCCCACGATCGTTTCGCTTACCGTTAGCCCGGTGCAGGGTCGGTCTAGAAGAGTCTCGTCTGTTTGTCTTTGCTCTCTTTCGTCTTTCTGGCGGTTATCCTGTCGCCTTCCCCGGGCCTGTCGCACAGCATTGGAGAGTCGGGATCGTAAGCCCTGCGGTTCTTCTCTACGGTCGTCTTGCTGTAGTTCGCGTAGCAATAAAGGCAGCCGTTAGGGCAGGTGTTGTAGGCTCCTATATCCACGCTCTCGACACAGCCGCAGGCCTCCCGCTGGTTCCTGTCTTTCGAGACGGTCAGCTCCCTTCCCAGCAGTTTCGAGATGAGCCTGTCGTCGACGCATCTTCCGTGCTGTATGCCGTAAGCGGATAGATCTACGAGTTCCGAGCAGCTCTCCAGAACCAAATCGTTGGCTTTCGCCATGTCCGAGAAGCCTCCGACAAGGGTCCGCAAATCCCCGTCCGCCGGCTCCTTCGCTCCGATCGTCCGGATGTTGCGAAGTATCTTCCTGTAGAGGTCCACGAAACTGATCACGCACTTGTCGGTGTATTTGCCGAGCCTTCCGGCCATGGACTCGAAGGCCTTCAAATGCCACTCGAGCGTGAACCTGCCGGTCACGATCACCGGGTCGTACCTCCAGATCACGCGCTCCCTGCCGATCATTTCGGAGAGCTTCACGAAAGTCTCGACAATATCTCTTTTGTCTCTGAGGTTGGGCTCAATTTCTCTGTTGTAGGGGGTTATGGTGAACTGGAAATAATAGGTGTAGCCGGCCAGTTCGTCGAGTCTGGCGATCATCTTTTCCGGGTCCTTCGACCAGAAAACTATACAGTCTATATTTTTGGGAGAGATATCTACCCTGCTTACCTGGTGAGGGTTCATGGGGTTTCTCACCAGAACGAAGCCCTCTTTGAGCCTGTTGAAAAACCATTCGCTGTAGAAGGCCGGAATATCGGTTCTCCGGCTAACGCTCAATATCATCCCGGCTCCTTTCTCATGAGTCTAATTATCCAGTATTGTCGATAGCCTGTATCTTTCATAGGCTTTCTATTGAGCGTATCGCAGTCCTTTTTACCTCTGCATATTCCCCGTCTATATGCCTGACAATAAGCTCTAAGATTCGACAAGAACTGAAAAATATGTTCTGGTGTGTATGGCAAAATGGAAATACATAGGACGGACAAATATGTCGACATCAGCAGTAAAATAAGAAAAACATCGGCAGAAAATATGAAAAAGCAACAAGATGAATTGTGAATTAACATCTGAATATTCTCAGGCAAAAAGGGGGTATTCAGATGTTGGGAGAGAAGCAGGTCATTGAAAATCAGATAGGCAAGAATAACCAGGATAATCCAATGCTTGTGGTCATCTTCATCTGGAGTGTCTGGTTTTCTATTCTTCCCTTCTCTATTCCTTTTTCAATGACCTTTTTCCTTTGTCTTGCCTCTCTGATTCATTTTTCACGTTACTTTCACGCACTTCGTGAGTTAATGTGTTAAGATCAATATGACTTACGCCAGCATCTACAAGTGATTTGGTTATTGTATATGCTTCCATCACGAATCCTCTTTTCTCTTCTTCATTTGCAGTTACTCTCGAGATATCCAGAAGCGCAAAGGCCAGACCAACGTGTCTATCGACAACTTCCTCCTCTTTTTCCACAAGTAATCTCCATATTTTGAGTGCTCTGTGATAGTACTCAAGAGCCTTCTCGCCTTCGCCCAGTCTCTGGTATATTCTGCCAACGTTGTTCAGGCTCACTCCCAGGTCTCTCTGCCAGTCGGTCCTCGCGGGGTCTTTCTTCACCAGGCTCTCCATTATTTCCAGTAACCTGTTATAGTACTCCAGAGCCTTATTTCCTTCGCCCAGACTCCGGTATATTTTGCCAACGTTGTTGAGACCCACTCCCAGGTCTCTCTGCCAGTCGGTCCTCCCAGGGTCTTTCATCACTAGGTTTTCCATTGTTTCAAGAGACCTCATATAGTGCTCCAGAGCCTTATTTCCTTCGCCCAGACTCTGGTATATTCTGCCAACGTTGTTGAGGCTCACTCCCAGTTCTCTCTGCCAGTCGGTCCTCCCGGGCTCCTTATTGACCAGGCTTTCCATTGTTTCAAGAGACCTCATATAGTACTCCAGAGCCTTCCCGCCTTCGCCCAGTCCCTCGTATATTCTGCCCACATAGCTGAGGCTCACTCCCAGGTCGCTCTGCCAGTCGGTCCTCCCGGGGTCTTTCTTCACAAGGCTCTCCATTATTTCCAGTAACCTGTTATAGTACTCCAGAGCCTTCCCGCCTTCGCCCAGTCCCTCGTGTATTCTGCCCACATAGCTGAGGCTCGCTCCCAGTTCTCTCTGCCAGTCGGTCCTGCTGGGCTCTTTCTTCACCAGGCTCTCGCTTATCTCAAGAGACCTAATGTAATATTCGAGAGCCTTCTCACCTTCGCCCAGTCGCTCGTATATACTGCCAACGTTGTCCAGGCTCACTCCCAGGTCGCTCTGCCAGTCGGTCCTTTCTGGATCTCTCTTCACCAGGCTCTCGCTTATCTCAAGAGACCTCATATAGTACTCGAGAGCCTTCTCGCCTTTGCCCAGTCGCTCGCATATTCTGCCAACGTTGTTCAGGCTCACACCCAGGTCGCTCTGAAGATTTTCGTCTTCTGGGTCTTTCTCTAAGAGACTTTCATAAACAGCCAGTACTTTTTCATACACAAACAAACACCAGAGACTCTTACCCCTATTTTCGTGTTTTTCTCCAAGCTCGTTCATTTTATCTGCCAGAGATTTGCCGATCGCAGATGGTAATAGCTCTCGAATTATCCTCTTCAGCCTATCTTCCTTGTCGAAATCGCATCTTTCTATTACATGGTCACAGACGTTGAACAAGACACCGGTCTTCCAGCCCTTCTCATCGCTTGATTCAGCTATCCCTTTCAGCAACTCTTCAAGCTCTTCGTCCATTCCGGATTCGTAAAGATGGATTCCAAGGTTTCTAACCGCGTAGTCCTTCTCCGCTTTGCATTCTTTCTTGTCCTTGAGCTTTTCGTATTTCTCCAGCCCGTATTCAGCAACTCTTCAAGCTCTTCATCCATTCCGGATTCGTAAAGATGGATTCCAAGGTTTCTAACCGCGTAGTCCTTCTCCGCTTTGCATTCTTTCTTGTCCTTGAGCTTTTCGTATTTCTCCAGCCCGTATTCAGCAAGTCTTTTGTGCCCTTCTTTCTCACTCACATAGTATCGAAATGACCTGTCCTCGCTTGCAAGCCATTCGCTCAGCGTGCTGTGGAAAGGAATGATTCTGTTTTCGTTTCTCTCGAATAGAGAACCCAGTCTTCGGATTACTCTCAAGGTCTGAGTTTCTTTGTGTCCCAGTACTTCCGTCAGCAATTCTATATCTTGGGGTTCTACCGTGGCGAGAATCATTTCAAGAACCGGGGATACGTTTTCATTGTAGTCGTCCTCGCCTTTGAACTTGCTGCTGAAGTACGTGTAGTATATCTCTCCGAGTTTCCCGGGGAAGTTACCCACATCTTTCAATGTAAGAGCCTTCTCTTCGAGCGCTTTCATGAAGGCATTGACATATACGAACAGCCCTTCGCTCTTCTGGAGTATCTCCAGTATTATCTTCTCCTCGTCCATCCCCTCTTCCAGATAGGGTTTCAACTTCATCTCGAGATACTCGCGTATGTCCTTTTCGTTTTCCTCCGAAGCCGAGTCGAGTTCGCAGGGGTTCGTCACTCCCTGGAGTTCCGCGTTTATCCCGGCTTCTGATCTGCTCGTGACTATGAACTTCAACCAGGAAGGCGCCTTCTCCAGCTGTCTGGCTATGAGCCTCGCTATCTCGTTGCCTCCGCTCTCTTCACTGGCTTCGTCCAGCCCGTCTATCACTACCACCAGAGCCTTTCTATCCTCCATCCCAGTCCTGTGGAGAGGAATGATTACCAGGTTGTAGAAGAGATCGTTCGGATCGTTTTTGTACTCTTCAAGATAATGCTCTACAGGTTGAGACAATACCTCTAACTGCTCTTTGTACTCCGGAATCTGAGTGCTCAAGTAATAGACCAGTGTGTGTATAAACCTCACCGGATCTCTCTTCTCTGTGGAGTCGCTTCTGAAGAAGTGAACGGCAACGACCTCGTACATGGTGCACACGAGCCATGAGCTTATCGCCGTCTTTCCTATACCCGGCTTCCCCTTTATCCAGAAGACCTGTTTGTTTCCCGGTCTCTTTCCTTCAAGCCATTCTTCTATCTCTTTCTTGAGCCATTCTCTTCCGGTGAAGTCTTTCAGGTGTCTCAACATATCCGGTCCGAAATCTATGGGGTTGAACACTTTCAAGAGGTTCTTCTCAAAACCTTCGAAGTCCCAATTCCTGTCTTCGAGTGCGGCCAGGAGTCTTTCGAACTTCACGGAATAGGGGGTATTCTCACATGAAGGGAAGCACTCCTGCATATCGAGCCACTGTATTCTGCAGATGGAGAGGGGAGGTTCGCTCATCTGAACCATAACAGGGAAGATGGAGAGCTCTTTCATCATGGCGGAAGTGAGTTCGTTCAGGCAGAAGCCGTTTGGCCTTCTCACAGAATGTGGAGTCATGAGATAGAGGAATCTCGCTCCGGATTTATCCTCTGTCAGCCACTTGAGACCCTCCTCTATGTAAAGCTCGAAGTCTTTGCCCGGCTTAATCCTGTCCCTGTCGAACCAGACCTCATGGCCTCTCTCTTCGAGATCGTTCTTTATTCTTACTGCGAGCTCGGCGTGTTCGTCATGGCCGTAGCTTATGAATATCCTCAGTGTCTTTTTTTCTGGCATACCTGCACCCCCTGTAATCAGTACTTTATGGGTACGATCTTCTTGCCGATTTCCCGGAGCATGTTTTCTATGTTTCTCAGGACAACCAGGTCCTTTTCCCTGTCTTTTTCGCTCAGTTCTTCCCAGGGGCGTATATCGACGTGTATCTTCAACCGGTCTCTCAGTTTTCTTTCCAGCTTCTTTCCGTGAATATAGCCGTTGACGAGCTTTCTGGCGAGCCATCTGTCGTGTTCCAGCCGGGCGAGCAGCTGCTCGCTCCTTTCAAGGATCTCTTTGAAATCAACCGCTTCGCGTGGGTCGTCGGTCGGGACCGCTTCCAGACCTAGCGACCTCAGCTTTATTGGCAGATGCCTTGCGGCGTATCTGTTCTCGTCCTTGAAGTAGTCGTTCATATTGCTCCATTCTAGTTCCAGCTCTTTCTGAGAGAGATTGGAGTAAACGTTGTGAATCTGCATCGCCAGGCAGTCACATTCTTCCTCGTTCTTTATGGAGATCCCTGCAGGTCTTGAGACCGTTACTCCTATCGCTTCCAGTGTCTCGAGCGATTCTTTCATGATCTCAGAACATAGACAAGACGAGATATCCACAAGGACAATCGCGGGGCTCTCAAGGCTTTCTCTAGAGTTAAAAAAGAGTTGTCTCGTCTTTCTGGAGATATACTCGATCTCTTCGATCTTCTCCCATGCAATAAAGAAGGTCGATACATTGGAAAAAGACTCCGGACTATCCATCTGAAGAAAGTCGAGCAGCTCAACGGGATTTATTTCTATCACTCTCTTCAACAGGGGGCATATCCTCAACAGGCTTTTCACTTTGTTTTCTATCTCTGAGTCTATAATTGTGACTCTGAGTTTCTTCATATTCGCAAAATGGTACATCTGGGCGGCTTCGAGAACCAGCCACTGGCCGAGAGTATCCAGTCCAAGCACGGCTATTTCCCTTTGAGAGCCGCCAGTCGTATCATACCGGTCGGGACTGAATCTATCCACCGTATCAGCGGCTATACGCTGGAAGACGCTGAATATATGGACATCGGTGCCCAGCGAGGGATCTTCACCCTTGTATCCTTTGAAGGTCTCGAAAGATTTGAAGTCCTCAATCTGAAGCCAGATTTCGATATTCTTCTTCTTTCTCTTCCTGGAGAGTGTATGTTCGATGCTTCTGAGAAGTCGGACATTTACCGAGTCGTCGTTCGTAGCTATCACTATGTGTTTTGCCCTATTAATGGCCGTTATCTTCAGGATGGAGGGATCTTCTATGCTCCCGGATATAACAGGAATATCCTCGAATCTCCTGCACGAGAAATCCTGAACCTTCGTATCTTTGAGCAGCACGATCTTGCTGTCGAGAAAATCCAGTCTCACGCAGTTAAGAAGATAATTCGAGTTAACGTCATCGCTGATTACCACGATATGGTTTCTGTAAAAGAGCCTTATGGCAAGAACGGTCGTGAGATTTCTCAAGAGGGAAAGCACCAGTGTAATGAAGACCGACAGAGTTATCCATGGGGCGACTATTCTTGCAATATCCAGAAACAGGGGTATCCTGTAATCAGCCAGATTCAAGATGTCTGCAAACCCCGGGAAAAAAGTCTCACGAATAAAGAGACCGAAAGTCAACTGAAAGAGACTGAATATGGAAACGCTTTTCCCGGCTATATCGAAGAACTCGATCCATCCTATGAAGCCGAGTACAAAGAGAAAGGCTGCAATAACCGCCAGAACCAACCACCTTCTCAACTGAGTCACCTCCTGAAGAATCATGATAGTTGACGGTATAAATCCGATCTGGATAATGATGACAATATTGTATAATGAGCAAAGAACAATGTAGTCACACTGCTCAAGTAGATTAAATTTCCAGAAGAAAGATAAAAATGTAGGGATTTCTAAACATAGGTGCTAAGCGTTTAGAGGTGCGAATGTGGACCAAAACGCTTCGTAAGACTGGCAGGTTTTCATTTGTTGTAAAGTCTCTGATAGCGCCGATAATTACACCAGAGACTGGTATCTGGCGAAAGAGCTTTACAATTTACTTGTAAAGAATTCCATAAAAGTCTTCATAAGCAGCTTTTCGATTGAGCAGTTAGGTGAGGCTGACTACAAGGAAGTCATAGACAACGCCCTTGACAAAGCTCAGATGTTGATAGTTGTTGGAACGAGTAAAGAAAACATAAACTCAAAATGGGTCAAATATGAGTGGAACAGCTTCTATAAGACCGTATCCAATAAATAGGCGAGGGAAGAAATAAGTCAAAAGAAAAGGGACTCAACTCCATATAGAATGTTTTTTGTGTATGAAAAACAAAACGAAAGGAGAGAGTCCCGAAGAAATGATAACACCAAAGGACATAAGAAAAGTGAAGGAAGCGGTGAGAGAGATAATACCTGCGCACAGGCAGGTGAGAGGAAGACCCAGAGAATACTCGGACAGAACTATAGTGTTGTTGTACGTGCTTTTCACACTTTTCCGTTGCAGCTCAATCGTTGAGATGTACAAAATGATCGAAGGAAAGAAGAGGCTGTTGAAAGTGATAGGTGAGCTTCCATCCAGACAGACATTATCATTTCCTTTTTGCTAGTTGTTACATCCACACATAACGCGATTTATTGATTAAGATATTCTTTATTTTCACACTTTTGTTGTTGTATAATCATTTATAAAACACTCCGGGGCGGTGAGATTATGAAAAAGGCTCTGAGATTATCGTTTCTTTTGCTTTTTTTAACTGCTACGATATTTGTCTTTTCTGCACCCAGATATGTCTCAAGTATAAGCAAGTACTCTTCGCTTTATGAAGAAGAAACTGGTTATATGGTAGATATTAGCTATCCCGGACCTCAGTTATTCTGGACGGTAATTACCCTTAGCGACAATAAGGGTTTCTCGAAAAGAATCTCTCTCGTCGATCAATCAACAAATGTTTATATGGATCATATACCAAGACAGATGAATATAAAGATCGAATCTTATTCTAGTGCTGCGACTGCTTCCGAAAGCACAAACATTTCCAAAAGATCACCGAAAAGCAACCCTATGATTCTGCTGATTTGGTTGGGAATACCTTTCGCCTTTATCTTATTGACATTTGGCCTTGTAATACTTATCGGTTATAACCGGAAAACTATCTCTAAGGCGGAAAGGCTATTTGAAAGGGTCAGAAATAAAAAAATATTAGATCACATGAACTCTCGCAGGTCTGCGCTTATAAAAATATGGTGGACAATTCTTATTGTTTCCGTCGTAGTAATAGGTGCATCTTACTACCTGGGCCTATTTCCGATGAATCCAGTAATTAATCAAAAAGGAGCTCTATCATTCCCAGAGGAAAAACCTAGTTCCTTACCAGAAGCTGAATATATTTTTTTGAGAGATACTTTCTACAAATTCCAAGATGGCGGACCGAAAGTTATAGAAAGGTATTGTCGGTTGATTGAATTACTAGAAGAAGTAAAGGGAGCACCAATACAAAATGAAGAGAAGTTAGAAGCAATTTCAAGTATAACTGAGGAACTGGAAGATATTGAACCCACAATCTACGAAATAGTTGAAGCTCTTCAGACAATAAAACTTAAGGTGATCATTGGTCAGATAACATCAAATGAGGACAAAAAAGAAATCGAAAAGCTGCTAATAATTATGGATGAGATCTACAAAGAACCTTTAGAACAGTACTCCTTCTGAGGTTAATCATAAACAAAGCAATATAGAGAAGAAGCAAAGGATGAGCTTATCTTTTTTTAGCAAGCAGCAAAGTACAAAGTCTCCCCACTTCTCTTTCAAAGCACGGAGCTAGGCCAGGAGTTATTTTGGTCGATGGTCTACTGTCGATTGAGGCAAAGAGGCTGGCTGAGAGAGAAACAGAAAACCGGTCTTATTGGTACACAATTGATTAGTTCGCTTGGTCATTGATTTCACAAAAATCGTTGATGCTTTTCCATATTTCCAGTTGATGTTGACAACTGCTTGTTTCTGGCAAAATAGAAATACATAGAAAGGACAAATAAAAATACATAAGAGTCATTGCCAGCGATCCGGGGAAAGAATACCCTTTAGTTGTGACCAAACAATTAGAGGGGAGATAAGGAGTGGATGCTAACAATGACTCAAGCACATCATATCAAATATCTGTACGAAGTAGAGAACAAATCCCTGAATTCAATCTCAAAGGAAACTGGTTTTGACTTTAGAACTGTTAAGAAGTATGTTGAAAAGCAAGACTGGAACGAAAGGCAGACAAGGAATAAACCTTCGAAGATAGAGTCAGTTAAAGAGATCATAGATGGGATTCTGATCCAAGACATGAAGCATCCCAGAAAGCAAAGACACACAGCAGTAAGAATATACCAAAGACTCCTGGAAGAATATCCTGACAAACTTCAGGTAAAGGAAAGGACCGTGAGAAGATACGTTTCTCAGAAAAAGAAGGAGCTTTACGGTCAGATGGGATACCTTCCTCTCAAACATCCCGGAGGAGAAGCCCAGGCAGATTTCGGAGAAGTACTGGTCATTGAAAAAGGCAAAGAGAAGAAGTTCTACACATTCAACCTGTCTTTCCCGTTCAGTAATTCCTCATATGTTCAGCTTTTTAAGAGTACAAACACCGAATCAC
>Ga0208195_1001295_pt1:17500-28058 | contig 28058 bp, 19 predicted proteins | sample AD_UKC077_MetaG_FD_184441 | JGI IMG/M metagenome (GOLD analysis project Ga0208195, IMG submission 184441) | Active sludge microbial communities of municipal wastewater-treating anaerobic digesters from USA - AD_UKC077_MetaG (SPAdes) (version 2) | ecosystem: Engineered > Bioreactor >... | reverse complement strand
ATTCCGGAAATCATTACTTCACGGTTTTTTATTGCTCCGCATACCACCGGCACAAAGGGAGGTGAGCACACCAATGCCACCGATGTCACCATAGCTGTGTCGGTATCAATACGAAACAACTTGCACATCAACAGGTGCAATAGCATAGAGCCAAAAATCACGAAACTCAGTAAACCGATCAGAGGCAAAAGTTTCGATGAAATGTCGCCAAAATCGGCCATACTGGCTACAGCGACACTAAAAATCAAAATCAGGTACATGCCGGTATCAAAACTTCCTTTAATCTTCTTTACCGGTTTTAAATTAGCTGCAATAATACCCAGGGTGGTGATGGACAATATAATAACGGCCATCTGGTAAGCCGGATTCTTGACCAGTAATCCCAAACCGGCACCACCGGCCGCACAGAGCAAAGTCACTCCGAAAGCAGCTAAAATATGACGGGTTTTTACTTTTTTGAGCCAGGGGATCAAGGCCAATTTTGGCTCTTCCTGCAGTAAAGAGTTGGTTTCGATTTGTTGTACTCCGTGTTTTGATTGATACGGAGGAAGTATTTTGCTCAGCAAAGGCTTGGCATAAGAAAGCAAAAAGAGCAAATATGCTGCACTGACAAGCATATCCACCGTATTAACGGCAATATATAAATCTTCGGGGACTCCCAGAGCGGCTTTAATAGAAGCCAGATTGGGAGTACCTCCGGTATAGACTCCGGCCAACATTCCGCTTACTTTTGCCGCTTCCGGTACAGATTCCTTAAACAGGAAATATCCGAGTACAACCACAATAACCAGACCGAAGACTCCGGCCAACATTGAAAGAAAGGCCTTACCGGCCATTTTGCTCCAATCGCGAATATTAACTTCGAACATCAACATGGGCAGAGCCAAAGGTATCATTATGGTGGAAATGGCATCGGGAATGGCATAACGCTCATCGTTAATGACCAGAGCCCCAAAAACCATACCTATCAAATAGCAAATCAGCACTGCTCCTATTTTATCGGCCATCTTGGACAGATGACACAAACGCAACACTATGGCCGGTACAAAAAGATAAAACAGGACTATTACAATAGTTGTAATCATAGAACCGGCTTTATTTAATGCGAACAGAATGAATTACTACGTCTTGAAGGGGGCGTTCATAGGCATCTGTTTTGAGTGCTGCTATTTTATCTATGACTTCCAGACCTTCGACAACTTCGGCAAAAAAAGTATACTGCATATCCAGGCTGAGTTCTCCTCCAAGCGTAGTGAGGATTGCGCGCTGTTCTTCCGAAAAGAAAAGTGCCTGGGGATTGCTGCGCAAAGCAGAATCCATTTCGGCACGATAGGATCTAAGACGTTGATTGAATTGCCGGGGGTCGGCTTTCCTGAGACTGTCCATTTCTGCCTTATGGGGCGTGTAATTAGCTGCCCACCAGGCATTTTTTAGAGGATTGTTACGCTGCATTTCCAGGCTATCCAGGTAACCTCCGGTATACACCCTGCCTTTAACTATAAAAAATTGGCTGCAATCGGATTCCTTTTCGGGATTCATACTGTCCGGCTGTCTTGGAGCTGCAATGGCACCTTTACGGGCAAAATGGGCTGGACGAAATTCGGGTTTAAGCAAAAACTGATTACTGCCCTGGCCTACACGTTCTCCGGGAGCTGCATTGCGGGAATCGGGAGATCCCCCCTGTATAATAAAATTCGGCACCACTCTAAAAAAAAGTGTGCCGTCAAAAGCCTCGTATTTAATACGTTCTGTGTACATAGACCTATGCCGGGGTACGTCATCATAAAAAACAGCCTTCATCGTACCAAGGCTGGTAGAGATGTAAATGGTATCCTGTTTTTGAGCCTTGAGTTGCCAGCTAATCAAAACCAGGCAAAAGAGCAGGTATCGAATGGGCTTCATGGTGAATTTGTTGCTCCGCTAGGATTCGAACCCAGACAGACAGATCCAGAATCTGTAGTGCTACCATTACACAACGGAGCATTATAAAAAACGGCGTAAAAGTACACAATATTTTTTACGCTCAAAACAGAAAAAGGGGAAAAATCAGATACGGTAACGCAGACCCAGGCCTAAATTGAAGAAAAGGGGAGTTTTAGTACGTATACTCAGAGGCTGGTCTGTATCGAAATAATAAACAACTCCCGGTTCAAGATATAACTGCAATTTGGGATTCAAAGCATAATCAAAGCCCAACTGAGCACTCGCTATGGGTTGTATGCCATGTACGGATTGTTGCCCTGTCCATACATCTCTTCTGTTATCGGCCGTAACAACAGTGTTTTTTTGCTTGCCGACCAAACCTTTCTCTACGCTACCCCCCAGCGAGGCATACATCCCAAAACGATCGCTGTCAATCATCCGGTAGGCAATTCTCAAAGGTACTCCCAAATAATGAAGTTCCTGAAACAGGGTAAAATTATACAGATTTGTCTCTCCCTCCGTCGTAGCCGATAAGTAGGAATAACTTAGTCCTGTCTGCAATTCCAGCCTGGAGGACAAGGGCAGCGAAACACTGAGGGATAAATTGAGCGGGAAATGATAGTTGGGTTTCTCCACCACAGGCATGTCTAGATTACCCGGTTTTTCCCAAGCATTGGGATCAACTTCTCCGCTGCGCATGAGGCTGGCGGCATTCAACACAGAATAGGCGTTCTGATAATCGTTGGCAAACGAGGCAGCCATCGATTGATAACTGTTGGGGCTGACCGAAGCCAACAAACCGTTATTTTGATTAATGGCGACACCCAAACGAGGCCTGAAGATTCTCTTACGCTGTCGGGCATTTTCGGCCGCCAGCCTGTGCGCCTCCTGAACGCTTCGTTCGTAGGTGTTTTGATGGATCATTTCACTCGCCTGGTTACTTCCGGTCGAAGCCTGTTCTTGCTGTGTTTCTGCATCAACTGCTTGTCGCCCATCAGCGGTGGTTTCAGATAAAACACCCTCGGAACCGGTGCTTACGGGCGACGCGGGAATCTGAACACCTATGGTTTCGAAACGTCGTACTGTATGCCTGTCTGAATTATCCGGCAGAGCAGAAGTCGCCAGTAGTACCGGCTCGTCGTAAGCCTGAATGTTACTCTTGATCTCTATAGAAGAAACATCGGGAAGTGAAAAGGACTCCCGGTATTCTTTGTAGCTGAAATAATCCGAGTCTTTACCCGCCGGCCATAGTATCAGCAGTAAAGCGACAACGGCGGCGGCAGATACAACGCTGAGTACAACAGGCCATAACCGGAAACCGCCCGATTTTGCCGGTACAAGATCTAAATCAGCCTTGGAAAAAAGCTGATCAAATTCCGGCACCTCGTCGCTTTCGTAATTCGACAAACGTTGCTGAAAATAGCGCCTATATTCTGTATCGTTCATTTTTTCCATATCTCTTAATCAACATCGACTGCATTAGTTGTTTTGCTCTGGTCAGGTAAACTCTGGAGGAACTTTCCGTAATCTTTAGTAATTCTCCGATTTCTCTGTGGGAATAACCTTCTATAACAAACATGTTGAACACGCTGCGGTACATGGTCGGCAATTCCTGAATGCAAGCGATTATTTCAGCCTCTGTCATCTTTTCCAACACAGAGTGTTCATTGCTTTCCAACATATAAGCATCCTCAATGTTCATCAAATGCGGTTTATCCTTGAATTTTCTCAGATATTCCAATGCAGTATTGACAAAGATCCTTCGCATCCAGCCCTCGAATGAGCCCTCGCCCTTATAATCGCCCAAATAAGTAAATACCCGCACAAATCCGTCGTGCAATAGGTCTTTGGCTGTCTCATAATCGTTTGAATACCGGAGACATATGGGCATCATTTTTCGTGCGTATTGCTCATACAACTCCTTCTGTGCTTTGGCATCTCCTTTTAGACATGCTTCAATCAACAACAGATCAGTATTCAAGGCACCGGACATAGTATAGATGCTTTTTGTTCGAAAATGTTACAAAGATAAGGAATAATGAATTTATGTATCTTTGTCGTTTGATTTTATACTTATTTTCCTTTACAAATGGGTGCATTAAAATGGATAGGAGGAGCCTTAGGCTGGGCTCTGGGTGGTCCCCTGGGGGGAATACTCGGTTTTATTTTCGGCTCGATATTTGAAAGTGTCAGTTCCGGTAAATATGCTTACCAACAACAAGATCAAGTTCAGGGAGTCCGCACCGGAGAAGGTGATTTTGGACTGAGTTTACTGGTTCTTTCGGCTGCTATCATGAAATCCGATCAACGAGTATTAAAATCTGAACTTCAGTATGTGAAAAATTTCTTCCGCCAACAATTCGGACAAGAAAAAGCCGAACAATATATTTTGATATTTCGCGAACTGATCAAGAAAGACTACGATCTGGTACCGGTTTGTCAACAAATCAGACAAGCCATGGATTACGCCTCACGCCTCCAACTCTTACATTATTTATTTGGATTGGGTCAAAGCGACGGCCGGTTACAAGAAGCAGAAATCCGGCTGATTCAAAGCATTGCCTCCTGGCTGGGCATTTCGGTAATGGATTATGAGTCGATACGCGCTATGTTTATTAAAGACGCCACCAGCGCCTATAAAATACTTGAGATCAGTCCTGAAGCCAGTGTTGAAGAAATTAAGAAAGCCTATAAAAGAATGGCTGTCAAATACCATCCCGACAAGCTGGAACATTTAGGCGAAGACGTACAAAAAAAGGCTACCGAAAAACTCAAAGAAGTGAATGTAGCCTACGAGCAAATCAAAAAAGAAAGGGGATTTAATTAAGAAGTGTTTATTGATGTTATTTTATCATTATTTGCTTGCCGGGCATTAAACGATTCCGATCAAATGGTCTCTAATACCCAGTTTAGCGAATTCACTTTATTTATTTTTAATCCTCATTTTTATGAAAAGGTTTTCATTAGTAATTACGATGGCTTTGCTGTTCGTGGCCGGAACAATTACAGCTCAGCAACAGCAAAGAACCGGTCAACGCGGTCAATTTAGCACTACCGCCCGTGCCGAAAGAGAAGTAGAGCAATTAAAAAGCAGCCTTTCACTCACTGAACAACAAGCAAAAGACGTATTTAAGATCTGTCTTAAATATGCCCAACAAGATTCCGTCCGTATGGCCGAGATGAGAAGCAGTGGTCAAGAATTTGACCGCGAGGCCTTTATGAAACAAAGAGAAGAAGTAACCAAGACCAAGACAGCTGAATTGAACAAGGTGTTTACACCTCAGCAGCAAAAAGACTACGCCAAACAACTGGAAGAGGCAGCACAAAGACGCATGCAACGTCAGGGTGCAGCTCCCGGACAAGGTGGCAACAGATAAGGTGGAGGATTTTTGAGTTTGATGAAGGTTTAATTTTTGGGTTGAGAAGCTGTCTCTTTTGCGTAAGTGGGGAGACAGCTTCTTTGTTCTAAAATTTAATCAATGCTGTCCTTGGTCGGATTTTTTTGCTTTTCCGCCCCTTATAAAAAAAGCTGTCATAATTATAAAAAAAGCAACGATCCAATCAGTCCTTTTCCTGTCAAGCTTCTATGTATAGTGTTCATCACATTATGACACATACATATTTTATTTATTTATGTTTTTGTTTATAAATTTAATTGCAATCTCAAGTCTGCCGCGAAAAATAATTTTATTGTCTGGCGAAAAAATCACGACAGTAGGAAAGCAACTGACGCCAAATTTTTTATAGCTTTCGTCTTCCGAAAACAACAAGGGAAAACTGAATCCTCTTTTTTGAACAATATCGAATCCGGTTTGCCGGGTTTCGCATCTGTTTGCGGATACACAGAAAACAGAATAAAATGAAACTCGCTGATTATTGCTAAACTTTTCAGAAAACGACTGAACTTCGGGAAAGTTTTTAATGCACAAACCACAGGATGAAGACCAAAAGTCCAATACAAGGTATTTATCTTTAAAATCATTAAGCGATAATTCACTTCCATTCAAATCACGTAAACAGAAATCCTCCTCCAACACTTGTTCGCCTTCACTATCTACCTTGCCGAACGACAGATAATCAAGCCATTTGATATTATTCGCGGCATACACAACACATACTATTGTTGCAACTAAGAGTGTAACAAATTTCCAGATTCTTTTATTAACCCATAGTAAATAGCCTGTAATCATCCCTAAAACATGCATTAACAATTCCCACAAAGTGATCAGCGCATCTTTCCAGTAAAACAATCGAACAGGAAGATTCAAAAGAAACCAGGCAAGAAATGTAAAGCCTAAAATAAGGAGAGGATTGAGCTTCCTGAAAAATTTACAACAAAAATAAATGAATAAGCTATATGCCACGAAAGCAATCAATCCGGAAAGCTCTAAATTGATACCACGAATGGGGACAATAATCAGTTCCAACAGTAAGCAGGCAAGGAAAACATAGATGTATGATATTTTGTTTTTATTTTTCATGATGATGTTATAATATTTGTAATATGGAGAAAAAGATTATTGAATTTATCTTCAATTTTTTAATTCCGAACAATTCTAAATTGTACAACAGAGAGCCCTCAAGAAAAACCGAATTCTTCCTATCTGCAAAGGAACCAGCCGATACATGTGTGAAAAGGATGGTTGCCAGAGTAAGTAAAATACTGTATCGTTTGAGCATAATATAATATGTGTCTTTTATGGTTTTTATAGACCAAAGATAGTGGGGCTTCCTAAAAAATTATCGCAAAAATAATACTGTTTTATTAAACAACAATAAAGAGCGTTGTCTTTAATAACTCTTATAGGGGGGCATGTTAACACATTTCTATCATTTTAAACTCTTCGATTTAATCTGGAATTTAGTGATGTTGATTTAATTTCGGGCTGCGCCCTCGACGCTAAACGCTACTTTTCGGGCTGCGCCCTCGACGTTAAACGCTACTTTTCGGGCTGCGCCCTCGACGTTAAACGCTACTTTTCAGGCTGCGCCCTCGACGCTAAACGCTACTTTTCAGGCTGCGCCCTCGACGCTAAACGCTACTTTTCGGGCTGCGCCCGGGAAGATAGCTACGCTCGGCAATAGCAAAATTTATTTTGCTATTGCTCTCGCTAAACGCTATCTTTGAGCACTCAAAAAAAAAGAAAAATGGGAGTTTTGGATGCTGTTACCTGGACTTTTCCGCCTCAACTTTTCAATTTGTTTGGTAAGGAGGTGCGCTGGTATGGTTTATTGTTTGCTTTGGGCTTTTATTTTGGGTTGGTGATAACCTCCAAAATGTTCAAAGCCGAGAAAGTGCCCGATAAATGGGTAGATAAACTCTTTATTTACATTATTATTGCCGCTGCCGTGGGTGCTCGCCTGGGGCATGTTTTCTTTTACGCCTGGGACTATTATTCGCAACATCCCTGGGAAATCATTAAGATTTGGGAAGGCGGGCTGGCCAGCCACGGCGGTGCGATTGGTATCATTCTGGCGGTTTGGCTCTACAGCAAAAGAGTCACTAAGCGCAGTCTCAACTGGACTTTCGACCGTATTGTAGTATCGGTGGCTTTGGCAGGCGCCCTCATAAGACTGGGGAATCTGGCAAATCACGAAATTTACGGTCATCCCACCGATTTGCCCTGGGGCTTCCGCTTTATAACCAACTGGTACCAGGTGCGTCGCGGAGCCGATCCGGTTTTTTCGGAGCCCTCTCACCCCACCCAGATTTACGAAGCTCTTTGCTACCTACTCTGTTTTGTTGTTTTATACAACCTTTATTGGAAAACAAAACTCAAACACCGGGAGGGTTTTTTGTTCGGCGTATTTTTGATTGGAGTATTCCTGTCCCGGTTTTTGATTGAATTTGTCAAAGAAAATCAGGAAGCCTTCGAAGAGGGCATGCTGTTGAATATGGGGCAACTCCTGAGTATCCCCTTTGTGATTGCCGGCATCTGGCTCATAATCAGGGCATTTCGTCGTCCTCCCGTTTATTATGAAACAAACGAAAAACCTAAAAAGGACAAAACGAATACTCTTTTGAGTAATGTAAAATCAACTTCGGTAAAATGAGCTGGCAAAAAGTCTTGCTCTTTGTTGCTACTCTCTTGTTCTTGAGTGCCTGCAGCAGCGAAGCGCGCTATCGCGTGCTCGGGAAACCCAAACATCCTTTGGTATTTACACGTTACGAGCAAGACTTTTTCGAGGACGGGCGCATCGAAGACTCTGTTTTTAGAGATCTTTTCTCTAACCGAATCATGCAATTCGGTTCCGTAGGTGAGGCCCGTACCGATTCCTTCCTCGAGTTGTTTCGCCTCGACTCCACCATGCAAAAAGTCTACACCGATTGCCAGGCTTTGTTCCCGGATCTCGAAATATACCAAAAACAACTCTCAGTGGCCTTTCACAGGCTGTGTCACTTTGTTCCGGACATGCCTCTGCCGTCTGTATCCACCCATTTATCGGGTTTTAGTCAATCGGTGGTTTCGGCTCCGTCCATCCTTTCGGTCAGTCTCGACAAATATCTGGGCAGTGACTATGTATTGTACCAAAGTCTGTTTTACGATTACCAACGCCAACGCATGAGAGCGGAACAACTGGTTCCCGATTGTCTGAACGGCTGGCTACGGTCTGAATTTACCAATGCCTCTATCATGGCCGACAGCCGTTTACTGGATTTCATTATTTACGAGGGCAAAATACTGTTTGTTCTCAAATTGCTCTTTCCTAAAACGGAAATTGAGTACCTAACAGGCTGGACCAAAGAACAGGCAGACTGGTGTGCCGTCAACGAGAAAAGAATGTGGGAGCGCATATTGGAATACGAGCATCTGTACAGCAGAGATCACCTGGTCTTGAGTAAATACATAGGAGACGGACCCGCTACGGTATATTTTACCCGGGAATCACCATCGAGAGCCGTACTCTGGACAGGGCTGAAAATTGTAGAAGCCTATATGCAGCGACACAAAAAGCTCAGCGTTTTAGACATGATGATGGAAACGGATGCAGACAAAATCCTGACCGAATCGCTTTACAGACCGAAGTAATAAAGATCTCGTGCTTTCCTGCCGGCAGTCATCAATGCACCTGACTGATATCAAAGGGAGTTTCCTGATATACAAAATAGTTCAGCCAATTACTAAACAATAGGTTGGCATGCCCTCTCCAACGAACCAGAGGTTGTTTGGTGGGATCGTCATCGGTGTAATAATTACTGGGGACAGCTATTTTCAGGCCTTTTTCCAGATCTCGGAGGTATTCTTTGTGCAAAGTATCGGGCGCGTACTCCGAATGGCCGGTTAGATAGAATTCCCTGCCGTTGCGACCCATAACAATATACACTCCGGCTTCTTCGGATTCGGCCAACAGAGTCAATTCCGGTTTGTTTAAAATATCTTCACGGCGAATTTCGGTGTAACGGCTGTGAGGTACGTAAAATTCATCGTCAAAACCTCTGAACAAGGGATATTCCGGTTGATTAGCCCGATGTTTGAAAATACCGAATTTTTTTTCGGGTAAATTGTATTTGGGAATTCCGTATTGATGGTACAAACCGGCTTGCGCAGCCCAACAGATATACATAGTCGAGGTAACGTGAGTACGCGACCAATCGAATATTTCTTTGACCTCTTCCCAATAAGTGACCTCCTCATAATCAAGATGCTCAACCGGGGCTCCGGTAATAATCATCCCGTCAAATTTTTCGCTGCGCAGTCGCTCAAAGGTTTCGTAAAAAGCCTTCATATGCTCCACCGGAGTGTTTTTTGGCGTATGACTTTTTATTTTCATTAACTTCATTTCCAACTGCAAAGGAGAATTGGAAAGCAGACGAATCAAGTCGGTTTCGGTTGTGATTTTTATAGGCATTAAATTAAGCACCACTATCCTGAGTGGACGAATATCCTGGGTAGATGCTCGGTTTTCGTCCATTACGAAGATATTTTCCTTTTTCAAAATATCTATAGCGGGTAATTGAGGAGGCAGATTTAATGGCATATTCTTAAAATGAGAAATTTAGGCCACAAAATTACGGCAAAATTTCGTCTAAATGGCTATCTTCGCACAATTTTTGGCCGGGGTGGATGGAAAAAGAATGAATACTATAAATAAATTTAAACTCAATAAGGTATTTGTACCTAAGTTTTACGAACTGATTAAAAGCAAGCAATACTCCAAGGCCTTGTTTGTAAAAGACCTTACGGCCGGTGTTATTGTGGGAGTGATTGCCATACCTTTGGCCATCGCTTTTGGTATTGCCAGCGGAGTGAGTCCGCAACAAGGCCTTATTACTGCCATTATTGGGGGACTGGTTATCTCTTTGTTTGGTGGTTCCCATGTGCAGATTGGCGGTCCTACCGGTGCTTTTATTGTAATTGTTGCCGGAATAGTTGCTCAATTCGGGCTTACAGGATTGATTATAGCTACTGCCATCGCCGGAGTTTTGCTGGTATTGATGGGGCTGCTCAGATTGGGAGACGCCATCAAGTTCATGCCTTATCCCATCATAGTGGGTTTTACCAGCGGAATAGCCCTCGTTATTTTTTCAACCCAGATTAAAGATTTTTTGGGTTTGAAAGCTTTGGATGGCTCAGCTTTATCTGTGCCCTCCGACTTTATCGAAAAATGGATCTGTTACGCCAAACACCTTGGA
>Ga0208195_1001295_pt1:0-12500 | contig 28058 bp, 19 predicted proteins | sample AD_UKC077_MetaG_FD_184441 | JGI IMG/M metagenome (GOLD analysis project Ga0208195, IMG submission 184441) | Active sludge microbial communities of municipal wastewater-treating anaerobic digesters from USA - AD_UKC077_MetaG (SPAdes) (version 2) | ecosystem: Engineered > Bioreactor >... | reverse complement strand
GCTCAAGCGTACCTGTACCAGACTATCACTGTCTATGGTGTGACTTTCCAGACACTTCCAGTTGACTAAACTATAGCTTAGATATACTCCTATAACCCCGCTATTGCCAAAACAATAACGGTTTGGGCTGCTCCCCGTTCGATCGCCACTACTAAGGGAATCATTATTATTTTCTTCTCCTATGGGTACTAAGATGTTTCAGTTCCCCACGTTAGCCCACCTTTACAGGTGTGCCGGACCGTCAGTCCGGCGGGTTGCCCCATTCGGAAATCTGCGGATCAAATCGTATTTGCCAATCACCGCAGCTTATCGCAGCTTATCACGTCCTTCATCGCCTCTGAGAGCCAAGGCATCCGCCATGCGCCCTTGCTTACTTTCTTGCTTATACCCATCATAAAATAACAAAAACTCACGCCCCTGTTACAATAACAATGAGTAAAAGACTTATTCTCTTATTTCTTTACTCGTTAACTTCAATATGTCAAAGATCGTATACCTCCCGCAAGATAAAACTACACACGTGTTAAAACCGTAACACTAATGCCACAAACGAACATCGTGAAGCCTACCTGAAAAAGAAGGATGGAAAGCGTTTCACAAAACCTCCCAATAAAAAAGTGGAGAATATCGGAATCGAACCGATGACCCCCTGCTTGCAGGGCAGGTGCTCTAGCCAGCTGAGCTAATCCCCCATAAAACCATCAAGATTAAGCAAAAATTACTCAAAAAGCAACCATTACAAAATCAAGAAAAGCTGGTAGTCCCAGGCAGAGTTGAACTGCCGACCTCTACATTATCAGTGTAGCGCTCTAACCAACTGAGCTATAGGACTAGGTTCGACACTCTGGCAAAACCCGGGAAACGTAAGGTGATTATGAACAGAAGGAAAAATCTACTCAAAAGAGAAGAAAAACCAACTAAAATCAGCACCCGGACGAACCATCGTCTCCAGTTTATCACAAAAAAAATAGTAGCAAAGAGAAAGCCGGCAAAATCCGACCTCATAATAACCCCCATATGAACACCTATAAACAGTGCCCAAGTACAAGCCCCTCCAGAAAGGAGGTGTTCCAGCCGCACCTTCCGGTACGGCTACCTTGTTACGACTTAGCCCCAGTCATCAGTTTTGCCCTAGGACGCTCCTCGCGGTCACGTACTTCAGGCACCACCAACTTCCATGGCTTGACGGGCGGTGTGTACAAGGCCCGGGAACGTATTCACCGCGCCGTGGCTGATGCGCGATTACTAGCGAATCCAGCTTCACGAAGTCGAGTTGCAGACTCCGATCCGAACTGAGAAGAGTTTTAAAAGATTGGCATCCTGTCGCCAGGTAGCTTCCCGCTGTACTCCCCATTGTAACACGTGTGTCGCCCCGGACATAAGGGCCGTGCTGATTTGACGTCATCCCCACCTTCCTCACAGCTTACGCCGGCAGTCTCACTAGAGTCCCCAGCTAGACCTGATGGTAACTAGTAATGAGGGTTGCGCTCGTTATGGCACTTAAGCCGACACCTCACGGCACGAGCTGACGACAACCATGCAGCACCTACACAGACGCCATCGCTGGAAAAAGTGTCTCCACTTCGATCATCTGCATTTCAAGCCCGGGTAAGGTTCCTCGCGTATCATCGAATTAAACCACATGTTCCTCCGCTTGTGCGGGCCCCCGTCAATTCCTTTGAGTTTCATCGTTGCCGACGTACTCCCCAGGTGGAATACTTAATGCTTTCGCTCGGCCGCTTACAATATATCGCAAACAGCTAGTATTCATCGTTTACTGTGTGGACTACCAGGGTATCTAATCCTGTTTGATACCCACACTTTCGTGCCTCAGCGTCAGTAGCAATATAGTAAGCTGCCTACGCAATCGGAGTTCCTCGTTATATCTACGCATTTCACCGCTACACAACGAATTCCGCCTACCTCTACTGCACTCAAGAATAACAGTTTCAACGGCAATTTTAAGGTTGAGCCGAAAACTTTCACCGCTGACTTAATATCCCGCCTACGCACCCTTTAAACCCAATAAATCCGGATAACGCTCGCATCCTCCGTATTACCGCGGCTGCTGGCACGGAGTTAGCCGATGCTTATTCACAGGGTACATGCAAAAAATCACACGTGACTCACTTTATTCCCCTGTAAAAGAAGTTTACAACCCATAAGGCCGTCATCCTTCACGCGACGTGGCTGGTTCAGGCTCGCGCCCATTGACCAATATTCCTCACTGCTGCCTCCCGTAGGAGTCTGGACCGTGTCTCAGTTCCAGTGTGGGGGACCTTCCTCTCAGAACCCCTATCCATCGTAGGTTTGGTGAGCCGTTACCACACCAACTGCCTAATGGAACGCATGCCCATCTGTAAGCCATAAATGTTTAATGTAAATGCCATGCAGCAAATACATATCATGAGGTATTAATCTCCCTTTCAGGAGGCTATCCCACACTTACAGGAAGGTTGCATACGTGTTACGCACCCGTACGCCGGTCGCCACCAAAGTATTGCTACCTCGTGATGCCCCTCGACTTGCATGTGTTAAGCCTATCGCTAGCGTTCATCCTGAGCCAGGATCAAACTCTCCGTTGTATATATAAAAATATAAAACTAAAATCTGTCTATCTCAGGACTCGTACAATCCAAGAATTATTACATTGACAATCAGACATAATCATGCCCGCTCTCTCTTGTACTACTATATTCAATCAGTCAAAGAACGAAATGTGTTTCCACATATCCTTTTCGCTCCAGCTATCCCAACGGACTACTTTTTTATGACCGAAAAGGGCTGCAAAGATATGTTGTTTTTACCTTACGCTCCAAATATTTTGGAAGAAAAAATTCAAAGTTTTTTTCTTCCCGGAGCAATCTGCTGATACTGCGATAATTAATTTTATTTACTTTTCAACCCACACTTATACTGTTTGTGTATGTAATTTGTGTACTTTTACGCATCACGAGCCAAAGCACATTTATGAGCAAACTGACCCCATTCTTCAATCCTGTCGCCTGGTACAAGGCCTGACGTTTTCACAAGAAAAACGCCGCATTCGACAAATCTACTTACGATCTGGAGTTGCATTTGTATTCTAAAATCCTCCAAAACAACATGTTACATTGGGGATACTTTGAAAATACCCGGATAGACCCCGGCGATATCTCTCTGAATCAATTCCAGGCAGCTCAGCAACGCTACGCCGAGAATCTACTCGAGCAAATTGTCAATAAGAAGGCTCCGGTACTCGATGTGGGTTGCGGTATGGGAGGCCTGGCAGAAATGCTTATGGACCACGCCATTCCTGTGGAAGTGCTTACGCCCAACAAAAATCAGATCAGCTTTATTTCGGCCAGACATCCGGAACTATGTTCTTACCGCTGTAAATTCGAAGATTTTGAAGCCGCTAAACAATACGGGACCATCATCAACTCCGAATCGCTTCAATACGTCAAGCTGGAAGATGCCTTCGACAAAGCAGACCGCATCGTTCTGCCCAAAGCCCGCTGGATCATTACAGACTATTTCAGAACCGAAGATCGTCCCGACAACAAAGGCTCGCATTTGCTAAGCGACTTTAAACAAAAAATCGACGAACACGACTGGACCATTGTGCTTGAAAAAGATATTACCGCCCACGTTTTACCCACTATTGCCTATGTCAATCTGTACATAGAGCGTTTCCTCTTGCCTTTAAAACATTATGCTTACGAAAAACTCCGTTACAAGCAGGCTTGGCTATTTTATTTGAGCGAACGTATCCGCAACTCCATAGACGCCAAGATAAACAAAGAGCGCAGAAGTGTTGATCCCGTGCTCTTTGTTAGTCAAAAACGCTATATGTTCTTTGTACTCGAGAAAAAGTAATTTCAGCGAGTTTCCAATCTCGATCTCAACGAATCTCTTCATCAAAAACCACGGCCACCTTGCCGCATTTACCCTCGGCCATCAAGGCAAAGGCTTCAGATGCGTTGTCAAGCTTGAAACGATGCGTTACCAGGTCTTCGGGATGGATATTCCAACGAACAATACGCTCGACCAACTCTTCCATACGCCAGATATTGGTAACCCAGGAACCGTAAACGGCTTTTTGATCGTGGATCAGGTCCGGACTGGGATTCAACTCCATAGTGCCACCTTCGCCAATCAAAACAATTTTACCCCATTTACGTGTGGCACGGACGGCTAACTGACGGCCGTAAGTATTGCCCGAACAATCTACTGCACGCTCTACTCCGTTACCTCCGGTAAGATCCTGAATTTTCTTTAGCGCGTCGGCATCCGACAAGAAGACGGCATCGGCCAGACACTTTTCTTTAGCTATATCGAGACGTTCCTGCACGGTGTCTACTCCAATCAGCTTATTGGCACCCATAGCCTTGGCCAGCATCAGCGAGGCCAGACCCACGGGGCCAAGACCAACTACCAAAACAGCGTCGTTGCCCGAAATGCCTATTTTCTCCAATCCTTCATAAACAGTGCCAAAACCGCAGGCAATTTGTGCTCCGTCGGTATAAGTAAGGGAATCGGGCAAGAGAACCAAATCCTTTTCTTCGGCCAACAGGTATTCGGCCATACCTCCGTCGCGCTGCCAGCCATAAGCTCTTCGATAAGGACTGGTACAACTGATCATATAACCTCTACGGCAATCGTTGCACAATCCGCAACCCGAAATATGGTAGACAATCACTCTGTCGCCCTCTTTAAAACGACGTAAACCGGGGCCGCATTTCACGATCTGTCCCGAGGGTTCGTGTCCGCATATCTTGTTTTGATAGCCCTCGGGGCCTTTGCCTAAATGTTCTCTGTAAATAGCACGGATATCGCTGCCGCAAATGGTGGATGATTTCATTTTAATCAGGACTTCGCCGTGTCCGGGAACGGGGATTTCTACCTCTTTAAGTACCACGGTACTGTTGCCGGGCAGATAGGCTGCTTGCATTGTTTTCATAAGCCTTACACTTCTTGCTTTTTTATCTTAATTCTATATAAACCGAATGCTCCATCGCATGTTGCATTCCATGTTTATTGACGTATAATGCCGTCTAAATCCCAGAGATCTTCCCAGGAACGGGCTCCCGGCCAAAGAAAGACCTGGCCTTTTATAAAACGGCAATTTTTATCTTGTTTGCGGATGGCTTCCACTTCTTCGACACTCAGGGGGTCTTGTACCACCGCCAAGAGATTACTGAACAGTTTTTCAGGTTTTACCGAAAAAGGAATGGGAATTTGTCCGTTCTGAGCCCCCCATTTAATGCAGATTACTGCCGGATGTACTCCGTGTTTGCGAGCTATCTCAACGATAACCGGATCTTCGATGGGAACAGTATCTTCGGGTGTTTTGTCCCTCTCCGGACGGTTGGGAGAACCAATCGGCGAGAAACCTATCACGGTTATACCCTGATCTTCAAAATACTTTTTCAATTCAGGCTGTTGAAAATGGGGATGCAACTCCATTTCGTTGCAAACCGGTTTGATTCTGCAATCGCGCAGCAGCAATTCCATTTTGGCCCGGGTCATATTGGAAGTGCCGATATTACGCACCAAACCATCGTCAGCAAGTTGTTCCATGGCCTTCCATACAGCCATGTATTCTTCGTGAATATAAGGACGGGCATGGGGATCGCGCGATTCTACATCGACCATGGGAGGATGATGATTGGGAAAAGGCCAGTGTACCAGATACAAGTCCAGGTAATCCAAGCCCAATTTTTGCAAAGAATCTTTACAGGCTCCCCTGACGTTGTGGTGCTTATCGTTCCATACTTTGGAAGTAATCCAGAGTTCTTCCCTTTTGACGACTCCTTCCTGAAACAAGTCCCGCAGCACATCACCTATTTCTTTTTCGTTGCCGTAAACTGCAGCACAATCTAAATGCCTGTAACCCATTTTAATAGCTACTCTGACCGCCTCAGCAATTTCCTCAGCCCCGTAGTTGTCAGAGCCGAAAGTCCCCATGCCGATGACAGGAATTTTGTCGCCTGTTGCCAGAAGTACGGTAGGCACTGAACGGGGATCTACACATTTCATTTCTTTATTCATAAAAATCTTCTTTATTTTCCGACTTTTTGAGCCATTATGCCGTAAGCCATCACTACTACAAAACAAATAAGAGGTACACTATAAGCTATATTGATCCCGGCCAGATCGGAAACCAGTCCCTGTAAAGGGGTCAACAGGGCTCCTCCGAGAATGGCCATAATCAATCCCGAAGCACCGATCTTGGCATCCTCGCCCAAACCATCCAGAGCAATGCCGTAAATGGTGGGAAACATCAACGACATAAACACCGAAACCCCCACCAACATAACGATCAAAAACATCCCACTGCCTCCGCCAAGAACTACGGCAGCCGTACAAACAATATCGGCTATCGCAGCAATAATAAGCAAACGTGAGGGGCGGATGTAGCGCATTAACCAGGTAAAAATAAACCTGGAGATGCTAAAGCAAATAATCGACAGCAAATACACGTTGGCGGCCGATTGTTCGTTGATACCCAATTCCTGCATTACAATGCGGATGGTAAAAGACCAAACACCAATCTGCGCTCCCACGTAGAAAAATTGCGCCACTACACCCCAACTGTATATTTTGTTTTTAATCAGTCGTTTAAAAGTCGATCCCAATTGTATGGATCTGTCTCTGTCGAAGTTTTTGGGCATACGGGAAAAAATCATGATCAAGAGAATGACAAACAAAACGAAACCTACCCCCATATAGGTGTAGGTGATCGCATTCAATTCCCCGGTCTGCATAAGCCTCAATTGTTCGGGATCCATCTGTGCGCGCTGTGTGGCATCGGCGCTGCTGAGTTCTGAAAGAATAAAATACTGACTCAGCAAAATTCCCGTGATCGATCCCAGGGGGTTGAAAGCCTGAGCCAAATTGAGCCTGCGGGTGGCCGTCTCGGGAGGACCCATACTCAATATGTAGGGATTAGCGGTCGTTTCCAGGATGGAGCAACCTCCGGCCAACACATAAATAGCAAAAAGGTAAAAGCCATAACTGGCAGTTTGGGCAGCCGGATAAAACAACATCGCACCACCGGCATAAAGGATCAAACCCAATATAACACCGGATTTATACGAATAACGTTTGATAAAAAGGGCGGCCGGCAAGGCAAAACAAAAATAAGAACCGTAAAACGACAGTTGTATCAGAGATGTCTGAACGTCTGTCATACTCATAATCCGTTTGAAAGCAGACAGCAACGTATCTGTCATATTATTGGCTATACCCCAGAAATAAAAAAGGGAGGTTACCAAAATAAAAGGTAACAAGAACTCTCTTGTTACCACTTTTACCTGAGTTTTTGTCATAGCTGTAAGGGGCAAAAGTAAGGGGAAAGCATTCTTGCTTTCCCCCGGATAAAGTTATTTGTAAATTGGACCAAAATTGTTGCAGGCACGATAATCGGACGATTCGAGATCCATTCCGAAAGCACTCCAGGCTGCCGGGCGGAAAATTTTTCCTTCGTCCACATTATGCATGCAAACCGGAATTCTGAGCAGAGAAGCCAGGGTGATCAGATCGGCCCCTATATGTCCGTAATTGATAGCCCCGTGATTGGCGCCCCAATTATTCATGACACTGTAAACATCCTTGAATTGCAACTTGTTGCACAAACGGGGAGCAAACCAAGTGGTCGGCCAGGTTTTATCGGTACGATTGTTTATTATTTCGTAGGCCTTGGGTTGAATATCAACGGTCCAACCCTCGGCAATTTGCATCACGGGACCCTGTCCTTTTATCATATTGATACGTGACATGGTAACAGGCATACCGCCTTTACTCAGGAAATTCGAAGAATAGCCTCCGCCTCTGAAATAACCGCAATTGGCAGGAGACCAGGTGGTGGCTTTGAGGCATTTATTTACTTCGTCCTGGTTTATTTCCCAAAAAGGTTTCATGGCGGGTTCGCCCTGTTTGTTGCTTTGCTGTCCGGTAGCGTCCAGAGTGGTTGCTCCGGAATTGATCAAGTGAATGATGCCGTGAGCAGCTCTGCCTTCGAGGGTATAGCCCGTAACCCTTTTTACCGCTTCGGGGCTCCAGAATGTGCGCACATCCGAGAATATGGAAGCCGTATTGGTCAATAAATGACCCAGCAGCATGGAAACGCCATTCAAGGAGTCGTTTTCGGTGGCCAGAATATAAGGTCTGCGTAGGCCGTTCCAATCGAAAGAACTGTTGAGCAAAGCTTCGGGAAAATCACAATTGGGCAGGTAGTCCGTCCACTGGCGTTGTCCCTGGAATCCGGCTACGATGGCATTGTGACCCAAAGATTCTTCTTTAAAGCCCAGTTCGGCCAATTTGGGGTTACCCACCATCAAATCGCGAATAACCAAATACATCTTGACCACGTATTCCCAGTCGGCGTCTTTTTCGGCGCGGGTTTTACGCCATTGAGGATCGTTAAAGTCTTCTCCTTCATTGATTTTGCAATACTTAAGCGTCCATTCCCAGGCTTTCTTGTATTCTTCGTGATCGTAAATGCCTTTGTCGATACGACGGCTCACCTCGACCATATCAATATATTCATTGCGCATACCCAGGTATTCCTGGAAGAAATCGGGATTCACCATAGAACCGGCAATACCCATACAAACTCCGCCTATGGAGAGGTAGGATTTGCCTCGCATTTCGGCAACAGCAAGTCCGGCTCTGGTAAAACGCAGCAATTTTTCTTTTACGTCTTCGGGAATAGTGTTGTCGTCGGAATCCTGAACATCCCGTCCATAAATACCAAAAGCGGGTAAACCTTTTTGATTATGAGCGGCCATAGCGGCTGCCAGATAAACGGCACCGGGACGTTCCGTGCCGTTAAAACCCCAAATAGCCTTGGGGTAATGGGGATTCATGTCGATGGTTTCACTTCCGTAGCACCAACAGGGCGTTACGCTGATAGTGAGCCCAACACCTTCGCGTTCAAATTTTTCGGCGCAGGCTGCAGCTTCGGGCACACGGCCTATGGTGCCGTCAGCAATAACGCATTTCACGGCGGTTCCGTCGCCGTATTTCAGCGTGGACGAAATCAATTCGGCCACTCGTTTAGCCATATTCATGGTCTGCACTTCGAGGCTTTCTCGCACACCTCGTTCTCTCCCGTCAATTATGGGACGTATTCCTACTTTAGGATGTTTAGTCATAATGTGTTGTAATTTTATGTTGTTAATGATTATATATTTAATTGCTCCTTGTAGCCTCGTTCCTAAATCGTATTAAAAAAAGAATTCTTGCAAAATTACTCCATATTTTCAGTATCAACCTTGATGAAACCATGTTCTACAACATAGTTTTTGCATTATTATCTTTCGTTCAGATCGGGTTCTGCCGGTAATAGCGAGCCCTTGATTTTGGTCTCGTCAGGGATAAATACGGGGGTTTGAATTTCTTTACGGGCCGATCGCCGAGTAGCAACGCTTCTGTTCAAAATCAAAGAAATGGCCGCATTCAACAGCAATTCCGAGGTATCTCCCAAAGCAGATTGATCGTAAACGCTCAACTCTGTCAATTCTATATCCGGTTCAAAACCGGTTGTATAATCCGATTCTCCCAGGCTGTTGAACACCTTGGCAACGATGGGCTGCATGCCCCAGCGATTTTTGGGATTGTTTTGTTCGTATATGCTCAACGAAGACACATTCTTACCATATGTAGTCTTACCAATGAGAATAACAGGCATATAAGCTTTTAGTCCGTTGATCAGTTGCTCGCTGGCCGAAGCGGTATATTCCCCGGTCAGTACGATCAGGCGTCCCAGGTTTAAATTGTTGAGCAAAACAGCCAAGCTGGAGCCTGTAGGGAAAAAATTCTCCTTAAAATGCATCAGGAAATAATCTTCTCCGTATTGTTTGTTGTAAAATGCCTGCAAATAGTCGTTGTATCGGAAATAGCAAAAAACTTTATCCCGGCTCAGCGCAGGCAATATCATGCTGGACAAATAAGTAGACATCATAACGTAACCGCCGCTGTTGTACCTTAAGTCCAGCACCAGCTCGTCGACATCAAGGGCTTTGAAACGACCGAAAATCTCGTTTGTTTCCAACAAAAAACGGTCGCTCTTATCTTCAGGGCCGAAGGCAAAAAAATTATACAAAAAGTAAGCTATCTTTTTGTTCCCTATTTGATAGACCGTGTCCAGGTAATTGGGATTCTCTGCATATTTTTCGAGCACAGCAAAAGTCAAGGTGTCTACGTGCATCGCATTGAGGTAAGCCTCAAAGTTCTCCGGGGTTTGTTGTGGTGCCCGGTTCAGGAAACGGAGAGTGATTTCCGCAGGCAAATTCTTGAGCAAATCTGTGTAATTGTCGGTATTCAGCGCAATTCCCCCTACCTGGTCAAACCACCAGCCTCTCTGTACACCTGCATCCACGGCAGGCGTATTGGGTTTAACATAAGTCACCTGCCCCACTATAGCCTTGTCGTTTTCCGACCGCAAATACAATTGATAATCAAAGCCTATTTCCCGTGAACGAAGTCCGCTAAAGGTATTCAGCAAATTGGCGTAATCGCTTCGAATAAAAGAAAAACGGTCGCCGTCGGGAGCTGTCGTAGGATGGTAACGATAAAGCAAGTCATTAAAAAAGGAGATTGGTGACTGAGTGTAATCTTCGGGCTCTATCATCTTATCGCTCCAGTAATACGCCAGGGACATACCGTTGTAGATCCATTTATTCACATAGCTATTGTTCAGACTGAGGCTGTCCGCTTCTTCTTTTCCATTATGTGTAAACAAGCTTTCTCCCTCACAAGAAGCAAACAAGCAGGCCAGAAAAACCAGGGACCAGCCTATAAGCGATTTCCTTATCATCTCAATAAATATTTTTTCATAAAGCTTTATACATAATTTGGTCTATTCTTTGAAATACACCCTTTTGACTCTTTCGGATACAGAAGTCAGCACTTCGTACGAAATGGTAGATAAGCGTTCTGCCAGTTCCGTCAAAGGCAGTCCCTTACCAAACAACACCACCGTATCGCCTTCGTGGGCAGCTATATCTGTCACATCCACCATACACAGATCCATACAAATATTGCCCAATATTTTTGCTCTCTGTCCGTTGACCAATACGTCTCCACCGGTATGATGCCGGTTGAAACCGTCGCCGTAACCTACCGGTAAAGTGGCTATACGTGAATCCCTGTCGAGCAAAACGGTACGGCTGTACCCTATACTTTCGCCTTTTTTAAATTCATGAATCTGCAGTATTCTGGTTTTGAGAGAAGCAACCGGCTGTAAGGCCTCGGGACTACAAACCGACACTCCGTAAAGCCCTATACCCAGACGCACCCTGTCGCATTGCCATTGAGGGAAACGTTCTATACCGGCGGAATTCAAAATATGACGTTCAAAACGATAGGGTAAGGCCCGGCTCATTTGCCGGGTGTAAAGTTTAAACAGTTTCCATTGAGTCTTTGTATACTTATCAAAAGCATTTTCGTCACTGCCTGCCAGATGAGAAAAAACAGAACTGACTCTCAATTCAGGCCGGCTGTTGAGTTTTGACAACAATTCCGGCAAGTCTTTTTCGGTGAAACCCAGGCGATGCATACCGGTATCGAGTTTGATGTGCACGGGAAAATCACGGACTGCCAGACGTTCGGCTGAAGCCATAAAAGCATCCAGTAAAGCGAAACTGTAAATCTCCGGCTCCAGTTTGTATTCGTAACAAAGAGGAAAAATTCCGGGATCGGGATTCATTACCAAAATAGGAATATGGATACCGCCACGTCTCAATTTCACCCCCTCATCAGCCAGAGCCACAGCCAAAGCGTCACAACCCTGGGCCTGTAAAGTCTTGCTTACCTCAAGAGCTCCGTGTCCGTAGGCTTCCGCCTTGACCATGGCTATTACCTTGGTTTTAGGCTTGATCAGAGTTCTGAAGTAATTCAGGTTATGCACCAGAGCATTCAGGTCAACCTCCATGACGGTGTTGTGTGTTTTCAATTCCAGGCGTTCGCTGATGCGTTCGAAACCGAATTGTCTGGAACCTTTTATCAAAATCAATTCATCCTGAAATTGATCGGGCAAATCCGAGAGTAAAAAATCGTCCGTGGTCAAAAAAAAGCGAGCAGAAGAGGGGAAAAATCCGGCATGAGTTACCAGGCCGTAACCTATACCAATGAAGCGATCTATCTGTTTTCGCTTAATCAGTTCAGCCACCGTACCGTATAAATCGTCCATAGACTTACCGCTTTCGAAGATGTCGGACAAGATTAAACAAGATTGCATTTTTCCGGCCAAAGCCCGCCTCGATTGAAAATCCAAGGCCAGCTCAAGAGCTTGTAAATCAGAGTTATAGGCATCGTCTATCAAAACACAACCATTCCTGCCCTCTTTTACTTCCATACGCATAGCCACCGGTTCGAGTTGCTTCAAACGCCCGCCGAGTACCGAAGCATCTATTACAAAGTCTGTTTCTTGTTCAAGCAGAAACAAAAAAGCAATGCAATGCAGGGCATTTTTTATAGAAGGTTCATCTACAAAAGGTAAAACAAAACAGACT
>Ga0208195_1001292_pt1 | contig 28097 bp, 24 predicted proteins | sample AD_UKC077_MetaG_FD_184441 | JGI IMG/M metagenome (GOLD analysis project Ga0208195, IMG submission 184441) | Active sludge microbial communities of municipal wastewater-treating anaerobic digesters from USA - AD_UKC077_MetaG (SPAdes) (version 2) | ecosystem: Engineered > Bioreactor > Anaerobic >... | reverse complement strand
TTGCGTACTGGCATTTAATCTTTTTTATAAAATGAGCAATCGAACCCATCGGCAATGAGTAAAAGTCCCTCAGCCCAAGGCGGTGTACGGCTCATTTGCTGACATAAAATTTCGGCAGACATCTCTTGACCGGCTTCAATGACGACTTCGTCGTGGATGTGCATCACGATGGAGCAATGACGGAGCGTCTGCATGGCGTAGGATAAAATATCCCGGCTGATCGCCTGCACAATATTTTCTACAAACTTGGGACCGTAGCTTTCAATACGCTCCCATTTCTTTGTGCCACCGACGCCCTCGTAGGTCACACAGTCTGAGCCGAATTGGTTTGTTCCGATACGTGGCTTGACATAGGAAAGCCTCCTGCCGGAGGGAAGCGTGATAAACAGCATCCCGCTTTGATAGCCGAAGTGAATGCCGTGAGTTTCGGTCATCGTCCTGTCCCTGACTGCTTTCATAGCCGCGCGATCAACATCCCACCAAAACCTCACGATATTCGGGTTCGCCGACCGCCATGCTGAAACGAGTGGACGGAGTTCTTCTTCCGATAAACCCATCTCCAAGGCGCCCATCGCTTTGAGTGCACCGACCGAGCCGCCGTAGCCGAGGGCAAGTTCGGCAATCTTTCCTTTTTGCCTGAGCGGGCTACCTTTGGTGACTTCCTCAATCGGAACATGGAACATCTGACTTGCCGAAGCTTCGTAAATCTTGCCGTGGGTGGCAAACACATCGTTTCGCCACCGCTCTCCGGCAAGCCAAGCGATGACGCGGGCTTCAATCGCCGAAAAGTCAGCGACAATTAGCTTGTAGCCATCCTTCGGCACGAAGGCTGTGCGAATCAACTGGGAAAGAACATCAGGAATGTTGTCATAGAGCAGTTCCAAAGCAGCAAAGTCCCCATCATGAACAAGCCATCGTGCCTCTTCAAGGTCGGCCAGATGGTTTTGTGGCAGATTTTGCATTTGAATGAGCCGCCCGGCCCATCTACCGGTTCTGTTAGCGCCGTAAAATTGAAACATTCCACGGGCGCGACCGTCAGCGCAGACAGCGTTTCCCATCGTCTGATATTTCTTGATTGAGGATTTCGCTAATTGCTGTCGGAGCGATAGAACTTTTCCAAGTGGCTCAGGTGCATCCTTAAGCAGCTCCGTTACCACTTTTTTCCCGAGAGAATCAGTTTCCATACCGTTATCGGCGAGCCACTGTTTCATTTGTTGTAGTGAATTTGGATTATCCAGATCGGTGAGTTCCTTCATCAAGCGGGTCAACTTGGTACGGGAGCGGGCATCCGCTTTGATGGCATTGCGGACGAGCGCCATGTCCAAAGCTACGCCACGATCGTTAATCTCTTGGTCATGGGCGTATTCTTCCCATACAGTATCAGGCACGGGAAACTTGGCAAGCCGCTCTTGGATAGAGAGTTCCGTCTCAACGTCACGGCGATTGTATGCTTTGAACGCTTCCCATTTGTCGGGGGCATGTTCGGGGCGGTTACAAATCCGCTGACCGTTTGTGGCGGTGGGTTTACAGGGTGAGCAGAAGTATCTGATGAGATCCTTGCCCTCGGTCAGTTTCTGCTTCTCAAGTCCCAAGACCGCTCCCGCGCCTTCGAGGGAGAGGGGCAACCCCATGTATGCTGACCAGACCATCGCACACCGCCACGATGCGGGGTTCAGGTATTTTGCCTTTCCGAGGATTTCAGCAGAGTGGTGGTTGTCGGCGAAGGGGTCAAGACTGATGTCCATATCCGAAATGTATCGAGAGAGACAGACCCTCTCAAAATTGGCGTTGAACGCCCATTTTTGAACATTATCGTCTGTTAGCACGTTGAGGATTTCTGTTGGTAGATGTTCGCCCGCCGCAAGATCGATGACCTGAACCTCGCTGCCGTCTATGGAATAGCCGAACAGGAGAATCTCGAAGTCGGGCGACTCGGCGTACTTGTACACGCCGCATTTGGAAAGGTCGTAGCCGCTATAGGTTTCAATATCTATGGATAATGTTCTCATAAGACCTCCATAATCGAAAAAGGCGGCAAGTTGCCCTGCCGCCCTCCGTAGTCTCGCGAATGTAGTTAGCCGAGGAAATCCTCGTCGTCGTAGGTGGCAAAATCATCCTCTGCACGGGATTTACCGCCGAGTGGTTCGCCATCGCGAATTTTCTGCAGGTTGTTCAGGCCACAGGCAATGCCTTTATTGCCGTTACTGTTGAAAGCGTAGAAATTAATGCTCGCTCTGCCATATACGCCGCTGTAAACTTCCGAGCGGTTTATAATTTCCTGACGGTCTGCATCAACCACGCCTGGTGCGGTCGCACTGTTGGCGTTGATAAAATAGGCGTTTTCGTAGGCGGGGTCGTCGGGACGTTCAGTGTCGCCATCACGAAGCGGGGTCTTGAGGGCGGCAAGGGGCAGTACGGTTTTTCCGTTGCCTTTTAGTTTCGCCTCACCTTCGCGGTAAGCCGCTTCAATCGCTGTCTTGATTTTGGCGATGGTCTTGGTATCGGACTTGGGGATAATGAGTGATACCGAGAACTTCGGCGTGCCGCCGTTGATGGATTTCGCTTCCCACACATTAGCGTAAGACCAGCGGGTATCGGGTCCTGTGATGACCTTCATAGGATTTTGAGCCTGTGCGTTTACATTGTTTGTCGTGTTAGCCATTGGAATTTTCCTCCTCATAATCATTAAAATCGTGTTTTGCTGTATGGATTGCCGGACGTTTATCGCTTTCCGGCACAAGCGTTGGTTTGCCTTGGGGCTTCTCGACCAGACCGCCAAGCAGTTCGGAGAACCTTGGCTTGCCGAGAGCCTTTTCCATTGCCGTGATGCCCATCACCTTGTGTTCGTATGGGTCGTACCCGGCTGCGATGACGGTGTCAGCGACCGCTTCATCGTTTGTGTACCTGCGGTTGGAGCGGCCTTCGACCAGCTTCCAACCATGCCAGTGCTTTCCGCTGAGTGCGGTCTGCAGAACGTAATCCTTGATGTCCGAAGCCCACGAAATGAGACCGTCTATCCTGCTGAGGATGGATTCGATTTCATCGTCCTCCAGAAGGGGTGGTAGCTTAAATTCGTATTTTGCGAGTTCAAGATTTTGCTCCGCCCGTTTGCGGCAGTCGTGCTTCGCCTTGCAGAATTGACACCAGTCGCCGCATCGAAATTCACCCTCACCGTCGTAGGCGAGTTCGGCGATGGGCTTTAAGACTTCCTCCGCCCACTGGTAGAGGGATTCCTTCAAAACTGTGTGGGTGCTGATGTTCCCACGCCTTGGCTGGTAGACAGTCATGCTGACCGTATCGATGTCATAGATGCCGTCGAACAACTCCAGAGCGCCCAAGGCGTATAATTTCATCTGCGGGTTGTCCTCCGATTCAACTAAAACGCCCTGCCCATGTTTGTAATCGCATATATGGAGCGTTCCGTCGGTGATAACCACGCAGTCGCCGGTGCCAAAGCCACCCTCGACATACTTGGAAAAGTCCAGTCGCTGTTCGATGAGAACGACAGGGTCGGAGCAGGTCTGCTTTGCCGTTTCCACCAGTTCCATGATGTAGGCGGCGTATCCGTTGGCGCATTCCTCCATCTCTTCGGAGTAGTAGGTCAGGCTGGTGGTTGGATCTTTGGTGCGGATGCCGAGTGCCGTTTTTAACTTGTACTCGCAAAGAGTATGTGCGTCCGTGCCTTCCTGAGCATAACTGCTGCCTTTATCTTCGTACTTCTCACTGAGCCGAGCCGAGGGAGGGCAGTTCAGCCATCGGTGACTTGAAGAAGCAGAGAGAAGTGCATGTTTACCCATTGCCCAGCACCTCCGCTTCTGCGAGCAGGGCAGCGTACTTTTGGGGGTCGATCTCTGAAAGCTTCGCAGCACCATACTTTTCGAGCAGCTCCCGAATTTTAGCGGTGTGACCGTTACGAGATTTTTCCGCAAGTACTGCTCTGACCTCTTCCAGCGTTAGAGGTTTTGAAGGTGCCTTTGATTCTGGCTGTACCGATGATTCGGGCTGGCTGCCGCTGAAAAGTGCAGTCAAGCTATCAGCTACTGAGTTCAGGGACTGTGCGGCATTCCGCAGTTCGCAAACGCAGAGGTCGAGTTCACTCATCTTGCCCATCGGGTACACCTCCTTCCTCGGTGGACTTATCCGGCCTTTGAAGTGCGAGCAGCTTCTTGGCGAGACGTTTGGACACGACGCTTATTGCCGTGAGGATGCCTGCGAGTTCTTCGTCCAGCTCGGCATCACGCATTTCCGCGTTCCTTTCCTTTGCTTCTGTTTGCATTTTCTTACCTCCGTTTTCGAGAAGCTTTACCGCCCCTCTACCGTCTACAGACAGAAGAGGGGCGATTGCGTACCACGGAGAGTGGTTACTCGAAAAACTGCTTCAGGGCTTCGTCATTTCGCAGGATGTCAAGGATACGGCGTACATGAATGGTAATGCTGCGTGATGATTTAAAATCATACTTGGGCGCTAATTCACGCACGGTTTTTTCAAAGATAATCCGGTCTGTTATAAGGTCACGGTCTTTTTGAGTGAGGGTAGCAAGTGCGGCATAGAGAGTGTCTAATACAGCCTTTTGTTCTAAAAATTCTGTGATATCAGTGGGATCGGCAGGTTCATAAAATGTATCCGAGCCATCAGAATCGTTACCCAATGGCTTATCAAGTTCAACAGTTCGGCTCGTGCGTGACTTACACGTCTCACATTTCTGATCACATTTGTTTGTGCCTTTCCATACGCATTGGAATTTCCGCTCTTGATATTTTTGCTCCCGCCATATAGAACGCATGTTGTCCCGTGCAAGGTCCTCACCCATCTGGTTACGGGGCAGACGGACAACAAGACCGGATTCCTCATCGACATACCAGCGTTGCGAGAATGGTTTTTCGGGTTCTTCGGAACGAGCAAGACACTCCGCCCGTGTTACTTTGAATTCCTGTGCTCCATCCTCCGATAGGATGTAGTAGGCCATCGGTTCACCGGATTTCGTGTGGTGTGGAATGGGGGTGGGTTTGAAAGACTTGTTTTGGCTTTGATTGGCTTGGTTTTTCATCAGATTTCCTCCTGTGATTTGAATTGCGTGAGCAATCGCAGGGAGGAAATATGGAAGTTTTGAACAGAATCAAACTTGCATCATTGTTATTCGAGTTGTCGTGTGATATAATGATTTAGTGTGGTTTGGTGGGAGTTGCTTCGTCCGCCAATTTCGCTATATCCACAACCACAAGAGAAACAAAAAGCCCCTGCGATTTCTCACAGGAGCGACATGACAGCTTGTCCCTGCGAATCTCACAAGAACAATCCAAAAGTGCGTAAAGTTGACCGTCAAAAGTCGATAGAGTTTATAGAGTAGATAGAGTTACCAAGTTTCTATGGAGGCGAAAGGATGTCAATAATTGATTTTCCGCGATTATGCGGAGGTACAGTTTTTATATTGCTGTTAGCCGCACGAGGACAGCGAACCGCGAAGCGAGATAATGCTAACGGGAAAACCGACGGATTGTCACAGCCGGAACTACTTATCGAACTTGTTAGAATAATTAAGCCATCATTTAATCCGCCTGCAAAAACTTCTACTTTAAAAAAGAATGTTGGAGGATACAGAAAGTGCGAAGATAACGGAGGTACATATTTTGCTGCCGTTTTTGAGTCGTCAGACGCTGATGCTTTTAATTTGCGTATAAAAAGCGAATACCACAATGTAGTGTCAGCCATGTCGGAGCTGATACAACGGTTTGTCAGTGATGATAAAGTTGAGTGGCTTTTTAAGGCGTTTCTCGAAGTTATCGAAAAAGACACAAATATTGATAAAGACTTCATAATCGAAGGAAAACAAATGTCTAAAAGTGAAGTGTTGAATATTGACAATGTGTCGCTGGCATCTTTTGCTCTCGGGGTATGGCATTATGTCGTAATGAATGTCAAGGATAATACCGTGGGACAAGCCACCTTTAACAGTTGGCACACAAAAAAAGGCGACACAAACAGCGAGTGGGTTTTTGATAGTGATATCGGAAATGAAATAAAACGGACAATAACGATTATTCCGTTTTCGGATGAATCCTCCGATACGGCAACGGATGGTTATGATTTCATTGATGAAACCGAAGCTAAAGCAGAGGGTGAGCCTCATGTATTTGAAGAAACCGCAGAGAAATCAACGTCAACAACACAACAAGTGATAGTCAATGGGAATGTTTTCAACGCTAAAAACCAGTTTTTCGGAAATGTTGAAAATGTATTTGACAGTTAGGGGGATGCTATGAATAATACATTATCAAAATTGCAAAACCCTAACGAGCAAACTGTTGTGGCGCAGACCGCCTACAACGCTCCGAACGGCAACCAGTTCTTTGGCAGTGTCAGCGCAGTTAATAGCACCGCCATATTTGTAAATGGAGTAAACGGTCAGCAACAAATTCAACTGAGCACAGATTACTGCAATCTATTTATTATTAAGGATGAGGCTTTTGCGGGGCAAACCGGCTCGTTTCTTGTACCGAGAGAGCGGGCGCAGCATTTCATAAAGTTAAGCGATGCGGCAAAAGCTGATATATTGACATTCCCTTCTTTGTTTATGGATACAAATAAGGGCTACAGACGATGTGCAAACGCAAGCCAACAGTTTTTTTACGGTCTTGTCACGAACTTTCATGAGCAAGGAAAGTGCTATAAAGTGTTTTTTCAAAAACTATCAGTCCAGCCTTTATTGCAAAGCCAGCTAAATGAAAATGCGGTCAGGCTTGGGATCAACACCAATGACGGACGTGATGTTTTAGACGAAACAGCATGGTTAATTAAACAGATGGATTTGAGGAGAGCCTTGATGAGTGTGGGCATTTATCTATAACAGTTATGGATACTAACCATGAACACTATTTCCTAAGCAAGTATGAATGGAGGATTCCAATGAGCAACGAAGTCGACAATACAGTTCCTGAAAAATGGGTAAACCTTGAAGATGTAGCAACGCATTTGAGCGTGAGCCCCGATACAATCCGTGCATGGATACGCAAAGGTACTATTCCTTTCAGCCGTGCCGGAAAGCAGTACAAATTTAAACTTTCCGAGGTCGATGAATGGGTACGCGAAGGAAGGATTTCTGAATAAAATACAAGAGTCTAAGGAGTTAAACAATATGGCTAAGAAAGCAGCAACGACCGAGCAATCGCTCGAATCTATAATGTGGAATTGCCGCAACGCCCTACGCGGGACGGTTGGCGGCAATGACAAGAACCGCGATGCCGTTATGGGCTTGGTGTTCTTAAAATTTGCGGGTGATAAGTTCGATAAGCGCCGTAAGGAAATAACCGAACAATACGGCGATGTTCCGGCTTTTTTGGAGAAGAAGTCCTTTTATCTATCCGAAAATGTGTTTTACTTGAACGAGACTTCTCGTTGGAATCACATCGTAACGAACGCAAGCGCAGACGACATTGCTGTTATCATCGACAAAGCGATGAAAGATATAGAGGACGGCAATCCGCCTTTGAAAGGCACTCTGCCGCAAAACTTCTACGCCACCCTCGGCACACGTCCCGAACAAGTAAAAATGCTTATCGACGAGGTCAACAAAATCGATGAGAAGCGTTTTCATGACCGCGATTTAATCGGACGGGTGTATGAATATTTCCTGCAGGTCTTTGCCATTGACTCCGGCACGAGCAACGAAAAAGGCGAATACTATACTCCTTCGAGCATCGTTCAACTCATTGCCGAACTCATCGAGCCATATGAAGGTGTTGTGTACGATCCCTGCTGCGGTTCTGCTGGGATGTTTGTTTCTTCCATTAAATTTGTGGAGCGGCATAACGGTAACCGCTCAAAAATATCCATAGTCGGGCAGGAGCGTATTCCCGACACTTGGCGGCTTGCCAAAATGAACCTCGCCATTCGCGGCATTGCCCATAATCTTGGCGAACGCAATGAATCTACCTTTGCCGAGGATTTGCATAAGGACAAAAAAGTTGATTTTATTATGGCGAATCCTCCGTTTAATTTGAAATTGAATGCCCAGGGCGTGACACAGGACAAGCTGAACGGCGATCCGCGCTGGGACGGCTACACAACTCCACCCGTTTCCAATGCTAACTATGCGTGGATTTTACATATGCTCTCGAAACTGGATGTAACAAACGGCATCGCTGGTTTCCTTCTTGCTAACGGAGCATTGAACGCCGATGGCGTGGAGGGTGACATCCGCCGTGAATTGATCGAGAACGACAAAGTAGAAGCGATTATCGTTCTGCCCCGTGAGATGTTCTATTCCACGGATATTTCAGTTACGCTTTGGATTTTGAACAACAACAAAAAAGCCCGCTCATTGAACGGGCGACAGCTTCGTAACCGACAAGATGAGGTTCTTTTTGTTGACCTACGCCGTTGGAATGAAAATATATACGAAAAGAAATATATTCAATTTTCCGATGAACAGATTGACGCTATTAAAAAGATATACACCGACTGGCAAACAAACGAGAACTTTGAAGCGGTACCGGAACTCTGTTGCTCGGCGACCAAAGCTGAAATCGCAGCGCAAAGATATTCTCTTGCGCCGAGTAAATACATCGAGTTCATTGACCATGACTTGGAAATCGACTACGCTTCCGAAATGGCACGAATTCAAGGCGAGATGCGCGAGGTGTTAAAAGCTGAGAAGGAATCACAAGCGATGCTCGAGGAGGCTTTTAGGGGGATTGGTTATGGAATTGACTAAACTCGGTTTATATATTGAACGTGCTGAACGCCGTAATTCAGAGTTGAAGTACGGTTTTGATGATGTGCGTGGCATTTCAAACGCGAAAGAAATTCAAGCAACGAAAGCCAACATATCCGAACGTTCTTTTGTCCGATTTCAAATAGTGGAACCAAATGAGTTTGTCTTCAATCGCCGTACAACACGAATGGGAGATAAGCTTGGCCTTGGATATAACAATATTGGAACAACATTTATAGTTACCGAAGATTATGTTGTTTTTCGCATAAAGGATGAAACGGTTTTATTGCCTGATTACTTGAATATCTTTTTTCGACGTCCTGAATTTGACCGATATGCTCGTTGGGATTCTTGGGGAAGCGCCACAGAGTTCTTTAACTGGGAGGAAATGTGCGACGTTCCTATAAAGATTCCACCACTTGAGATTCAACGAAAAGTTGTCGCTGTCTACAATGCCATGCTTGCCAACCAACGTGCCTATGAAAGCGGTCTGGAGGATTTGAATATGGCGATAGCGGCAAGCATCGAAGAGTTTAAACACACTGCTCCGCGTGTGGCTGTTGGTCGACTGCTTGAAGAAATTGATACCCGCAACCGAGACAATGCGATTTCAAATGTGCAAGGTATCAATATCAACAAAGAATTCATGCCTTCCGTTGCGAACCTCAGTACAACAGATTTGACAAAATACAAAGTAATCAGAAAAAATCAGTTTGCCTACTCCGCTATGCAAACTGGTCGTGATGAGTGCATTCGCATTGCTTTGTTCCACGAGAATGAGCCTGTTATTATTTCACCTGCGTATTCTGTTTTGCAAGTGAAAGCTGAGTCAGAATATGAAGCGCTCGCCGAATATATCATGCTTTGGTTTAGTCGTAGCGAAAGCGATCGTTATGGTTGGTTCATCAGCGACAGCAGTATTCGAGCAAGTTTGGAGTTAGCACGGTTTTATGAAATTGAGATTCCGTTGCCATCATTGGAAAAACAGCAAGCGGTGGTAAACTTTTATAACGCCCGTCAATTAATAATGAAAAATATAACGACCGTGGGCAATATGTTAAAAGAACTCTGCCCGATACTGATAAAAGGTTCGCTCGAAGAAGCGAGTGCATAGAATTGGAGGGGGAAACCGTGGACTTGAGTTTTATACGGGGGCAGTTTACAGAAGCCCAGCTCGAAGAAGCTATAATCAGCCTGTTTCAAGAACAGGACTACAAGCATGTCCACGGTGAAACCATCCACCGTGGCTTTGATGAAATATTATTGAAGGATGATTTGCAAGCATACCTTGCTAACCACTATCCAGACCTCACAGCGGCTGAAACGAAAAAAGTCATCAGCCGACTTGAAAACATACCGTCCGCACCGCTATACATCGGTAACCGTGAGACGTTTCTTTTGGTGAACGAGGGATTTGATTTAGTGCGTGACGACCCCGGTAAAATTGCCCTACATATCAACTATATAAATTTTGAAGAGCCGGTTAAAAACGTGTTCAAAGTGGTCAACCAGTTTTCAGTACAAGGTGACCGCTTGCGTCGCCCGGATTTGTTGTTGTTTATAAACGGCATTCCTGTGGCGGTTTTTGAGTTCAAATCCGCCATCAAAGAAAACACGACCATCTACGATGCTTGGGAGCAGATAACAATCCGCTATAGCCGCGACATCCCTAAACTGATGAAATATTGCTTTTTGTCTGTCATAAGTGACGGTGCAAACACGAAAATGGGCAGTATTTTTACGCCGTATGAATATTACTACGCATGGAATAAAATCAACGAAACGGAAAAGGTCAGCAACGGCATCGCCGCCATGCTTACGATGATAAAAGGTGCGTTTTCTCAAGAACGTGTCGTTGCCATTTTGCGAGATTTCGTCTATTACCCGGATGATGCCACAAAGGTAATCGCTATTGTTGCCCGCTATCCGCAGTTCTTTGCGGCACAAAAGATGTTTAAAAACATAAAAGATCATCTAAAACCAAATGGCGATGGTAAAGGCGGAACATACTTCGGAGCGACCGGTTGCGGTAAAACCTACACGATGCTGTTTCTTTCCCGCCTACTTGCCCTGCGTGACAGGGATACCTTTAGGAATCCGACAATGGTCATTATTACCGACCGTGAGGATTTGGATAGACAGACCTCGGAGTTGTTCGTCTCGTCAAAACGGTATCTGCATGAAAATAACGTGCGGAGCATCGAAAGCCGAAGTGACTTGCAAAAAGCATTAGGGGTAGAAATATCCGAGTTCGCAAGGGTTGCGGAGGAGCCTGTTGACTATAGTGTAACAGGAGCGGAAAGCGGCGGCGTGTTCCTGACGACGATTCAAAAATTTTGCGAATCTACAGGATTACTTTCCAACCGAGAAAACATCATTTGTATTTCTGACGAAGCACACAGAACACAAACCGGCGTAGGCTCGAAATTAAAGAGAACCGATAAAGGCGTTTTTACTACTTTCGGGTTCGCCAAATATCTACGCGACAGTTTCCCCCAAGCCACTTATTGCGGTTTTACGGGAACACCGATTGACGAGACCATAGCCGTGTTCGGTGAAGTCGTGGACAGCTACACAATGAAAGAATCAAGCGACGACGGAATCACCGTTCGTATCGCTTATGAGCCGCGCTTGGCGAGAGTTATTCTCTCCGATGAACAAGCCCGGGAAATACAAAAATACTACGACAAATGCACTGATGAAGGCTCTAACCCCGAACAAGTCGAGGAGAGTAAAAAAGCCATGAGTCAGATGCGTCAAGTCCTCGGTCACCCGGAAAGGATAAAGAAACTGGCGTTAGACATCGTCACCCACTACGAAGCGTTGACGGCACAAAAGCCTAAAATCGTCCAAAAGGCGATGATTGTATGTGCTGACAGAACGCTTGCTTTTCGCTTGTTAAAGGCGGTTATATCACTTCGTCCTGATTGGGATAAGCCGATTAGAACCGAAAATGAAGCGGCGCTCACAAAAGCAGAATTGGAAAAACTCGTGCCTCTTGCCAAAATTAAACTTGTGGCTACCCAAGGCGAAAACGACGAACAAGAGTTGTTTGACCTATGCGGCACAAAAGACTACAGGCAGATGCTTGATAGACAATTTAAAAATAATAACTCCAACTTCAAAATTGCAATAGTGGTTGATATGTGGATTACCGGCTTTGACGTTCCGTCGTTAGCGGTTATGTATATAGACAAGCCACTACAAAAACACACTTTGATTCAAACCATATCCCGTGTTAACCGTGTGTTTGACGGCAAAGATATGGGGCTGGTGGTTGACTATATCGGAATCAAGCAAGATATGCTTGAAGCTGTAAAGAAATATGGAAGTCCTCTGGAAAGCCCGATTGATGAGATTAAGATTTCCCTTGCCGTATTCCGTAACCATTTGAAATTACTGGATGAATTACTCCACGATTTTGATGCTACAAAGTTCCACACCGGCGAACCATTGGAACGCTTGATGTGCTTAGATGCCGCCGCAGAGTATGTGCAAATCAGCAAGGAAATGGAAAGCCGTTTCATGAGCCTTTCCCGCAAAATGAAAGCGGCGTATGAGATTTGCTTTCCGTCCGGTGAACTGACAGACGTTGAAACGGCAAAGGCCCAGTTTTATCTTGCCATCCGTTCTATCATTTATAAGCAGACGAAAGGCGATGCGCCGGACGCTGAAGTAATGAACCGCGTGGTCGAAAAGATGGTACAGGAAGCTATCTCCTGCACGGGTATCGAAAACATCGTTAATGCGGGTAAACCCGAAGACTTGTTCAGCGAAGATTTTATGAAGCAGCTTGATGAAATCAATCTGCCTATTTCAAAATTCAATGCCCTTTTGAAATTGCTACGGAAAACAATATCCGGCTACAGCCACGTAAACAAGGTAAAAGCAATTGAATTTGATAAACGGTTGAAGGCCGTTGTGGACAGTTATAACGATAGAGATAAACTCGTTTTCACGAGCGAGGTGGTCGCTGAATTTATCAACGGGCTTTCGGATGAGTTGATAAAAATATTTAAAGACCTCCAAACCGACAGAACTTCATTTGAGGCGTTGGGTATCACCTATGAGGAAAAGGCGTTTTATGACATCCTTGTAAAAGTGCGAGATGACAATGGATTTCCATACGCTGATGAAAAGTGTCTTGTCCTTGCCAGAGAAATAAAAATACTGGTTGATGACAAAGCACAGTTTGCCGATTGGTCGACGCGCGATGATATAAAGAACCAGCTCAACATGGATTTGACCGTGTTGCTATATAAAAACGGTTATCCGCCCGAGTGGGATGAGGAAGTATTCGAACGAGTACTTGAACAAGCCGAAAACTTCAAGAAGTGGTCGGATTAAGGAGGCAGGCAGATGAGCAAATATAAATCAGCAATAGAAAAAATAGTCGTTTCTGAGGCTACATTTCAAAATAGCCCAGAACGAGAAATTGAGCCATCGTGGATTAACTTCTTCTACGGCAACAACGGTAGCGGTAAAACGACTATTTCAAGGATGATACGGAATGGGCAAGGCTTGACATTTGGCAACGCTGCTCAAGCTGATGAATTTGCTACTGTCGTTTTTAATCGAGACTTTATTGACGAGGAACTCAAATTCGATATTATGCCCGGAGTGGTAATGCTCAGTAAAGAAGCTTCTGATAAGCAACAGGAAATTGAGGGAAAGCAAAAAGAACAGGAACAGCTAAAGGGGCAACTCCAAACGGCAAACGACGAGGCGGATGCAATCCAAAAGAAGCGGGACAAATTGAAAGCCAGCCTTGATGCCGCAATTTGGAAAGCTGCAGCAAAGTACAAAAAGGTTTTCGGGGGCAAAGGCGATTTGAGTTCTACGGCTCGGTGTGTTCAAAGAGTATGCAGCACCGCTCCCGTCGAGCGTAATTTTGACGATATAAAAGCCCGTTACGAATCTGCAACTGACCCGAATGCCACACGATATGATGCCGCCCCACTAAAATTATTGGATTTGACAAAGCTTGAGAGTGCAGAAACATACTCACTTCTCGGACAAGCGATAATCAGCACAGCCGACAACGCTTATAGCCGGTTTTGGCAGAACTTGAATGCGATGGATTGGGTTAATACCGGCCACACACATTATTCCAAAAATGCGGAGGGTTGCTGTCCTTATTGTTCACGAGAACTGCCCACCGACTTCGAGGAACAATTCCTCGCCTGCTTTGACAAAAAATATTCTCAAGATTGCGCCCGCCTCGTTGAATTTGGGCGTAAATATGCCGAGTATATGACAGCAACATTTATCGAACCGTTAAGACGGTATATCGAGTTAATTCCACAGACAGGATTCGGCGATTGGAAAGCATATGGCGAACAGTTAAAACTGATTGAAAACACAGTACAGATGAACAATCAAAAAATCGCTGCGAAAATTGAAAAGCCCTCGGAAGTAGTCGGACTCAACAGCATATGCGAATTTGTCGAACGAGTAAATGAGCTTCTCGCTGAAACAAATAAGCTGTTTGAAGCCAACAACAAAATCTTCGATGCCAAAGGTAAAACCTGCGACGATTGTATCAATGAGGCGTGGGAGCTATTGGCCTTCGAAACGAGCGGAGATAGAACTGCGTATGACGCTGAGGACAAAAAGTTATCAGCCAGCAGCCTTCAAAAAGCAACCACTATAAAAAGGCTTAATGGTTCGATCGGCGTCCTCAAAAATGAAATTCGAGACTTGTCAGACAAAATGGGTGGCACGGCGTCCACGGTTGAGAAAATCAATGCCCTGCTCCAAAAGACAGGGTTCAGAGGATTTCAACTCCGCCCCCACGCGAGAGTTCCTGATAAATATGAAGTTGTCCGTGAGGATGGCGAAGTCGCCAAAGGTCTGAGCGAGGGCGAAAAGAACTTTATAGCCTTTCTGTACTTCTATTTTTATGTTCAAGGGGCGTGGCGCAAAGAAGACCTCGTTAAGGGAAAAATCGTAGTCATTGACGATCCTGTTTCGAGTATGGACAGCGGTGTTCTTTTTGTCGTCAGCTCACTCGTCCGTAAATTGGTTGAGGACTGCTTCTTAGACGGCGGCCAATTCAACATTAAGCAGATTTTTGTTTTGACACACAATCCGTATTTCCACAAAGAAATATCCCATAAATACGAAACGAGCAGAGACGACATCGTTAAGAAATCATCGTTTTTCTTTGTCAAGAAATCGGATGAGAATGTTTCTACCGTTAAAATCAATGAAATGGAATGCGTCACGAACGAAAGCGGCGTAGAAAACGTGTCACCTGTTAAAAACTCATATGATGCTTTATGGTGCGAATACAGGGACGCGAGGCTTCCGGCAACGCTTCTCAGTGTAATTCAGAGAATTGTCGAATACTATTTTCTTCAACTTTGTAGTTACAGCATTGAGGATTTGCGAGAGCGGGTGAAAAACCACCTCGGCGGGGACGACAAAAAACAGCGGATAGCTGATGAAATACTTCGCTTCATCTATGACGAAAAATTCGATACCGGCGATGGCATTAATTACGCACCCGACCACGACATACCGGCTTATAAAGATGTGTTCGAGATAATTTTCGAAGCGATGAGCCAAAAATCGCACTATCTCAAAATGTCTGGCGAATGTGAATGAGTTATTTGTAATAATCTGGAACATAATTCAGTCGATATAAAAAGGTTCTGTTAACTAAAGATGAAAAAATGAGATTTGAAATGCGAACCGGCATAGAAAAATGAAAGAATCAAGAGAGGAGGTTATCACATGAACGGCCATATAACAATAAATGCCCGCAGGATTTCTGTTGCCGGATTTTCATTTCTCTTTGCCTATATTCTGTCGTTTCAGTTTGAGGGGCAGGTGCTGTACAGCCTGCTGGATTTGCGTGGAACAGACGCCGACCGTTACATACTGGCTGCAATTATCGCACATTTTGCGGGGCTTTTTACCTGCGGTCTGTTTGTCAAATCACAAGCGGCCGCCAGAAGCATGATGCTCGGCGGCATGGGCTTATGCTTAGCCGCTTCTGTTCCCTTCTTTTTTGCTCCCTCCTCTCTATGGTTGAGCGGACTGATTGTCAGCGGATACTTTAGTGGCTGCGCAGTGGCGGCATGGGGATTTTTTCTCAGGGCCTTTACGCCCAAGAACGAGCGCATTAAATCCTGCGCCGATGTTCTGATTTATTCCAATCTGCTGATGATTGCAGTTAACGTGTTTGCCATGAACCGGTCGCCGTTTATCGGGCTAAGCCTCTCGATGCTTTGTCTTGTAATCGGTATAGCCTTCATCTGGATGCTGCCGTTGGGGCAGGAGAATGAGCAGAACAAAACATTTAAAAACAAGACGCATGGCGGCATTAAAAACCAACTGATATTGCTGTGTTTTTTTGTCTTTATCATCACAATTAATTCTGGACTGATGTATCAGGTCATCAATCCTGCTTTTGAGCATCTGACGGGATTGGTGAGCTGGTATTGGGCCGTGCCTTATATCGTAGCGCTTGTTATTATGCGCAACTTACCTATGAAAGCAAAGCGTTCCAGAATTTTGTATATTGGAATGGCAATGATTATAGGAGCGTTCATCAGCTTTATGTTGTTAGGGCGAAATACCTCCGACTATTTGACTGTGGATACGCTGATGCTCGGTGCTTGCGGTATTTTTGATCTGTTTTGGTGGAGCATCCTTGGAGAAATGCTGGATTATAGCGACAATCCCGCACAAACCTTTGGCATTGGGCTTTCCGCCAATGTATTCGGCATCCTTTGCGGAGGAGTCTTGGGGATGGCTGTGACATCTATGGGGCTTCCCGGTGCGGAGGTGGCGGTGATTGCCCTGACAGTGGTGTGCGTTACGCTGGTTATGCTACCGCCGCTGAACAACCAGCTTGTCTTACTGCTGAAAAGCCATGCTTATCTTGCTGCTTATGACAATATGAGCCAGTCACAGCAAACGGACATTGTTCGTCAAACTAAAACTCTTGATCCGTTGACTGTCCGGGAGCAGGAGGTATTGCAGCTAATCCTTTCAGGCAAATCCAACCGGGAAATTGCCGGGGCTTTGTTTATCAGTGAGAGTACTGTAAAAACACATGCAAGGAACATTTTTTCAAAATATGATGTAGGTAGTCGGGCAGAACTCATAAGCACCCTGCTGAAGAATCAAACGATTGAATGATACATAAAACCACATAAATACAGGGTTTTACTGGCCTCTCATACTAAAGTATGAGAGGCTTTTTCTGCAAATTCATCCTTTCGAACGATGCTTTTTAAGGCATCTTTCCCTAAAATTTATACTGGAGGGAGGTATGGTGCAAATGAAATCAATCCGCAAACGACGTAATGGATATGTCTTATTATTCGCAGCCAGTATTTGTTTGGCGGTGTGGTCCGGCATGGCATTTTCGCTGGAAGCGGCACTCGCCTTTGGAGCTATCAGCCTTATCTCTCTCCTGTTATTGTTGAGGCAGAGTCGTCTGCTCTATGACGCAACACTCATTTGGGATAATCGCATCCTCGCAGTGCCATCGGCTCTTATCTCCATACCGGGCCGCCAAATAAAAAAAGACACCGAGGAAACTGTAGTATCTACCTTTGGTGTGTTAATTGGCAGCAGAATCTACCGATGGGGTCTCGACGGGGTACATGGCGTGCGCCTGAGCGCCGTTCAAATTGATAAGGAGCGGATGTACCTGACCTTTGGCGATAAGGATCAGACCATGCGGGTAGAGCTGCTGCACGGTATGCTTCACAAACAGATGGTTGTGGAGGCCGCACAAAAGCTTTGGCACGAAACAGGCGTGCAGGCAGAAATTAGTGATTGGTAATAAAAGGGAGGGGTCTGACATGAAAAAGATAGTATCCATTTTACTCGTGGCGGCGATGCTTTTGACCGGTCTTGCCGGATGCGGCGGTGGTGGCAGCAAAAGCGACGCGGCAACGCTTTCGCCGGAGAGTACCGGCATCAAACTGGAAAACGGCATTAGCGTGGAGCTGGGCAATTATGTGCTGGACGGTGAAGCAGAATTTACCGTGGCAAAGCTTCCCGTGGAAGAAAACAAGAATGAAGGCTATAAGATAGAAGCCTACGACTTCAAGCTGGGTGATATGACTGAGCTTTCGGACTTCATCACACTGCGTATCCCCTATGATACGGTATACTGCGAGGATGGGCAGGACCCGGCAAAATGTGTGGGTGCGAAGTACAAAAACGGAGCCACCGGCCAGTGGGAGGATGTGTTGTTCGAGGTGGACGCCACCGCGAATGAGCTTATCATCTACACGGATCATCTCTCCACCTTCGGCGCGTTTCATGTCAAAAACGAGGGGCAGCGCAATGCCAAAATCACCAGCATTTATGCGGACTTTACCGGCATCGACCAACAGCAGGCGATGGAAACGCTCCGCGAATATGTGGCGGGCGGCGGCGCGGACGGAGGGGAAGCGGCAGGCCTCGCGGCGCGGCTTCTCACAGGCTATAACGGGTTTTTGGGCGGCGTAGCCGGAGCAGCCGGTGAAACGGGCTTCGCTACTGACCTCACGGGTACGATTCTGAACATGGCGTCCCTCGGCAGCCCGACCTTTGATACTGCGTTGGCTGATTCCGCCTACAAAAAGCTGAACAAGCTGGGAAAGGTAGCGGCGGCGGTGAAGATCGGCGCGGTAATGCTGAGTACGGAACAGACAGACGCCGATACCCTCGGCTTATACAAGGACACGGCGATGCTGGCGCTCTCCTATGCCGAATCCGCCGCGTGGGGACTTGCCGCCAGCGGACTGTTCATTTTTGACTACACGATAACCAGTCTGTTTGAGCAGGGCTTAGCGATGAAAATGGATAAGATAGACGAGGTCTATGTCTATTTTAACAACGAATACATCAGTAAAGACAGACAGGGCTTTCAATGGACGGCCCGCAGCTTGAAGGATTGGCGGCAGGTGCTGATTGACATAGTCGAAGCCAACCCCAACGAAGCCGACGCCAAGGCTGCCGTCGAAGCGGAGATAGAGCGCTATGCCCGCGTATTCTGGACGCTTAACAGTGCCGATATGGGAGTTGTCGTTTCGGAAATGAAGGAGAAAAACAGTAAAAGTTCCGTCACCATCCCCACCCCCACCGAGTCGGAGATTAAAACCTTAGTAGACGGTTATAAGGCACAGCTTTATGAACGCCTCTACCCGGTAACGCAGTCCGTCAGCGTGTATATGCAACGCAAGGCCGAGGCTGCGTATCTGGCCGCGCTAAACGAGGTCAAAGCGTTCTTTAACCAATCCATCACCTTCAACATCGTGGAGGACGTTCCCGATGGCGAGAAGTCGCAGTATGACGGCTACGCCCTGCGCTTCGCCCCGCTTTCCGAAAACGCGGTGAAGGAGAGCTGGCGCGGTACGCTGAAGGGCGCTGCCGGGGCTTCCACCAAGTTTACCCTGCTTGGCTATGTGCAGGCCGGTTGTCCCAAGGAACTGCAACTGTTCAAACCCAGCGACGACCCCGAAAGCGACGAGCCGGAGCTGACGCTTGGCTTCAAGCTCTCCGCGCCGGTGACGGAGGTGAAGCTTGGTGGATTGCCGCTGGAGGGGCTTTTGGGCACTTATTCTGCGACATTTACATCTGAAGGTGAGACCGCTACCTACAACTTTACTTTTATGTACTACGAGGGGCAATTAGTATTTATGCCGGAAGGTAAAGATTTTGGCACCGCTTTCTTACTTTTGCCGGGGCCGTATGAATATGACCCGTCTACCGCTACGGCGACTTGTGAAGCGCCAAGTGATGCTTTGTCTTTTTCTACTCATGTTAGATTCATTTCCGAGGAAGGCGCGGTTCGTTTTTCAAGCGACAATACTGTGGAAGATATTAAAGAAGGGAGAACTTCAACAGTCTACGGAGAGGGCATTAAAACTGATTAGGGCAATACTTGCCCTCTCTTATCAAATAATTTTAAGGAGGCTTTTCTTATGAAAAAAGCATTGATTATTTTCTTATCGTTGGCACTCGCACTCTCCCTCGCTGCTTGCGGCGGGGGTGACGGTAGCAAGACTCCGTCCGAAAGCCCTTCGCCCACCGAATCGAGCAAGACTCCCTCCGACGAGGCGAGAGCGGATGAAAACAGGTATTACGGTATCGGCGAGGCGGCCGAGGCAAACGGACTTTCCTTTACAATAGATAAAGTAGCTGTAGCCGAAGCGAATACCACTCTTGAAAAAGCAAAGGACGGCTTTGAATATATTAAAGTCTGGTTTACTTTCAAAAACATATCTAACGAAATGATTGAATCGCCTAAGGCGAAGGCTTTGTATATTGTGTATGCCGAGGGTGCCACGGGTGACGACAGCGATATAAAATCGGAGGAAAATTCACAGGTTATGCTTGAAGTCGCTGACCGCAATGAAAGATATATGTCAAGAGTTGACCTGGCACCCGGTGAATCCACCAGCGGCTGGATGATATATCAGTATCAAGCCGACAAAAGCGAGATTACCATGCATTATTACGCCGGATTTGTCAACGTTGCTCCGGATTTGCGGTTCAGATTTGCGGTTGAATAAGTTTTAAGGAGGTAGCTAAGAGATGAAAAACACAGTAAAAAAGCTCTCTGCGAGTATAGCCGTGGTGCTATGCTGTATAATGCTTTTTTCGGTTACGAGCATGGCGCAAGATGACCGCGAGGGCTACTGGGAGTGTATCGAGGTTCGTCATCAAACTTATGATTATAATGAGGAGCTAACCGACAAGAACTATTGGTCGAATAGTAAGAGCGGTTCCGCGGGTACCGGAACATTTTCCAGTACTTATGTAGGACCCGATGAAAAAGACGATTACGACCCCAGACCGAAAAACGGCGAAAGCGCAATGGTGCAAGGCAGTGTTTCGACACCGCCGAAGTACATTGACGGCGGGAAAACGGTACAATTAAAGGTTGACCTTTCGATTAGCTCAACAAAACAACATTTCTGGGATTTCGACGGCGACGCATTTGTCCGGTTTGACGAAGTCGATGTAGAAATGAGTCATCGCACATATGGTGCGATAGACTTCACGGCAAAAGATTCTGACGGAGGAGATGTCAAATTATCTGTTTGGCTTTATGCTCCAACCAACTGGAGAGCAACGGAATACGGAAACAAACCTAAAGTGAATGTCGAGGTGTCTGCGCAGGCTCCTTACGGCAGCGAGGAAGGCGATAAAATATCCATATATACCAGTGTCGGCATGGGTAGCATGAGCTCCAGAACTGAGTATGTCTATCTCTGGCATAACGAAGGGAAAGCTCCCACCGAGGAAAAAGACGACTCTAACAAGCCAAAACGCTCAGATGAAGAAAAACGGATATTAGATGCGTGGAGTAACAACCAAGAGAAAAAACCCGATGAAAAAGTTGTGCGTGACCCCGAGGACACCGGTATACGATTCTCCGATCTTTGGGGAATGGTGGCGATTCGCCGCGGTGGTGGGTACGATGATGAATGGGAGTATTGTGATCTGGACACAGTGATCCATTATGGTGATGAGATCTGGACAGAGGCTGATTCCGGAGCTGTCTTAAGCCTTCAAGATATGAGCACATTTCGCATATGTGAAAGCACAAAAATGGCTATGCCACCACGAGAAGAAGCCGTAAGTAGCTTTAAAATACTTGCCGGTAACGTCTGGGTGAACATGAAGAAAATGTGGGAAGGCGGAGAATTTCACGTAGAATTAAACCAAGGAGTATGCGGTATAAAAGGCACTACCTTTGCCGCAGAACAGACGGACGGAATATCAAGGTTCTATCTGTTTACGAGCAGCGCCGAGGTTACATCAAAAATCACGGGTGAAAAGGTAACATTGAAGCCCGGCGAATATGCCGAGGTCGCAGATGACGGGATTATAGCGGTAAAAATCTTTGATATACCCGCAAAAGCCAAGGAACTCATCTTACCTATGGAGATACTCAAGGATGACGGATACAAAGCGGGCGGAAATATCATTCCGATAATACTGGCTGTTGTCGGTGTCATTGCTGTAATTATCGTTGCCGTTGTTATCATAAGCAAGAAAAAGAAAACTGCACCTCAAATGACAGAACAAACCGCGACACAGAGCGAGGCCGTTTACAGGGGATATGGTCCTAATTCACCTATGCCGTCCGTCAAGAAGAATTTTTGCGGAAACTGCGGCAGCGAACTGAAGCAGGATGCGAAGTTCTGCATGAAATGCGGGAAAAAGCTTTAACTCTTTTCTATTGCAGTTAATCCTGTCACGCTGCCCGAAAGGAAAATATATGAATAGCAAAACGAAACGGGCGCTGCTGCACATTTCATCCGTATTGATGTTGTTGATCGCCATGCCCATGTTCCTGTGGTGCTTGCAGCTCATAGACAACGCGGCGCTGGACTACGCCTACGCCGGGGCGGGATGCTTCGCGGCTGGAATCACTTACATCTTTTCAATGGTAACAGCAATCGCGGGGCTGGCCTTTGCAGGGAAACCTCATCGATATCGCTGGTGTCGGATACTTGCCTATATCCAACTGGCGTCGGGAGGTATACTGTTCGTCCCGCTTCTCTCCTATGCCGTGCTCATATTGCCGCCACTTTTTCTGCTAACCCTCCTGTATCTGTTCGGCGTAGGCTGGCGTGAAAGGTGTGACTTCGAACAACAATGAAAGGAGCGTCCCGATGGCAAAGAAGAAAACGAATAAAAACATCCCCCTGCCCATCCTTATCCTGATCTGCACTGTCCTGCTGTTTGCCATGTATTTAAGTCTCTCCACGCTGGCTCTGGCGATATGGGGCGACAGCGTAATGGGTACGGTGGACAGCTATGACAGCCGGCTGGATGATACCGACGCGGGGCAAAATCGCTCCCGCACTGTTTCCAAGGGCTATTGGTTTCTGGTAAACGGCAAGGAATACCGGGGCTATGTGATATATAGCAGCGACGAGGCATGGCCGAGCCTTACCGAGGGCGAAACGCGCTCCGAGCGCATCCGCTACCTTAGCTTTTTACCTTATGTGAATAAGCCCGCCATGCTGTGCGAATTTAGCGAGATGGGCGAAGTGGCAATTATTTACCACATTCTCGCCCCTATCGGTTCTCTGCTTTTGCTGCTGCTTGTCATACGCACAGCCAGACGAGGGAAAAAGAAGAAACCAGCGGCGAGGAAGCCCGCTGCATTTCAAATTATCGAGCAAAGGAGTGATACGTATATGTTTTGTCCCAACTGTGGAAACAAGATTACGAAGGGTATGGCTTTCTGTTCAAGCTGCGGCACAAAAATACAAACAAACGCCCCCGGTGTGTGTACTGCTTGCGGCGCAACGCTTCCGGAGGGAGCCGAATTTTGTATTGGCTGCGGAAAGGCGGTGAATTCGGCAACGTCGGAGCCGATGGAACCACACCATGTAGCAACTCCCGCGCCCCCACAGAGCGGCGCGGGGCTGGTCGGCTTTTCCGACAGGTATAACTGCACTGAGATACTGGCGGCCGCACAGAAAAACAAAAAATTCTCCATTGGATGTATGTGGATATTGGTGTTCGTGCCGCTCATCGGCTTTCCTGTCGCCGGTCTGCTGATGGACGATTTCCCCTTTGGAGAATCCATTATCATCGGCATGGGCATTGCTCTTGTAATGCTAGTCTTTAATCTGCTGGCGTTGAGAAGAACGAAGCAACCAATGTGGGAGGGTGTGGTCGTCAATAAGTACAGCAAGGAGAAAAGCGAGCATAGGGGCGGCGAGGATGATAACTACAGAACCTATACGGAATATACCACGATCATTAACACCGATGCGGGCAAGAAAAAAACCATCGTGGAAAAGGACAGCGGGCGGCATATGTACGACTATCTCTCCGTTGGTGACAGGGTGCGGTTTCATCCCAAATTCGGTACATACGAGAAGTACGATAAATCCAAAGACCGCATCATCTATTGCAATGTCTGCTCCATGATGAACCCCATACAAAATGACCGCTGCAAGCGGTGTAATAACCTATTATTTAAATAAGGAGGATTTTATAATGGAGAGATTTGACACGCTGCTGGAGGCTGCGGAGTTTTCGGCAACACGCTGCACAAGCTGGAGCTTTGCCACTTCAAATGATAGATACGATGTAAAAGGCTTGCTGGTGCTTGCCGAAACAAGCGATAGTGAAGACCCAATCGATGAGGATAGCTTTTATGTGGTATCGCCTGCCGGAGCTATCGGCTTATGTAACGACGGCGAGGACATCGATTGGCTGTTTCTGTCTGACGCTGCGCCGAATGAGGATCTGCCGCTGACATACCAAGCTGAGCCGCAGATAAAGTTCTGCTCGAAATGTGGCTCCGGCGCTGTTCTCGGTGCTCGATTTTGCGGTCAGTGTGGAACAGCGCTATGAAAATAAAAGGCTAATTTGGATGTGGTTTTAGTTTTCCGTAATCAGTGTGCGTTGCTTTTTGAAATTGAATTCTTCCAAACGAGGGGTGTGCAAAAGAGGTGCAAATTTTAACGATTTGATTTGAGCGGTGCATTTTATCAATAGTTAGTGCCTTTGCCACAAAAAGGTCCGCCCAGGAGGGCGGCTTTTTTTCTCCCCCTGTGCCCTCATTATTTAAACTCCACCGGAACAGGCCTGTCCATCCCGATAGATGTAGTTACATGATTGGTCGCCAAGGGTACAAAAACGCTTGTGCTCTTGTAGCATAATCATTCATGAAACCGGCACCCCAAAGAGAAAAATGGCCGGGATAAAAGGTTGACTGCCATGGGCACACAACACAAAAATACCAAAGCTGCCGTCCTGGTTGGCCTCCTGATTGCCCTCCTTTCCTTTGCAATCTTTTCAATCGGTGTGGGCGTTTTACTGGGAACACCGCTTCTTCCCGGCAACTACCTGGCCATGGCCATTCTGGGTCTGCTCATCGGATCCGTGGCTTTCTTGTTCTTGTTCTTCAAGCTCTATTATGCTTTTGGATCCTTCATGGCGGGATTTGTCGTGGGTTCCATCTTGATGCTTTCCACCTTCTGGAAAGGAGTGGCCGGCTGGGAGGACCTGATCGGCCTCCTGTCCTTTCTGATGTTTCTTGCCATCGGCCTGGGGGCTGGGCTCCTGGCTCAGCTCATTGTCTTCCTGGTCAAGAAATCCAGGAAAACTTAAAACCAGCCCTTCTTCTTGCAAAAGAACAGGCTGATCGCGATGAACCCCAAACTGACGCCAATAATTACCGGATAGGTGATGGCCGATTCCAGTTCGGGCATGCGAAGATTCATGCCGTACCAGCCGACGATCAGGGTCAGGGGCAGGAAAATGGCCGTGATGACGGTAAAAAAACGCATGGTGTCGTTCAGGCTTATATCCAGCTGGTTCTGGAAGGCTTCCCGGACCTGGGTCAGATGTTCACGCAGGTTCAGGGTCCTGTTGGCCAGGCGGTTGATCTTGTTTTTGTAGGCACGAAAGAGTTGCAACTGGTTTTTGGTGAACAGATTGTTCCGGTTTTCCTCCAATTCCTCCAGAAGATCGTAGAGGGCATCAAAACAGTGCTTGATAGCCGCCAGGTGCTTTCGCAGGGCAATGATCTCCGAGGCGTGGTCCTCCGGCTTGCGCCTGGCCGCTTTTTCTTCCAGGCTGTCAATGGCGTCGTCCACCGTCTCCAGGGGCTGGGCCACTTCCACAAGAATAAGATTGAAAAGCAAGGCCAGCGCCTGGACGGGATTCCGGTGAATGCTGCTGTCTGTTTCCAAGCTCCGGTGAAGCCTTCCGAAAACCTCACCCCCGCCTATCACAACCAGGCGCTCCCGGGTCAGGTAGCATTCGAGGGGCTCCGCGTCATCCTCTGCGCCTGAGAAGTCCGGCAGGTAAAGCGACAGGTAGTCGTAGTCCTCCCGGGATTCAAAATGGATGGACTGCTCCTCTGCCCCGGGGAAACCCGGCACCACGACAATCCCCGCCAGAGCAACCGCCTGGCCGCTTTCTTGCGGTGCGGCCATGATGATGGCGGGACCATCCGGCAGCCGGCCGGGTATTGCCTTCGAAATTCTGTCTTCCTGGAAAACGATCACGGTCTTATCCTCCGGCCGATCATTCCATGACCAGCAATCAACTGACCCTAATTTAGATCATGGAAGCTATCACTTCAAGTGCGCTACTTTTCCTCCAAAATCCCCTTCAAGCGCCGACTTGCACACACGGGAAACCACCTGGCCGCCCGGCAAGGGTGCTTCCCTGTTGATCAGATCAGGCTCCCAGTCAGCGCCAGAATATCCCGCCGCGCTCAAACACCAGGCAGTCACCTGTGAAGGTGAACCTTCCAATACCACCGAAGTCCCAGATAATCTCCCGACTTTTGAAGCAGCTCTAGTGTAACAAATCCATTGAACGTCTAAATTGCCTGCCTTTCGGGCTACTATTTTGCTGTTTTGACTTGCATTATTCTGTAACATAGTATATAATAGTATGGTCATTAATCTTACCCTGTGAGGTGAACCATGTTTGTCAAAAAGAACAGCACCAAGAACGGACGCATCCTTTTGACCTTCACCAAGGCCTACCGGGAAGGCGGAAAGAACAAACAAAGAAACATAGAGACCATCGGCTATCTGGATGAACTCGAAAAGATCTATGACGACCCCCTGGCCCACTTTCGGGAAATCGCACGACAAAGAACCAAAGAGGAGGCTCTGGAAACACAGCCTGTACACATTGAACTTGACCCGGTCACCCGGATCGAGGAAGGTGAGAGGGGCCTTCGTAATCTCGGCTATGTGGCCTTTGAGAAGATTTACCACGAGTTGGGGATCCATGCCTTTTTCAAAAACCAGCAGCGCCGCCAGAAAATGGAGTTCAACCTCAATGCCCTCTTTCGCCTGCTGGTCTATTCGCGCCTCATCGATCCGGGATCAAAAAAGCAAGCCTACGCTCATCAGGGGCAATTCTTTGAAACCCTGGCTCCGACCCTCGATTCTGTTTACAACAGCTTGAACCACTTTGACCGGCTCAATCTGGACCTTCAGGCCTGGATCAGCAAAAGGCTGGAAGAACAATACGGCCGCAATCGGTCGGTGGCCTATTACGATGTGACCAACTATTACTTCGAGATTGACGAGGAAGACGCGCTTCGCCGCCGGGGACCCAGTAAAGAACACCGTCCCTTCCCCCTGGTGCAAATGGGACTGCTCCTGGACAGCCAGGGCTTGCCTTTGGCCTATCATCTTTTTCCCGGCAACTCAAGCGAGAAACTCTCCTTGCATCCTCTCTTGAACCGGGTCCGGGAAGATTACGACCTGGGCCGTATTGTGGTCGTCGCTGACAAGGGAATGAACTGCGGGGACAATATTGCCAAACAGCTGGCCCGGGGTAACGGTTACCTCTACAGCCAATCCATCCGCGGAGCCGACCAGGAATTCCAGCAGTTTGTCCTGGACGAGCGGGGCTACCTAAAGACGGGGGAGTCCAGCAAGGTCAAATCCAGGATCTATCCGAAAAAGATTACCTTCACGAACAAGCAAGGGAAAAAGGAAACGCTTTCCATCCATCAAAAGCAGGTGGTTTTTTACAGCCAGGACTACGCGGACAAGGCGGCCTATGAGCGGGCTCGCACCTTGGCCAAGGCCAGGCGGCTTTTGAAGAGCCCACAACTTCTCCTGCGGGCCATCAACAAAAGTGCCGCAAGCTACATCAAGGGCTTGCAGTACAACGAAGAGGGCGAAATAGTCGAACCGAAGACCCTGCTTTACCTGGACGAAGAAAAGATAAAAGAGGAGGCCCGGCTGGATGGTTACTACGCCATCGTCACAAGTGAGCTCGATCTTGACGACAGTGAGGTGATCCGGCTCTACCACGACTTATGGAAGATCGAGGAGACCTTCAAGATCTCCAAGGCGGAATTGAGGACACGGCCGGTCTATGTCTCCTTGGAAGCTCATATTGAGGCGCATTTTCTGACCTGCTTTGTGGCGCTTGTCCTGGTGCGGACCTTAGAGCTGAAACTGAATCGGGCCAGACTCAAAGGAGAGCATGGCCCCCAAATCTTCTCTTCCTTTGGGTTACTTGATTCGCTTCGAAAATTCACCTGCAGCCATGTCGCAGAAAACTACTACACCTTTCATTTCATTGACGACAACATCAAGGCGATTGAGCAGGTGCTCGGACTGGTGCTCGACCGCAAGTACAGGAAGCGAAGTGAGATCCGAAATGTGATCGCAACAGCCAAAAAGTAGTTCCTACTCCACTACACTTCGCGTATAACAAACAAAGCGCCGGAACCTCCACCACACGGAGGTCCTGGCGCTTTTTGATCGTGTCTAGCTTCAAAAGTCAGGTTGGAAAGTCGAGAGCGCCAACTCTCGGAGAGCATTAGAGCCTTTTGTCGCGCAATTGTCATTCAAATGCTTCGCGGTCGCAATCTTTACTCACCAAATTGAAGTCAAAATTGATTTCGTCAAGCGA
>Ga0208195_1001290_pt1 | contig 28120 bp, 30 predicted proteins | sample AD_UKC077_MetaG_FD_184441 | JGI IMG/M metagenome (GOLD analysis project Ga0208195, IMG submission 184441) | Active sludge microbial communities of municipal wastewater-treating anaerobic digesters from USA - AD_UKC077_MetaG (SPAdes) (version 2) | ecosystem: Engineered > Bioreactor > Anaerobic >... | reverse complement strand
AACCCATAATAAGTAAAATCAGATTTAAAGAAAATTCGGCGAAACGCTCTATTACAGGGGGAACACATTTCCCCCTAACCCCCTTTGTTCTTTAAATCTTTTTTCTATTTTCATTTTACAATATTCATTAAAAAAGAAAAATGCTGAATATGAAAATTATTTTCATTTTTTGAATTAAATGGTGAAGAAAAAGATTTCAATAAAAACAGTTTTATATTTAATGATAGTATCAAAATTGACAATTGTAATTTTTCTTTTGATGAAGGAAAAAACATATTAAAAGGTATTACATTAGAAATCCCCAAAGGTTCATGGATTGGTATTATAGGTGAAAGCGGCAGTGGTAAATCAACTATATTAAACTTATTGTTGAAAATGTATGAAGTTCCTAATGGTTCAATATTTATTGATAATCAAGACATTAATGATGTATCTTGTTTCTCCATTAGAGACAATATTACAAAAGTCTCTCAAGATATCTTTATGTTTCCTGGAACATTAAAAGAAAATATATTATTAATAAATGAAAAAGCAAGTGAAGATGAAATTTAAAAACCGCTTGTTTAGAGGATTATATTAATAGTTTGCCCAAAGGCTTAGATACTCCCGCTGGAGAAGCTGGAAAATTAATGTCTGGAGGAGAAAAGCAAAGATTTTCTTTGTTACTATCTTTGTTATCTAATAAGAAAATACTATTATTAGATGAAGTAACTGCTAATTTAGATAGCAATACAGAAAGAATAGTTCGCGATAATTTAAAAAAATTAATTGTAAATGAAGGCTATACGATTATCTCGGTAAGTCATAGAAATGAATTTCTTAAATATGCATCTATCATATACGAAATAAAAAACGGATATCTTATTTCTGATAATAGAATTATAAATAATTAGCTTATTTGTTATAAATAAGTTTGTAGATTATAAAAAGCCTTTTATTGACAAATATTCTTCCCCATGTTATAGTACTATCAACAATTTAGAAACGTTGATGAGAAAAGTACCCAGTTCGTTTTTAACAGTGATACGGAGATAGTGGAAACCCGTAAACAACAGCTGGCGAAAGAACACTCGGAGTTGTTAGAAGAATTAAGTAGACCTAACCGCTGACTGCGTTATCCGTCGTTTTAAGTGCAGCAACTTGCTGAATCAAGGTGGTACCGCGGAATTTTTTCGTCCTTAAGTGTTCTTAAGGATTTTTTTATTTTTAAGGAGGATTTTATGAAATTAAGTATGCGTCAATTATCCCAATCATTTACCCAATTGGCTAATCAATTTGTTACCGTCCAAGGTTGGATTAGAACCAACCGCAGTCAAAAAGAATTCGGGTTTATCAGTTTTAATGACGGCTCAACCCTTGCAACTTTACAAATCGTTTATGATCGTTCCTTACCAAACTTTGATGAAGTCGCTAAGTGGCGTGTCGGTTGTTCATTAACAATTACCGGTAAAGTTGTTTTGACCCCGCAAAATAAACAAGCCTATGAACTAAAAGCGGAAACCATGATTTTGGAAGGCGATTCACCCGAAGATTTTCCGATTCAACCGAAGCGTCATTCAAAAGAGTTTTTGCGTGAACAAGCTCATTTACGACCACGAACCAATTTATTCAATGCCGTTTTTAGAGTTCGTAGTTTACTGGCTTTTGCCATTCATGAGTTTTTCCGTTCTCGAGATTTTTTATATGTCCATGCTCCGATTATTACCGCCAGCGATGCGGAAGGCGCCGGAGAAATGTTCCATGTGACCACCCTTGATTTAAACAAACTGCCGCGTTTGGCGGACGGGTCGATTGATTATACGAAAGATTTTTTTGGAAAGAAAACCAATTTAACGGTTTCCGGACAATTGGAAGCGGAAACTTTCGCCCAGGCTTTTAAGAATGTTTATACCTTCGGACCGACCTTCCGGGCTGAAAACTCCAACACTCCCCGCCATGCTTCCGAGTTTTGGATGATTGAACCGGAAATGGCTTTTGCGGATTTGGAAGATGATATGAAGCTTGTGGAAGACATGATTAAATATGTTATCAATTATATTTTAAAACATGCTAAAGAAGAATTGGCCTTTTTTGATCAATTCGTCGCTCCGGGCAAACTGATGCAACTGCAATCATTGGTCGACTCCCATATTTTCCGTTGTGAATATGCCGAAGCGATTAAAATTTTGGAAAAACAAAACCACTTGTTTGAAAACAAAATTAAATATGGTGATGATTTAGCCACGGAACATGAAAAATATTTAACCGATGTCCACTTTAAAGCCCCTGTTTTTGTCATTAATTGGCCGAAAGAAATTAAAGCCTTTTACATGCGCTTAAACGATGACGGCAAAACCGTCGCCGCCATGGATTTATTAGTGCCCGGTTCCGGAGAATTAGTTGGTGGCAGCCAAAGAGAAGAGCGCTATGAGATGTTGATGAAAAAAATGATTGACCAAAAAATTCCCGTTTCCGAAATGGAATGGTACTTGGATTTGCGGAAATACGGTGGCACCAAACATTCCGGTTTCGGTTTAGGTTTTGAACGCTTAGTGATGTATGTAACCGGTGTTGACAACATTCGTGATGTTTTACCTTTCCCAAGAACACCTAAAAATTGTGAATTTTAAAATATTAATAGAGCTGTTGGAAATTAATCCGACAGCCCTTTTTTAAATTAATTTATAAAAATATATTTTAGTTCTTTTCATTTTACAATATTCAGAATTATCCTTTTCATTAAAATCTTTGACTTACCATAAATTAACATGTATAATAAAAGAGTAGAGAGCCTTTGTTTAAATAAATTTAACGAAGGTGAAAATTATCATAAACAGGACCCTTAGGTATAATCGCTGCACATGTCAACTTGAAATTACCTTATTCTAATAAATATGAAACTTTATCCTTAGAATATTGTTTTAAGTAAAAGAAGTTATATTATTTATTGAATTTAAAAAGATTAACAACAAAAAATGACATTAGCAAACGAATAAACTACAAAATCACTCAATAAAAGTTAAGATGGAAAACTATTATGTGACACGGTAATAAAACCAATATTAAGGAGGAAAACATGAAAAAATTTTCGCTTTTTATTTTGCTAATTATCGCGAATTTTGTATTTTTAAGTGCATCAAATATAGATGCCTCTGGTTTAGAAAAGATAAAGATTGAAGAGAAGATTAATTACCAATCAATTGAGGACGATATAATTATATTTGCAAATATAGAGGATTTAAGTTTACTTAAAGATGCTAAAGAATTAATATCGCCAGATCATATCGTTATTATTTATAATCTTGAAGGAGATGTCGTAGATTTGCTCTACAATCAAGAGTATAAAAATACATTTGCTTATATATACTATTATAACTCCTTAGGAACCTTAGTTAGGATGAGAGTTTCAGGAACAAACTTATCAAAAAACTCAAGGAAGATTGAGTTAAAAAAACACCTTAATTTATATTATCAAAAATATGAACTTGAAAAAAGAGAAAAAGAGATGTTTATAGCAAGTTGAAATTGACCACCCCTTGTATTAAATACACTTATATTAAAGTCAATGTTAACTTGGTTTTAATGGGGTTGTTCTAATAATCGTCACTAGAATTCTTGATCGGTGCCCTTATCATTAAAATCCTTGACTTACCAAATATTAAAAGAGCTGTTGGAAATTAATCCGACAGCTCTTTTTATTTTACTTTTTTTCTTTAATAACAGCTTGAGCAGCAGCCAAGCGCGCAATTGGAACTCTAAACGGTGAACAAGATACATAATCAAGCCCAACGCGGTGGAAGAATTCCACTGAAGAAGGTTCGCCACCATGTTCGCCACAAACCCCTAATTTAAGGTCCGGTTTAACACTGCGTCCTAAATCACAGGACAACTTGACTAAGGAACCGACACCGGCTTGATCAAGGCGAGCAAAGGGATCACTTTCAAGAATGCGTTTTTCATAATAATGAGGCAGGAACGAGCCGGCATCATCACGGCTAAAACCAAAAGTCATTTGCGTTAGGTCATTCGTCCCGAAACTGAAGAAATCAGCTTCTTTCGCAATATGATCGGACCGTAAAGCTGCCCGCGGAATTTCAATCATTGTTCCGACTTTATAATCAACGCTCATTTTGTTTTGTTTTAAGATTTCATCAGCCACACGGACAACTATCTCTTTCACAAACCGAAGTTCGCGTTCATCACCAATAAGAGGAATCATGATTTCCGGAACTGCTTCATATTTAGGATTACGTTTCTTCACATTAACATAGGCTTCCATCACTGCTCTGGTTTGCATTTCCGCTAATTCCGGATAGGAAACAGAAAGACGGCAGCCACGATGTCCCATCATTGGATTGAATTCATGTAAACTGGCAATTTTTTGGTTTAGTTTTTCTTCAGAAATATTTAATTCTTTCGCTAAGTCTTTAATATCTTCCGGATCAGTCGGTAAGAATTCATGTAACGGCGGATCAAGATAGCGAACTGTGACCGGGAAGTTCCCCATGGCTTCGAAAATCGCTTCGAAATCGCCTCTTTGCATTGGTAATAATTTAGCTAGGGCATGTTCGCGTTGTTCTTTGGTATCGGAAACAATCATTTCCCGCATCGCTTTAATTCTGGTCGCATCAAAGAACATATGTTCAGTCCGACACAAGCCAATGCCTTCAGCACCAAAAGCACGAGCTTGCTTAGCATCAGCCGGTGTATCAGCATTAGTGCGAACTTTCAAGCGACGGATTTCGTCGGCCCATGTCATAAACTTTTCAAAGTTTCCGGATATTGTTGCCGGAACAGTGGGGATTTTTTGTCCGTAAACAGCGCCGGTTGAACCATCTAAAGAAATCCAATCACCTTTTTTAAAGGTTTGACCGCCAAGACGGAAATAGCCTTCCGCTTCGTTGATTTCTAGATTATGGGCCCCGGAAACGCAGCATTTACCCATCCCCCGAGCAACAACGGCAGCATGGGAAGTCATCCCTCCGCGGGCTGTTAAAAAACCTTCGGAAACATGCATACCTTCAATATCTTCCGGGCTCGTTTCTAAGCGAACCAAGATAACTTTTTGACCTTTTTTGGTTAAATCAAGGGCTTCAGTAACATTAAAGACCACTTGACCACAAGCAGCTCCCGGTGAAGCCGGTAAGCCTTCACCAATTTTCTTAGCGCTCTTTAAGGCTTTTTGGTCAAACTGTGGATGAAGTAAATTATCTAGTTGTTCGGGTTGCACAAGCATAATCGCTTTTTCTTTAGTAACCATGCCTTCTTCAAATAAATCAACGGCAATTTGTAAGGCTGCTTGTGCGGTTCTTTTCCCGCTTCGTGTTTGCAATAAATATAGTTTCCCGTTTTCAATGGTAAATTCGATATCTTGCATATCCTTGAAATGAGCTTCCAATTTTTTCGCAACCTCAAGGAATTGTTGATAAACTTCCGGCAAATCATCATGCAATTTCGCAATCGGTGATGGTGTTCTAACGCCTGCAACGACATCTTCGCCTTGCGCATTAATTAAATATTCGCCATAAATTTGGTTTTCACCGGTCGCCGGATTTCTTGTAAACGCGACTCCCGTCCCCGATGTTTCCCCCATGTTTCCATAAACCATGGCTTGAACATTGACAGCGGTCCCCCATTCGGAAGGAATATTGTTAATCTTGCGATAATAATTAGCGCGCGGATTTTCCCATGAACGGAACACCGCATTAATGGCGCCGAATAATTGGGTTTTAGGATCGCTTGGGAATTCTTCATGCAATTCTTGTTGATAGAAAGCTTTGAATCTCGCAATCATTTCTTGGAAATCGGTAGCACTAAACTGCGTATCCTGAACAATTTTACGCTCTTGTTTCATTTCATCAATGATTTCTTCAAAGCGACTCTTGGCTAAACCCATGACAACATCGGAGTACATTTGAATAAAGCGGCGATAAGAGTCATAAGCAAAGCGTGGGTTATCGGTGGTTTTCGCTAATCCGGCCACCACTTCATCATTCAAACCTAAATTAAGAATGGTATCCATCATTCCCGGCATCGACACCCGAGCCCCGCTACGAACCGATACTAAGAGGGGATTTTCGGGATTCCCAAATTGTTTTTCGGTAATTTTTTCCAAAGCCGCAAGGGCGCCTTCAATTTCCTTAACAATGCCGGCTGACAATTGCTCTTTGTTTTGGTAATAATATGTGCACGCTTCCGTAGTTACAATGAAGCCTTGGGGAATCGGTAAACCTAACTTCGTCATTCCGCCTAAGTTAGAGCCTTTACCACCACAAAGGTTTTTCATGGTTTCATCGGTTTCCGTGAACATATAGACATATTTTTTTTCTGCCATACTGACCTCCTTTAATTTTCTTTCCAATTATAGCATATTAACTTTAAAAAGACAAACAAAATTACTCGGAATCATCATCCCTTAAATGCTTGTATTCTTCAAGGAATTGGTATCTTTTTCCTTGTCTTTTCCATCCTAATACGGTATCGACATGAACATTTTCGCTACTGCGAAAAATGTTCTTTTCGACTTCTTTGTTAGTTAGCTTCATCTGCGCAATCATTTCTTTAATTTCTTTCCGTTTGGAATCCATTTTGCCATCGCCAATCTTACAACCGCAACTCATCGCTTCTATCCCGATGTATTTCATAAAATTGATAATATCTTTTTCCCAAACGAAGTACAAGGGGCGAATTAACTCCATCCCGGGAAAGTTTTTTGATTTCAGTTTCGGTAACATTGTTTTATAACAACCGGCATACAATATATTCAGCATCGTGGTTTCAACGACATCGTTAAAATGATGCCCAAGAGCAATTTTATTGCAAGCTTCTTCCTTAGCAAATTGGTATAAAAAACCACGCCGCATGCGAGCACACAAATAGCAGGGATTGGAGCCGCCATGATTATAAGCAACTTGAAAGACATCGGATTTTTTGATAATTATAGGAATCCCCATGCTTTCCGCATTCCTTTTAAGGCGGTCGAGGTTTTCTTCATTAAACCCGGGGTCCATCACTAAATACTTAAGCGTAATCGGAAAGTCACTATATTTGGCGAGTTCTTGAAACAGTTTCGCCAGCGTTAAACTATCTTTACCTCCGGAGATACAAACTCCGATACAGTCGTTTTCCTGTAACATTTCATAGTGTTTCAGGGCCTTAATAAACGGACGATATAATTTATTACGATAACGGGTAATTAAGGCTCGTTCAATACTTTTAATTTCCATCATAAACTTGAAAATAAGATTGACTGAACAATCTTATTTTTTCGCTTTCTTAAGGTTTTTATTTTGTTGTTTTTGTTCTTCCGACAAATAAACAACATAGAAAGAACCGGTAATAAACCCGCAAGCCACAAAGGTAATTAAGCCAATCCACCATAGATAATGACCAAACACCCAAGTTGAATACCCCATGTTATCCGGTTTTTGTTGGTAGCTGGCCACAAAATCCGTTTGATCGATGGCTTCCGGATGACATTCGTAATTTGTTAGTATTTGTTCAAATACCGTCGTTTTAATATCTTCGTTATCGTTATCCGTGACGCCTTTGACCGCAGCTATGATTTCTATTTTCGTCTTTGTTGACCAATCGACATCAAGCATTGGATCAAAGCCAACATAAATATAATTTAAATCAGCCGTAATTGGCGGTTTGGACGGATCTTGGTTTTTCCCGTTGATGTAATCAACATCCGCACCTTGGTCGTAGATTAATTTGGAATCGACTTGCGCAACTTTCGAAGGATAATCTTTCTCAACAATCGTATCGTCATCATTAACTTCATAAACATAAACACTCAAGGCCGGAACATCGGCTTCCTCAATTTCGCGTTGTAAAGCGCTATCCCCGCCAAACTCTTCCCGAATTTGCAAATATTGAATATCATAAATAAAGTATAAATACTGAACGCGGTCGACTTTTTCTCCTGCCACTGTTGTAATATATAAACTGCGATAAATTTTTATTTTAAATAAATCCTTATTATCATCGTTTTTCGCTTGTACGGAATAAATCGGTACCAAGTCATAACTATGATATTGAGTGTTAATTCCATATTTTAAGAATTTGTCGATTTGCTCTTCCGTCGTCCCCGTATCTGCAAAGGTCAAATAATCCTGAACAAATTCTCTTTTCCAAGACCCCTGACCGAATTTCTCCGAATAATAGCCGTATCTTCCCACTAAATATGCAGCCAAAAGCGGAAGCATAATCACGACTAGTAAAATTATATAGCGGCTAAAATGTTTTTTCATAGCAGGTCTCCTTTAGGTCTCCTTTGGTAACTGGATAGCATTATACCATAGTTATGGTCATTTTTCAATTGTTTTTAGTTTATTAATCGCCCCAATTAATAAAAATATTTTATTGTGTTTTTCTTGTATTTTTTTGAATTATGTTGTATACTAAAGGCGAAAGGAGGAGTTGTATGGATATTCTATGGTTTTCTAAAAATTCACAGGGCTTTGTTTCGATTTACGAAACCAACATTACCTTAAACACGGTGGCATCTTCCTATTTTAATACGGCTTTTTCCACCTTAATTGGTTATGATAAGGCCAAAAATACTTTGCTAATTAAAGCCCTTAATAAGGAAGAAGCGACTATGGGGAAATACACAGACAATGATTTGCATGCCATTTCCATCAAACCGACCTATGGGCGGATTAATGGCAAGAACATCATTAACAACATTCAAAAGTTTTTCCCGATGGACTTCACAAAGAAAAATCTGTATAAATTCCCTTGCGAGTGGGATAATTCGCAGAAGTATTTACGCGTTTATTTTGATAAGGAGGTTCATTAATGTTATTTTTAAGAGCCTTTGAACCCGTTGATTGGGTCATGATGGTCGCTTGGATTATCGTTTTTATCGTGACTTTGATTATCGAATTAGAAACAACCAACCTAACCACGATTTGGTTTTGTTTGAGTTCGGTTGTTACCATTATTTGTGGAGTTTTGTTTGCCGGTCCTTATCTGCAGATTGTTATTTTCGTGGTTCTTTCCCTTGTTTTAATCTTAGCAACACGCCCATTAACGAGAAAAATGATGCGGAAGGATATTATTAAAACCAACACCGATCGCCTCATCGGCATGATTGCAGTGGTCACAAAAGAAATTCATCCTAATGAAATAGGGGAAGTGAAAGTGGAAAATAATTTATGGCGCGCGATTAACAACGACGATTTAAGCTTCGCTGTTGGGGAGAAAGTTTTAATTGATGCGATTGTGGGAATAAAATTAGTTGTTTCCAAAGTCGACGGAAACCAAAATTTAGAAATATTATAAAAAGGAGAAGAAAAATGTTTCATTCACTATTTTTAGTTAATTTGGGCGGCATAATTGCTTTGCTCATTGTTTTGTTCATTGCTTTAATTGTTGTGGCCACCAGTTTTAAAATCGTTCCGCAAGCCAATGCTTATATTATTGAACGATTGGGTTCCTATCATACGACTTGGGGAACCGGTTTACACTTTTTGATTCCTTTCATTTATCGGGTTGCGAAAAAGATCTCTTTAAAAGAACAAGTTATTGACTTTGATCCCCAACCTGTGATTACCAAAGATAATGTTACAATGCAAATTGATACCGTTATTTTCTTTACCATTACTGACGGAAAAGCCTACGCTTACGGGGTCGAAAACCCCTTAATGGCGATTGAAAAATTAACCGCCACCACCCTTCGTAACATCATTGGCGAATTGGACCTCGACGGAACTTTAACCAGCCGTGATATTATCAATGTGCGCATGCGCGACATTTTAGATGTTGCCACCGACCCCTGGGGCATTAAAGTTAACCGCGTGGAATTAAAAAACATTCTCCCGCCAAAAGATATTCGCGATGCCATGGAAAAACAAATGCGAGCTGAACGCGAACGCCGGGAAGCAATTTTACGAGCGGAAGGGGAAAAACGAGCCGCCATTCTTCAAGCGGAAGGATTCAAAGAATCAACCATCTTACAAGCCGAAGCAAAACGACAAGCTTTAATTAATGAAGCGGAAGGACGCAAAGAAGCGCAAGTCCTAGAAGCCATTGGTGAAGCCCAAGCCATTTTGGAAGTGCAAACAGCCAAAGCCAAAAGTATTGAATTAATTCGCAAAGCCGGAGCCGATCAAGCCGTCCTTACCATTAAAGCTTATGAAGCTTTAGCGGAAATGGCCAACGGCCAAGCTACTAAGATTATTGTTCCTTCCAATTTACAAGGATTAGCCGGAACACTAGCCTCCTTGGTAGAGGTTGCGAAAGACAAATAAAGTTGTTCAAGTGGGAAACCGCTTGAACTTTTTCTTTACAATCCTCTTCGTCCATATTACAATATGAATATCAAGGAGGATTCCATGACAGAGTTAGAATTGCGTTTTATTGAATGGTTACGAAGTATTGCCACCCCCACAACAGATGCTATCTTTGAGTTTATTACCTCGTTAGCTGAACAAAGCATCCTGATTGCTATCTTAGTAATTATTTATTTCTTTTATTCCAAGAAAACTGGGCAAAACATCGCCTTTACCATTTTCTTTTCGATGTTGTTAAACAATTCCTTAAAAGGTTTAGTCGGTCGAGTGCGCCCCTTTAAGCATCCACAGGCCACTTTTGAACCGGCACGAGTGGAAACCGCCACCGGGGCTTCCTTCCCCAGTGGACATACCCAAAATGCTACCGTTGCTTATACTTTGTTTTCTCGTTTGTTTAAATCAAAGGGAGTAAAGTGGGTTGCCGCTATTTTAATTGCCTTAGTCGGCATTTCCCGCTTAGTACTCGGTGTTCATTATCCAAGCGATGTTTTGGCGGCAATTGTTTTCGGTCTTGGTTCGGTTTGGCTTGGTTCATACCTTCACAAACGGTATGAAGATGATTTTCAGAAGCAAATCGTGTTATACGCTTTGATGGCTGTTTTCTTCCTCCCTTTTGTTTTTATCTTTTGGCGAAAAGATTACAACGACATTGTTTTATTTAAAGATTTTTATTCAGCCTATGCTTTTTATTTAGGTTATGTTGTGGCCATCTATTTTGAAAAGAAAGTTGTTGATTTTGATTGCACACAAACAATAAAAGTGCGCTTAATCCGCACAATTTTAGCCGTTGTTGTTGTGATTGCCATCCAATTTGGCTTAAAGCTCGCCTTCCCAGAACATTCCATTTTCTTTGATATGTTACGTTACTTTTTACTGGCCCTTGTCACTTTGGGAATTTATCCGATTCTTACCAAAAAATGGCTGTTCTATAAAACTGAAAAAAAGGGTTAAAACCCTTTTTATTTACCTAAGCAAAACTTGGAAAACAGTTCGTGCACCAAAGCTTCATCAATCGTCTCACCGATGATTTCTCCCAAAGCTTGCCAAGCGGCCCTTAAATCTAAATTGATGATATCAACCGGTTGGTGATTGTTTAGGCTCGTTTTGGCATCCCCTAAACTTTGGTATGCTTGTTTTAGTTTCGCTATGTGCCGAGCATTGCCAATAAAGGTGTTGTCGAGGTTTGCTAAATCCGTAATGTGGCAAGTACTGCGGATTTGTTCTTCCAAACGAATAATATCTTCTTCATTAAAGGAAGAAATTAATAAATGATTCGGTAAGCGACTTGTATCAAGTCGTTTTTTTAAATCTTGTTTATTAACAACAATAATTCTTTCTTTATTCTTAGTTAGCTTTAAAAGCGCTTCATCGTTGTTATCAAGCTCTTGGTTGTAATCAAAAACAAGAATAATCAAGGAAACTTGGTCAATGATTTTTTTGGTTTTTTCGACACCGATTTTTTCAATAATGTCGGTGGTATCTCTAATCCCCGCCGTATCAAAGATATTGAGCACTAAGCCCCCTAAATTAACGGTCGCTTCAATGGAGTCACGAGTCGTCCCGGCAATATCGGTCACAATCGCTCGGTCTTCCCGTAATAAAGCATTTAATAAACTGGATTTCCCGACATTGGGTTTACCGATGATAGCCGTTTTGATACCGTGCTTCAAAATAGCGGAAACTTGGCTTTTTTCAATGATGTCCGCCAATTGCGATTGTAAATGCATGATGGTCGGTTTTAATATTTCCGCTGTTATTTGTTCCTCATCTTCATATTCCGGATAATCAATGTTAACTTCAATCTTCGCAATCATATTAATTAATTGATTGCGAAAACGCATTATCATGTCTTTTACATCCCCGCGCAAACCGATATTGGCCATTTTTAAACTGCTTTGCGTTTGTGCATCAATGATATCCGCCACCGCTTCCGCCTGAGTTAAATCAATCCGTCCATTTAAAAAGGCCCGTTTAGTAAATTCGCCCGGTTCCGCCATACGGCAGCCCTTTTCCAAAAGCAATTCTAAAATTTGGGTAGTCACAAAAACGCCGCCATGACAGCTAATCTCCACCACATCTTCCGCCGTAAAAGTTTTCGGTGCCCGAAAAACCGTTACAAGCACTTCGTCAAGGATTTTATTATCTCCCACAATATGACCGTAATGAACCGTCCTCGTGGGAACTTTTTCTAAATTGGGGCCTTTAAAAACTGTGTTAGTAATCGGTATGGCTTGAGCGCCACTTAAACGAATGACCGCCAAAGCACTTTTCCCAACCGCCGTTGCGATTGCCACAATGGTATCTTCCATATGCTTCTCCCTAAGCTAAATAATAAAAATAATAATGTTTTTCATTGTTAATGATGACGATTTCCCGAATAAAAATAATATATAATTTAGGACTGACGATTAAATCAATGCCGGTGGTCGCCAAGTAATCATAATTAATATTGATTCCGGCCGCTTGATAAGCCCGACTGATTAAATCTGTACAGTAAAAACTGTGCTCACGATTAAACAAAAAAGAATAATTATAGGGTTTCCCGACTTGTTCACTCGCAAATTGAATCATTTGTTCGCGTTCCTCCGCCGTTGTGTTTTTAGCTCTTAAACCGACGATGAGCGGGGAAACGCCTTCATCGCCCAACTCTTCCTCAAAAATAATCCAATCATTATGTGTTTTCTTAACAATATTATGGCTGGCATCGGCGCTGTTACCGATGACTTCATACATATATTTTCCTTCATCATCCGCATTAATGGTGGCGTGCCCCAAAAATAAACTTCGCGACAACAAGCCCGTAGCCCAGCCAATCGCCGGTTTATGACGCATAGGGTTGCGATTCGTAACAATGACATCGGCTTTGGCCCCAATAAGTCGTAAATCCATATTAAAAACAGGGCGACTGATATCTTCATAATCATTAATAGGGGCCACAAGAAAGTAATGATTGCGGGGGTTGGGATCATTGGTCACGATTAATTCGCCGCGCTCTTTAAAAGCCTTCAGTTTTTGATTGGCAAACACTCTCTCCGTTAGACCATTAATCATAAAAACAATCAAGATTAATAAAATAACGACCATGATGCGTTTGACCAATTTTAAAAACAAAATCATCTTCGTCCTCTTTTCATTCTTTCATTCATTATACTTAAAATCACGGTTTATTTCAATATTATTGTTGTTGTTAATTGACCCCTCCTATGGTATAATAGGGTAAATTATTATCTGGAGGTATAAAGATGAATGACTGGCCACTAGTTAAGATGCAGGAATTAGCATCGTTAAAATTTAATTCCCAACAACTTGAACCTGGCTTTAAAGAACAATTCATTTTCAACTCTTTAGCTTATGAAAATGATTGGGTAACGATTGATCATGTCCGCGATGTTCTCGCTGACCAAAAAACATCGCTTGATGCGAAAAAAGTTTTCGTCATCAATAACTTTGCTAAGGCTTTGACCTTTACCATGAACCTGTTTAACTTAGGACAAAAGTTAGATGAAAACAAACTGAAAGATATCCATGAAATCTTAATGGATAATCTCGGTGTGGGAGGCTTATACCGCAATGTCGACATTTCCGTTCAAGGCTCCAACCACACTCCCCCCAGCCATGTGAAAGTCTATGATCGTATGAAAAAATACTTTGATGCTTTAAACAACGACCATGGCGATATTTTTGAAAAAATTGCTTTTAGCCATTTACAGCTTGTGAAAATCCATCCCTTCCTGGATGGGAACGGCCGCTGTGCCCGCTTGGTTTTGGCTTTTGAGCTTTTAAAACACGGATTGGCACCCGTCATCATTCCTTTTTCTGATCGTGACAAATATTTCCATATGTTGGAAGAGTTTAAAGTTAACAAAAACATCCTGCCTTTTGTTAATTATCTTAAACATTTGGAACAAACATATTTAGCCTCTTAAAGCCCTCAGGGCTTTTTTTATTATTTTACTTTCGTTTTAACTTGTGTTAAAATGGGGAACACGGAGGTTTTAGTATGTTTGGTAAACGTAGCGATGGCGTTCGTCTTAAAGGGCTTGATCCGATTTTTAAAATCATTCCCCATATCATGAAAGCGCGCCATGATTCACAAAATTCTTATTTATATCCGGTTCTTTGCGATCCTCTTGATGATTTTATTGCTCGCGAAAAACAAAACGGAGTTTATTACAATTATATGCACATCATGATTGCGGCTGTTGTAAGGTTAATTGCTTTACGTCCCCAGTTAAATCGCTTTGTTATGAATGGTCGCCATTATAAACGAAAAGCCATTTATGTTTCCTTTGCCGTGAAAAAGAGTTTAAAAGATGAAGGCCAAGAAACGACTATTAAGTTAGTTTTTTCCGGCTTAGAAACTCTTCATGAAATCAAAGAGCGGATTGAAACAGCGATTTTAGAAAACACTAATATCAACACCAAGAACAATACTGATAAACTCGCTAAACTCTTTACTTCGCTTCCTAATTGTTTAATTAAGTTGGCCGTGGGCTTTGTGAAGTGGCTTGATAAGCATGGCATGCTCCCGAAGAAGGTAATTGAAGCCTCACCCTTTCATACAAGCTTTTTTATCACCAATCTAAAATCCATTAAAATTGATTTCATTTACCATCATTTATATGACTTTGGTACAACCGGTATTTTTGTCAGTATGGGGAAAGAAAAAATGGAGGCTGTTGTTCAAGGAGACAACGAGATTGTTGCGAAAAAAGTCATGAATGTCGGTGTTGTTACCGATGAACGTTTTTGTGATGGTTTATACTACGCCAACTCGTTACGATTGCTCAAAAGAATCTTAGAAAACCCTTCTATCCTTGCTGCCGGACTGGATAAAATCAACCAAGATATTAACTAAAAAAGCAAATCAAATCTTTTGTTGATAATCAACAGAATTCTTGACAGTTTTTTTAATGGCTTTCTTTGTTGTGTAAATGGCTAGGTTTAACCAAGAATTGGTTTAATCTTTATTAATTCTAATATTAAACACAACTAAAAAACATTAATAATTTTCTTAATACAAAAAAGGTCTATGTTTTTCACATAAGTGCGACTAAACATAGACCTCTTTTATTAGAATAATTCTTGATAGATATCAGTATCTTATTCTTGGTTTTTCGTTTCACTTGTCTTTGGTTTTGCTTCTTTTGGGGTATTCCGTGGTTCAATAATCAAAAAACGATTCGGTTCTTCTCCAACACTGTAAGTGCGAACATCCTTCCAAGATGATAGTTTATTATGGATAATTTTTCTTTCATAAGCGTTTAAATAATCCAATTGGATTTTTTGTTTAGAGCGGGAAACTTGTTTTCCAAAATCAACAGCCATATTTTCTAGGTTTTTTTCGCGACGTTTGCGGTATCCGCCGACATCAACCATCACTGTTTTAGCTTCGCCTTCACTATAATACTTATTAACCACTGCCGAAACAAGTATTTGCAAAGCAATGAGGTTGCGAGAATTCTTTCCAATTAAATAGCCGTTGAAATCGCCGGCATCAATATTGAATTCCACATTATCGCCACGCACTCTTTTCTCAATAAAGCCTTGAATGTTGTTGTTGCTTAAAATCATGTGAATATATTCTTTTCCTCGCGTAATGCCGTCCGCATCCAAAACGGCTTCAACTTCAATTTTGCTACCGATTCCTAAAAAGCCTTTTTTCTCATTAATAATGGTAAAGGTCAATTCGGACTCCTTAACACCAAAATCGGCAACCGCTAATTGCTTAGCTTCTTCAACAGTTTTTACTTCATATGTTTTTCTATTCATAATACACCTCTTACATTTTTGCTTTTAAACGGGCCATCCGTTTTTGGCTGCTTTTGTGGCCAAAATACCCTTGTAATGTGGAATAAAGGTTACCAACCAACCAATAAAATCCGAGGGCGGCCGTACTGTTGTAAACAAAGACCATCATCATGGCAGTCATCCCGTACATCATGATTTTCATTGTGGTTTCAGTTTGTTTTTGAATATCGGTTTGGGCGGGTTGACGATAAGCCGGAATGTTGGACTGACTTTCCGCTTTGGCTTTTTTCTGCCGGCGGGTGGCGATTATTTGACTGACAATTTGTGTTCCCCCAACCAAAATGGCTAAGATGATAATACCCCACATTTGATAAGTACTTTCACTGCGGGTAGCAAATAAGTTGATTCCAAAAAAATTGGTGTTTAAAAACGAAAAATCAAATGTATATTCCGCCCCAACCGTTTTCGGAACGCGCTGCAGTGTTTGATAGAAGGAAATAAAGATTGGTAATTGAATAAATTGGATTAAACAGCCGCCAATACCGACACCATATTTCTTATACAGCTGCATTAACTCCATTTGTTTTCGTTGATTGCTTTCCGGGTCGGTTTTACCCGCATATTTTTGTTCGATTTTGGCTTGTTCCGGAGCCATCAATTGCATTTTCAAAGTCATATCATTCGTTTTCGCATAAATTGGCCAAGCTAGGGTTCTCACAATAATGGTTGCCACTAAAATAACAATCCCATAATAACCAAAAGCAACGCTTTTTCCAATCAACCACATTAATGCGGCCATCGGCCAGACAAGAATATCGCCGATGCCCTTAACGCCGTCAATCGGTTTGTATTCGGTGGGTTTCCCACCACAACTGCTTAAGATAAATAAGCCGATGATGACTAGAGCCACAAACAAATATTTTTTGTAGTTTGTTTTCATTTCTTCTCCTTATTAATAATTTGTTCTTTGATCTTGTTGAGTAAATAGATTATTTGCTCTTGTTTCTGAGCAAAACTTAATTCCCCGGCGCCTTGTTTTACCACAATTAATAATTTTAAAAACGAAAGTTCCGAAAGAAGCGGGCGAATGATTTCGCGTACAACTCGTTTTTCATAGTTTTTCGCAACAGCCGTTTTAAATTTTCTTGATGGTGAAATCGCTACTTGCGCTAAAGGATTTTTGCTAGCAGCAAAAAAAATGGCATAATATTTGTTGCCGACGCTTTGTCGCAACTTAATCAGTTTTTCGATGTCATGGTTTTTCTTTAAACGGTGTTGTTGATTCATATAATGCCTCTTCCTTAAGCAAAAAAAAGACCTCTCTGATGGATTGTGACGATCGAGTGGTCCTAGTTTTTTTGTTTAAGCGGTAAGTCGGTAACGACCCTTAAGACGTCTACGGGATAAGATTGCTCTGCCACCGACAGTCGCCATTCGGGCACGAAACCCATGGGTCTTGATATGTTTGCGTTTATTCGGTTGGTATGTTCTTTTCATACGGACACCTCCTATATTAAACCATGCTTGGTTATTATATTATATTTTATCCCTTAAGTCAAGGTTTTTGGTTGGTTTTAATTTCCGGAATTTAATAATGTCGCCACATCGACTTTATAATAGAAAGGGGTTAGGACATTGTTTTCGTCCGTGTAATCTAATTTCATATAAATCGTTTTTGGCTTTACAAATTTAAAAACGGATGTTTCGTAGGCCGGTTTAAGGGGTTCCGGCGTACAATAGTTGTAAACACCGATAAAAGGGAAAATCTCTTTCCCTTCGGTCACAATCCAGGACTGGAAGTTTAAATGGTAGGGAGTTTTTTCATCAAAGGTAATTTGAATATTGGTGTCATATTGTGGAATGGTTGCGCCGTCATCCGTAAAGATGAATTTTACCTCTAAAATGCCCGGCAATTTAGGTGAAGTTTGAAATTTACGGTCATTTAATTCCGACTTTTTTAAATTTAAGGCTTTTTCCGATAAGCTTAGGGTTTTATGAACGGTTTCGTTGCCATCGTTAATGTCGTAGCGCACCTTTACAAAATATTGCTCATACCAATCGCCTTTTGGGTATTCGGCACTGGCGACTACTTGGTGGTAGACATTTAGGCTTGATCTTTTAGCTTCTAGGAAGTAGTTCATCATCCCGCCCTTATCCATCGCGCTGTAAGCATAAGTAATATTAGTTGGGTAGGGGGTGTTCATCTTATTAATGTAAGCAATAATGCGATATTGCATTCGTAAATCGATTTTGTTTTCATCTTCACTTGCATTGATGGCGGTGCCACGCACAAAAATGTAGGGATTAATTTCGCTGTTGTAGGTTGCGGGCGGATAATTGAGTTCTACCACATAATCCGCTTCCGGAGTGATGACTTTCGCCAGCAACAAAAGCACCAAGCCATAAACGACCACGACAACAAACATGGTGATCACATTGATTTTATTAGGAAAATTAAAAATTCGATAAATGATACTGTTTTTTTCTTTGTTCATGCTTTTGACTAACCGAGCGGTTATTCTCCTCTACTTTGATATTTTCATTGTTTCTATTGTATCATAAACGCATTTTAATGCAATGTTTTTTTACCGTTCCCACTTCGTTTTTCTTTCCACTTTTCCCTATTTGGATATGTATTAACCATTTGTGGATAAGTTATCCACAACTTATAAACAGTGGAAAAGTGGATAAGTTTCTTTTTTGATGTTTTTTTATTTTTCGCTTTATTATTTGCTTGATATGTGTTATTATTTAATGGTAAATAAGTTTAGGGAGCAGTTATGGAAGACAGTTTGAAGCTTTGGCAACAAACTTTGTTAACATTGAAAAATGAGCTTGATGAAACCGATTTTTTAGAACTTTTTGCGGATGTTAACGAAGTTTTCAAAACCGAAAACAATTTAATATTTATTATTGTGCCCAATGCTTTGGTTAAGTTTCGCATTGAAAAGTTCTATTTAGAAAAACTAAATAGGATTTGCGCAAGCATTACCAAAACCCCATGCCGTTTTAAATTTATCTTGAAGGAAGATGCGGTTGAACAGGAAAAAGTATCAATTACCACAAAAGATACCATTAATAAACGCCCCTTGAAAGCCGAATATACTTTTGATAATTTCGAAACCGGCGAAAGTAATCGCTTTGCTTTCTTATCAGCGATGAAAGTTGCGGAAACACACGACAAAATTTATAATCCCCTGTATATTTTTGGTGATGTCGGTTTAGGGAAAACTCATTTAATGATGGCCATCGGTCATTATATCCTTGATAACGACCCTAATACCAATGTGGTTTACACAACGGCTCAAGAATTTACCGAAGATTATTTCATCCACACTTCTACTAAAAAAGGTAAGGAAAACATTGAAGCTTTTTACCAAAAATATCGCCGTGCTGATGTTTTGTTAGTCGACGATATTCAGTTTTTAGAGGGTAAACAAGCCACACAAGAAGAATTTTTCAAAGTTTTTGAAACTCTCCACGGCTTAAACAAACAAATTGTCATTACTTCGGATCGCTCAACAACCGAACTTAAAAATATGATGGTGCGTTTGAAATCCCGCTTTAATTGGGGTTTGTCAGTGGACATTAAGGTGCCGGATAAGCCCTTACGGATGAATATTTTAAAACGGAAACTGTCGTTTTTAATTGAAAATCCAAGTGATGTCCCAACAAATGTCCTTGATATCATTGCTGATTACTTTACTAACAATATTCGGGATTTAGAAGGAGCATTGCGCCGTTATATTACCTATTGTGTGTCTTTAAACATTCCCTTTACTGTAGAAAATGTTTATGTCGCTTTAGAACGCTTTTTACCGGAGCGTGATGCGGACAAAAGCACCAACAACGGCTATTTTGATCTTGTAAAGAAAGAAGTTGCTGCTTATTATCAGGTTCAAATTAGTGATTTAGAATCGGCAACCCGCAAACAGCATATAACTTATGCCCGACAAATGGCGATATACTTAATAAAAAACATCTATAACCCGTCTTTGAAAAGCATTGGTGAGCGATTTGGTAATCGTGATCATGCAACAGTCTCCCATTCCGTTGATAAGATTGAAGCCCTGATTAAATCCAACAATTTAGTTAAGTGTGATTTCGATATTTTGTTTAAAAAAATAAAAAATAACTAAGTTTTCCACTTATCCACAGCCCCTAATAATAAAAATAACTAAAAATAAAGATAAAAGAGGATTGAAGAATGAAATTTGTAATTAATCGTGATTTATTATTGCTTAACTTAACTTATGTGAGCCGTGCTCTTTCAACAAAAACCCCGATGCCTGTTTTAACGGGAATTAAGATTGAAGCTTATGAAAACAGCGTTTTTCTAACCGCATCCAATAATGAAATATCCATTCAAACGATTATTAAAGATAAACGCCAAGTTCGGATTGAAGAAAACGGCATAGTTGTAGTTCCCGGGAAGTATTTTATTGAAATTATTCGTAAAATTGAAGCCAGAGAAGTCGATTTTTCGACTTTTGAAGAAAACATTGTAAAGATACTGGCAGACCGTAGCAATTTTACCCTTAATGCTTTAGAAAAAGACAACTATCCGCTTATTTCTTTTGCAGATTCTGAAACCGTTGTTCACATGGATGTCGGTAATTTAAAATCCATTATTCGAAAAACAACCTTTGCGACCTCGCTTTCGGAAACCAGAGTTATCCTAACCGGAGTTTCTTTCGTGGCTGATGATCGAAAACTGGAAGTAATTGCGACAGACAGCTTCCGTTTAGCCAAAAAATACTTAATTAACGATGTTGAATTCCCGAAAATCAATGCTGTTATCCCTAGTAAGAGCTTAGATGAGTTAAATCGAATCATTGATGAGAACGAAACCCCGATTGAAATTCATTTTTCGCCTTCCAAAGCTTTATTTAAATATAAAAACATCCTCTTCCAAACGCGCTTAATCGACGGATCATTCCCGAACACCAGCAATTTAATTCCGGTTGACTTTTTAACCAGCATTAAGTTCAACAAAAACGAAATTATTGCTGCAATTGAACGAGCGTCTTTGTTTACTTCCTTAGATTCCTTCTGTATTATTAAATTTACCTTAAACTCTGATAAAACGATTGAAATTGCCTCAACGACCAATGAAATCGGAGCGGTAAAGGAAGAAGTTATTCCTCTTGCTTGTTCTAATGTTTTGCATTTCCAAATTGCTTTTAGCTCAAAATACATTTTGGATGCCATTAAATCCATGGATTCGACCGAAATCACCATCCATTTTACCGGCGAAATCAAACCGTTTATTATAACCGGTGATTATGATGTTAATTTAACGCAATTAATTCTTCCGGTTCGTGTTTCTTAAACTAGATTTAACCAACATATTTATGTAATTACATACATACATAATTATAAACAACGAAAAAAGGCACTTTTGATAGTGCCTTTTTACATTTCAATTTTCTGAAACAAGCTAGTTAGTTCTTTTTCTAAAATAGTTTTCGCATTTTGATCGTATCGCTCTAGTTTTACCGTATCAAAAGGGCTGACACCTTCCGCTTGGAGGTTCTTAATAATGGATTTATCCTGTAAAGCCGGTAAAACAATGGCGCCGGGGGTGAATTCACGCCCTTGTTCGATTAATTTTTCTAAAGAAATTTTAGGGGCGCGGCGGTTTTTGCTGTAACCGTTGGGAACAATGTATTTTATCCCGTCAATATCGATATCATTGTCAATAAAATATTGAATGGTATTGAAAAAACCACCTAATCCCAAACTATCCAAACCCACAACAATTAAAATGGTTGAACTTATGTCCAGTAAAACCTCCGTTAAACGGCTACTGGAGGGAGGAAAATCAATAAAAATGTAATCAAAGTAATTGTCGTACTCCTGAACAATCTTTTTTATGACCTTTTCTTGGTTTCTTTCAAGCGTGAGCTTCATGGAAAGCTTATCGGTGTTTAATGTTTTGATTAAATAGAGGTTTTCGCGGACTTCAATGAGCACATCGCCCAGTTCGGCATGCCCGGCAATTAAGAATTCCAGGTAATTATCATTGCTTTCGAAGATTTTATCTTCTTCACCAAAGATTTTAAAGATGCTGTTTTGATCATCGACACTAATAATTAATACTTTTTTGCCATGAACGGCATGGTAATGGCCTAAATAACCGATGAAAGTTGTTTTTCCAACCCCGCCTTTTTTGCAAAAAGTTGAAATAACGGCCATTTAGAACCCCTCTCTTTCCAATTTTTCCCTGACAGCTTGTTCAATAAACTCGGAAACCATGATTGATTTTTCAACTGAAGCGATTTTTAGACGTTTCCGTAAATCCCGGTCCATCGTGGCGGTGTATTTGTCGCGTTTGGGAATAGGTGAATGGGAAACTGTGGGCGCTGTTGTTGGCGTTGCGGTCCCAAGTGGATTTTCTCGTTTTTTGAACGGCATTGATTTAGAATTCATTTGATATCCTCCTTTTTAAAAAAATCTTCTCTTTATACATATGTATGTAAAAAAATAAAACCACAAATATTATTATACACAAATAAATAAAAATGTAAATACAAAAATACAAACAAACATAAAAGAATAAATAAATATATACATAAAACCTTATTAACATAAATACAAGTTTATGTTTTTATGTATTTTTGCTTGTCTTTTTTTATAAAACTTATTCTTGGACTTGTCTTTTTTGGGGATGCCAACACAAACAAAACACAGATGGCAATTCAAAAAATGCACCGGTTTTTTAAACGCCTTTTCCACCCCTTAAAAACGGCTTAAATTTTTCGTTATAATCGATTTTGCCCACAAACTGGTAATTTTATTAGCCCCCGGGGGTAAAAAACAAACCAAGCGAAAAAAATTAAGGCCCAAAAAAGGCGTTTTTTGGGGCTTTTTTTGGTTTTTTGGGAGTTTTAAGGCAAAAAGTTGAAAAAAAAAGAAGATTTTTGTTTTAAAAAACAACATAAATACATATAAACATAAAACAATAAATACAACTAAACACAAAAACATAAAACAATAAATACAACTATACATAAATACTTACAAAAACGTGTCTAAAAGTTTTTAAAAATTATGATTGTCTTGAAAATGATCAAAAGTTGTATTTCAAAATCGAGAATATTATACATTCTTAATCGTTCTAAATCAAGCCATATGTATGTAAATAAGTAAGTATTTATTTGTGGTTTATAAAAAGGCAACGGAGAAAGCAAAAAGATGGAGTTAAGACCAATTAAATGAATAAAATTCTCTAAATAGCTAAATATAACCATAAATACATAAAAATAAAGCAAATTAATTATTAAAAACCTAAGAATATTATATTTAAATGTAAGTTAATAATATGTAAATACATAAATAAATAAGCAAATCCTCACTAAACGCCACCATAAAGCCATAAAACCATAAATAAGCAAGGAATTTAAGAAGCAAAAAGGCTTGATGACTTACCACAAACACTAAAACACCTCCATAAATAAGCAAATCCTCACTAAACACCCCCATAAAACCATAAAACCATAAATAAGCAGGATTTTAAGAACCAAAAACACCTTAATCTATGATTAAAGGAACAAAAAAGTTATTAAACCCGCCTATAAAGCCATAAAACCATAAAAAAAGATAAGTTTACGAAAGAAAATGGCTGATTAAATACTCCAAAAGACATAAAACAAAACCTAGACTAACCGTAAATATAGCAAACAAACAGGAAAGCAAACCCTAAAAGGCCCTTTATTCACTCATAAAACCATATTTATGGCGAAAATAAGTTATCAGTAACCAAAAAAAGCCCGAAAAAGAGTCCATTTCTTAAAATCTCCATTAAAAAAAGAAAGAAGGCAACAAAAGAAAAATAAACCGGAAAATAAAGCAAAAAAGACTGGAAAAAACACCCCATTTATGTTATAATAAGTATAATTTATTGAGGTAAATAACGATGAAAATAGTGAGAATTGACACTGAATTTATTACGCTCGGTCAATTTCTTAAATTTACCGGATTAATTGATTCCGGAGCCATGGCAAAAGTCTTCTTACAAGACCATTTTGTCCTTATAAACGGTGAAAAAGAACAAAGACGAGGGAAAAAGCTTTATCCGGGAACGCAATTAAGCATCAATAATGAAGTTTTTAGAGTAGAGAGTCAATGATGTTTCATTTAAAACGCCTAAACATTCAAAATTTCCGCTGTTATGCGCAGTTTAACGAACAATTCTCCCCAACTATCAATATTTTAGTAGGGAATAATGCGGTTGGCAAGACCAGTTTGGTTGAAGCTGTCTATTGTGCGGGGTTAGGAAAATCCTATAAAGCCCTAAATGATCAAGAATTAATTAAAAACAACGAAAACTATGCTTTTGTGAAAGCGGAGTTTACGGAAGAGGGCAAAAACGATGAAATTGTCTTTTCCGTTGTGAACGGAAAGAAGAAAATCCAACAAAACGGGCAAATAATCGATCGTTTAAGTGACTATTTCGGTTATATTAATGTTGTTTTATTTTCGGCCGATGATTTAAACCTCATTAAAGGGACTCCGGCCCACCGCCGTGAATTTTTAGACAGCAGTATCAGCCAAAACAACAAACCTTATTTAAAAGCATTGTTAAATTATCGTAAATATTTAAAACAACGAAATGAATTTCTTAAACAAACGGATCAATCGACTAATTATGATGCTCTTTTATTAGAAACAATTACGGAAAAACTGATTAAAGAAGCGAAAACGATCATTTTTGAACGGCAGGAGTTTGTTAAAGCGCTAAATGAGAAGTTAAAAACCATCAATTATGAAATCAGTGACGAAAAAGACTGCGGAGCTATCGTTTATGTTCCCAACCGAACGATTGATGAATTAGAAAAAAGCTTTAAAGAACGCATTCAAGTTGATTTAGCCTTAAAAACAACGACGATTGGGCCGCATCGTGATGATTTTATTCCTTTGATTAATCAAAAACACGCTTATTCTTTCGCTTCTTCCGGGCAACAACGAACCTTGGCTCTAGCTTTAAAATTAAGTCTTGCGGCCCTTTGCCAAAGCCAAAATTCACGCTTAATCATTGTTCTTGACGATGTCTTTAGTGAATTGGATGCCAACCGGCAAAACAAAATCATGAAATATCTCGATAAAGGGCAACAAATAATCATTACGACGACTTCCATTGAGGCCTTATCGCCTGCAGTAATCAAAAAAAGTAAAATCATGGAAATCATCAAGGAGGAACGAGATGAACAACGATAATAAAACTTACGGAAGTTCCAATATTCAAATACTGGAGGGATTGGAAGCGGTTAGAAAACGGCCGGGGATGTATATCGGTTCGACCGGACCGCGCGGACTCCACCATTTAGTTTGGGAAATTGTTGATAACTCGATTGATGAAGCTTTGGCTGGTTATTGTACCCATATTGAAGTTGAAATTATGCCGAACAATTATCTTCGTGTCACCGATAATGGGCGGGGAATCCCTGTTGGTGTCATTTCCAAAACCGGAGAATCAGCCGTTGAAGCTGTTTTTACAATCCTTCATGCCGGAGGAAAGTTTGACGGCTCATCCTATAAAGTTTCCGGTGGCTTACATGGTGTTGGCGCCTCGGTTGTTAATGCCCTAAGTGAGAATTTGGAAGTAATAATTAAACGGGACGGTCACATTTTCCGCCAGGAATATGAGCGTGGACAGCGAAAACATAAGATTGAAATGATTGGTGACTCAGAAGAAACAGGAACCCAGGTTACTTTTAAGCCGGACATTGAAATTTTTAAAGAAGGCATTGTTTTTGACTTCGAAACCTTACGTTTTCACTTACAACAATGTGCTTTTCTAAACAAAGGATTAAAAATTTCCTTAACGGATTCACGAAATCCTGAACAACCGCGTCGCGTTCAATATTGTTATGAGGGCGGTATTAAAGAATATGTCAGTTTTCTCAACAAATCCAAAAGCCCGATTCACAGTACCATCATTTATGTGTTCGGGAAAGATGAAAACATTGAAGTGGAAATCGCGCTTCAGTATACTGAGGATTATAACAGCAATATTTATTCCTTTATTAACAATATTTATACCCCTGAAGGGGGAACACACGAAGAAGGTTTCCGTACCAGTTTAACAAGAGTGTTGAATAGTTATGGAAAAGCGAGCAATTTATTTCGAAAAGATGAATCTTTCAGTGGTGAGGATGTCCGCGAAGGCTTAACCGCCATCATTAGTTGTCGACATCCCAATCCGCAGTTTGAAGGACAAACCAAAACGAAATTAGGAAATACGGAAGTTCGTCGGATAACCTCGCAAATTTTGCTTGACGGAATGGATATCTTCTTAAAAGAAAATCCGAATGTGGCAAAAGCGATTATTGAAAAAGCGGTTGTTGCCTCCCGAGCAAGGATTGCCGCCAAGAAAGCCCGTGAAGCAACACGCCGTAAAAGTCCCCTTGAAACATTGGGTTTTGCGGCCAAATTGGCTGATTGTCGCAGCAAAGATCCCGCTTTAAGCGAGCTTTACATTGTGGAAGGTGATTCGGCCGGTGGAAGTGCTAGACAAGGACGTAACAGCGAATTTCAGGCCATTTTGCCGCTTCGTGGCAAGGTTTTAAATGTGGAAAAAGCCCGTTTGGATAAAGTCCTCGGCAATAAAGAAATCATTTCCATGATTCAAGCCCTTGGGACCGGAATTGGTGATGACTTCAGCATCGAACAAGCCCGTTATCATAAAGTGATTATCATGACCGATGCCGATGTTGACGGAGCCCATATTCGTACCTTGTTATTAACCTTTTTCTACCGGTTTATGAAGCCGCTTGTGGAAAAAGGCTATATTTATATTGCCCAACCCCCACTTTACAAAATTACCTTCAACAAGCGGGTGGAATATGCCTATAGTGATGGCGAATTACAAAAAATCTTAGAAACTTTTCCGAAATCAGCGAAACCAACATTACAGCGTTATAAAGGTTTAGGGGAAATGAATCCTGAACAATTATGGGAAACAACGATGGACCCTAAAGCCCGCACTCTATTACAAGTCAATCTTGACGATGCGATTGAAGCGGACACCGTTTTTTCAATGTTAATGGGCGATGATGTTGAACCGCGGCGTGAATTTATCGAAGAAAATGCCGTTTATGTTGAGAATCTGGACATTTAAGGAGTAATCATGGAAAATAATCCTAAGGATCAAAACCTAAATCATCACGAAGAAGAAATTGACAATTTAGATGAAAACGGTCACCACAACGGTGGAATTAAAGAAGTCAATTTAGCTCGGGAAATGAAAACCTCGTTCTTAAGTTACGCTATGAGTGTCATTGTTTCCCGTGCCCTTCCTGATGCTAGGGACGGCATGAAACCGGTTCACCGCCGCATTTTGTTTGCGATGAATGAATTAGGTATGTATGCCGATAAAGCTTATAAAAAATCGGCTCGAATTGTCGGGGAGGTTATGGGGAAATATCACCCTCATGGCGACTCGGCGATTTATGAAGCGATGGTGCGGATGGCCCAGGATTTCAGTTATCGCTATCCCTTAGTGGACGGTCACGGTAATTTTGGCTCCGTTGATGGTGACGGTGCTGCGGCCATGCGTTATACCGAAGCGCGAATGAGCAAAATGGCGATGGAGGTTTTACGGGATTTAAATAAAGATACCGTTAATTTCATCGACAATTATGACGGATCGGAACGCGAACCCGAGGTATTACCATGTCGTTTCCCGAATTTATTGGTTAATGGGGCGATGGGCATTGCCGTCGGAATGGCCACCAACATCCCGCCCCACAACTTAACGGAAGTTATTGACGGCATTCTAGCCTTAATTAAAAACCCCGATATTTCCATTGAAGGACTGATGACTTATATTAAAGGTCCGGATTTTCCGACCGGGGGCTGTATTATGGGCGTTTCCCAAGTTCGGAAAGCTTATATGACCGGAAACGGCGCCATTACCGTGCGTGCTAAAACGGAAACCGTCGATTTAGGCAATGGGCGGTCTGCCATTGTTGTGACGGAAATCCCTTACCAGGTTAACAAAACGAGGTTAATTGAGCGGATTGCGGAAACAGCTAAAGATAAAATTATTGAAGGTATTACAGGCTTACAGGATGAATCCAACCGTG
>Ga0208195_1001286_pt1 | contig 28227 bp, 26 predicted proteins | sample AD_UKC077_MetaG_FD_184441 | JGI IMG/M metagenome (GOLD analysis project Ga0208195, IMG submission 184441) | Active sludge microbial communities of municipal wastewater-treating anaerobic digesters from USA - AD_UKC077_MetaG (SPAdes) (version 2) | ecosystem: Engineered > Bioreactor > Anaerobic >... | reverse complement strand
ACGCTCAAGTGTTCGGCGGTCAAGGCCCCGGGCTTTGGCGACCGCAGAAAGGCCATGCTGGAAGACATCGCGATCCTCACGGGCGGCCAGGTGGTCTCAGAAGAGCTCGGCAGAAAGCTCGAGTCCGTGACCGTTCATGACCTGGGGACCGCCAAGAGGGTGATCATCGACAAGGACAACACCACCATCGTGGAAGGTGCCGGGGCCGGTTCCGCCATTCAGGGCCGGATCACCCAGATCAAGGCCCAGATCGAGGAGTCCACCTCGGACTACGACCGTGAGAAGCTGCAGGAGCGGCTAGCCAAACTGGCTGGCGGTGTTGCGGTGATCAAGGTCGGTGCTGCCACCGAGCCCGAGATGAAGGAGAAGAAGGCCAGGGTCGAAGACGCGCTCCACGCAACCCGTGCAGCGGTCGAAGAAGGCTTTCTCGCGGGCGGCGGCGTGGCGCTGCTGCGCTGCATCGAGAAGCTGGACCACGTGAAGCTCGAAGGTGACCAGAACTTCGGCGTGAAGATCGTGCAGAAATCGCTTGAAGAGCCCTTACGGCAGATCGCAGCAAACGCGGGCCTGGAGGGCGGCATCGTGGTGGAAAGGGTCAAGAGCCTCAAGGGCAATGAAGGATTCAACGCCGATACCGATGCCTACGAAGACATGATCAAGGCGGGCATCATCGACCCCACCAAGGTGGCGCGCTCAGCGCTCCAGAATGCGGCCTCGGTTGCAGGTCTGCTTCTGACCACCGAGGTCATGGTCGCGGAGATCCCCGAGGAGAAGCCGGCGGGCGGACACCCGGGTGCAGGCATGCCGCCTGATATGGGTGGAATGATGTAGCCCTGGGAAATCAGAGCCATCAAGACGCCCCTTGCAGCCTTAAGCTCAAGGGGCTGTGTCTGAATAAAAAAAGAGGCCGGAGCTATCCCGGCCTCTTTTGTTCCGGTGGGGTGTTCTCCTTCGATGCTCAAGGCGTCGTCCCGGTCTGGACGGGCACGGTCACAACGTTTTTACTCAAGATCTCGAAGATATCCCGGATAAGGTCCTTTTTCCGCAGACCTCCCTTCTGGTTGTGCAGGACGATAACGCTGCGCAGGAGCAGCTCGTTGAGCACGCCGGCGAGGACGTACGGGTGTACGTTCACCACCATGCCCTCATCCTGGGCCTGGCGTATCATGCCGATCAGGCGGGATTCGATCTCCTTGTAGTCGTGGATGTTCTTGAGTGTATATGCGGAGATATAGCGCTTTTTTCTGGTCTCGTTTATCTCATACTCTGACATGAAGATGTTGAGCATCTGCGCGTTCTCGATAAAGATGTCCAGCAGCCCGAGCACGACCTTGCGAAGCTTGTCGAGGATCGGGGCCTTTTCCGACTCGATTTCGTCGAAGACCGCAGTGATCTCCGTGAGAATGCCTGAGATGAGGGCCGAGAAGATATCTTCTTTATTTTTGAAGTGGTTGTATATGGTGCGCCTGTCAAAACCTGAATACTCGGCAATGTCTTCCATGGTGGTGCCGTAGAAGCCTTTTTTGTGGAATAACTCACGGGAGGAGCGAAGGATGACGGTTTTGTTCCGAAGTATCTGCCTCTTCCTTCTGACCTTTTTCTGCATATCCAGTTACATCCTCTGTGGTGTTTGTTCATTTCAAACCACTGTTTTTCTCACTTAGTCAATAGAAATCTTTTTAGAAGACAAAACAGGAAATATTTCACAGTGTGCGCATCTGTGGAAATTGACAAGGATATAAAGTGTGCTATATACGCATGCACGTCATCACAGAGGAAAACATCCCTCCGGGTGCATCCGGCTCTGCCGGCGGCAGAGGTCAGTACATGCTGGAGATGATGAGACAATACCTGCTGGATCAAAGGATGCTTAAAAAAGATGGAAAACAAGAAGAAGCGAATCATCGCGTGTCCTGTATGCGGAAAGACGGTCGTCTATGAGAACAACCCCTACCGACCCTTCTGCTCCCGCGGCTGCAAAGGAGTCGACTTTATCCGCTGGAGCGACGAGTCCTACAAGATAGCCAAAGACGGACACGAAAACGACAACGGTGTACAAAACAATGGAGAGTAGGGAGCCGGTCGTTCTCAAGAGGGCGGAGCATCCCATTTCGCGGCGGGATATCGATCCGGATGCCCTGAAGGTGCTCTACCGGCTCTATCGGAACGGTTTCAAGGCCTACCTGGTAGGGGGGGCGGTGAGAGACCTCCTGCTGGGAAAGAGACCCAAGGACTTCGATGTGGTCACGGATGCCCGGCCCGGGCAAGTGAAAAAGCTCTTCACCAACTGCATGCTCATCGGCCGCCGGTTCAGGCTCGCGCACATACGGTTCAAGGGCGGGAAGATCATCGAGGTCGCCACCTTCCGGAAGGAGCCCGATGAGGAATGCGCTGAAAACGTAAGCATCGATCCCAACACCTCGTTCGGGACCTCCGAACAGGACGCCTTCCGGCGCGACATCACTATCAATGCACTTTTCTATGACATCGCCGACTTCTCCATCATTGATTACGTGGGCGGCCTGGGCGACCTGAACAACGGCATAGTCCGCATGATCGGTAGCCCCCGCGACCGCTACGTGGAAGACCCGGTGCGGATGTGGAGGGTGCTCCGCCACGCGGCGCGCCTCGGTTTCTCCATCGAGGAGGAAACCTCGCGCGAGATCATGTTGCACCGCGAGCTTCTGTGCTCCTGTTCCGGGGCGCGGATGTTTGAAGAGCTGAACAAGGACATTGCCTCGGGCCATATCGGCAGTGTTCTGGCCCTGTTTCGAGAGTATGGCATGCTGTCGAGCCTGTTCGGCAAGATCGGTTCGTTCCTGCAAGAGGATTCCAGGGCGTGGAATACCCTGCAGCCGCTTCTGAACGTGGCGGATGAGCATGCACGGGCCGGGAGACCGCTGCCGAACGCGAGCACGCTCACCATTATGTTCTGGCCGTGGGCCGAGCAGATTCTCCAGACCGGGGCGTCCGATGGGGAAGACAAGGTGAAGGTGTTGCACGATGCGCTCTTTGACTCCGGTATGGCCATCACCATCCCCAAGGCCATGAAAATCGGCATCACGCAGACTGCCTGCATTGTCGAGCGCATGCTCTTTGCCATGCGGTCCGGAAGGATGAAGTGGTCTCTCAAGAAGCGCTCGCGGTACGCGGATGCGTCCGTGGTCTTCTCCGTGATCACCACAGGCAGGGCGGATAAGGAGAAAGACCCCTTCTCGCGGATCTTCCGCGAGGCCCATCCCGAGGCGAAAGGCCACCGGAAGAAAAGGCGACCCTCCCGATCGCGGTGGAGGAAACAGCGGCAAGAGAAGCCGGCAAGCTGATCTTTGCCTGTGAGAAGGCTTCGGGGAAGCGGGCTTCAGCGCCTCCCGGGAGAGAGCCCCTTGACCGCCGAGAGCCGCATCCAGGACAGGGCCCAGATCAGTCCGAGCAGGAGCAGGGCAGAGGCGAGGACTGCGCACACCAGCAGCATGGCCTTGAAATCCGGGAATCCCGTAAGCCCCAGGAGCGCCTCTTCGTCGGAAACAATTCCGAATACGGAACCATCCTCGAAAGCCGACCAGGACATCCAGAGCCGGGCAGACACCTTGTCGCGCCTGATCCAGTTCGTTCCGTTTGTGCCCATGCGTATCCGGGGTATCACCTCTTCGGCGTTGATGTAACCCCCGAACGCCTCCTTGAGCGAGAGACTCCCGCCATTGATCCAGGGGAGATTCGAGGATATGATTCGGGAATCGCGCACCACGAAATACCGAAATATATCCCGGAAGGGCCAGTTTTCTCCCGTGAGGACTTGGCCGCTTTCCACCTGCTGGCCCGCAAGGGTGAGGACCTGTTCCTGAAAAGCCACCATGGTGTGGACATATTTCTCTTTTTTTGCATTCATGGCCCAGAACATGCTTCCCCACACGATAATCAGCAGAAGCAGGATGATGATCTCGGTCAGCGAGATTTTCTTTTTTAGACCGGCGATTTCCGGCGGCAAGCGCTTTTTCATAGTGGTGACACTCCTAGCTGAAATCAGGGCATTATTCAAGAGGGTATTGATTCCCGTATTGCATATTCTACACATGTATGGTACGAGAATCTTACGCACTGGTTCATAACTTGCTGAATAATTTAAATAAATTAAGATTGGCTTCAATTGGCATGCCAGATGCATCTGTGAGCTGAGTGTGAAGGAAGGATACAGTATGAGCAGGCGAAGCAATCTTGACATCATTTTGAAGAATATGGATACGGAAAAGGCCACCAAGATATTGGCAAAGTCCCTGTATAAAGAGCTCGTGAACAATGGATTCACCAACCGGGATATCATCAACTTTTCCAAGGAGATGCTGGAGCATATGGCCTCTGAAATGAGGAAGCAGGCCGGCGCCGATGCCTCCCGGAAGAAGGACCGTCTGTTAATCGGCTAGTTTTTCCTGTATCACTTCCATGACCCGGGAGATCACCTCGTCGATTTCCAGGTGTGTCGTATCAACCACAACAGCGTGTTCTGGGACAACGAGCGGCGCAACACCCCGGGATGCATCGCGCTGATCCCTCTCTTTCAGATCACCGAGCACTTTTTCATAGGATATATCGAATCCCTTTGAGGCCAGCTCTTCGTGCCTTCTCCTGGCCCGCTCTCCGACGGATGCGTCGATGTAGATCTTGACCTCGGCATCGGGGAACACCACGGAACCGGTATCCCGGCCTTCGGCCACGAGCGGGCTCTTCTCCCGGAACGAGCGCTGCAGGCTCAGCAGTGCCTCTCTCACCTGCGGATGCACGGCTATCCGCGACGAGAGCGAGCTGATGTGGTGAGAGCGGATCGCCTGTGTCACATCGCGCCCGCGTATGCTCACCCTGCCGCGCTCAAGCTCGATTCCTGCGTGCCGCGCCGCCTGAGCGCACGCATCCCCGTCGGCCGGGTCGACCTTTGTCTCGTCCACAGCAAGGGCAGCAGCCCGGTAGAGTGCCCCGGTGTCGAGGTAGATGAATCCGAGCCTTTCGGCAACCTGTCTGGCGATGGTGGATTTCCCGCTTCCTGCGGGCCCGTCGATGGTGACTGCCGCGTGTCTCACCGGCACTCCTCCATGAGGGAGAAAAAGCCCGGGAACGAGATGCCCGCGCACTGCGTGTCATCGAGGTCCACCTCAATGCCCGCAATCCGGGAGAGGATGAAAAAGGACATGGCGATGCGGTGGTCGGAAAAGGTCTGGACCGGCCCTGCCCTGAAGCTCAGCGGTCCGTCGATGACCAGGCCGCCGGGGGTCTCCTCGACTTGGGCCCCAAGTGATGCAAACCCTCTGCTCAGGGCGCCGATTCGGTCGGTCTCCTTGACCCTGAGCTCGGACGCATCCCGTATCACGGTGGTGCCGTTCGCGAAGCAGGCGGCCACCGCCAGGATGGGAAGCTCGTCGATGAGCCTCGGGATCTCGTCACCGCCGATTGTGGTGCCCGTGAGCCCGCATCCTGTCACCAGGATGTCGCCCACGGTCTCTCCCGAGTCCTCCCGGATATTTTGAAGGGCAATGCGTGCCCCCATCCGCTGAAGCACCGGAATGAACCCGGTTCTCGTCGGGTTGAGGCAGATGTCCTTCAGGAGCAGCTCCGAGCCTGGAACCGCTGCGGCCAGCACCGCCGGGAAGGCCGCAGACGATGGGTCTCCGGGCACCGAGACCTCCCGTGCCGAGATCTCCTGGGGGCCATGAATGCTCACACTGGTGCCATGCCGCTCGATCCGGGCGCCGAAGTGCCCGAGCATGCGCTCAGTGTGGTCCCGGCTCAGCGAGGGCTCGGTCACGGCGGTGATGCCTTCGGCCTTGAGCCCGGCAAGGAGAATCGCGGATTTCACCTGGGCCGATGCCACCTCCAGATCAAAGGAGATGCCGCGAAGGTCCCCGCCGCGGATCGCCATGGGGAGAAAGCGTCCCTGCCTGGCCAGGAACGAGGCCCCCATGCCTTCGAGGGGCCTGATCACCCGGGCCATGGGCCGCTTGATCAGCGAGCTGTCGCCGGTCATGACCGTGAGGCCTGCGACCCCGGCGCAGATGCCGCTCAGGAGCCGGGCCGTGGTGCCTGAATTGCCCGCGTCGATCACGGCCTCGGGCTCGCGGAGTCCACCCCCGGTGATGCACCAGTCACGGTCTTTTTTTTCCATGGATGCTCCCAGGGACCTGAGCGCATGGACGGTACTCTGGATGTCCAGGGAATCGAGTGCCCCGCGAACAAGAGTGGCGCCTTGTGCCAGGGCCCCGAGCATGAAGGCCCGGTGCGATATGGATTTGTCTCCGGGCACCCGCATCTCACCGGTTATCTTCATAGAGATTTCTCCTGATCATTGAATAGGTGCGCAACCTCTCCTCCAGCGCGGACGCATCGCGACCTCCGATGATCTCGCGCATCAGGCCGAGCTCGCGGACATAGTTGTCGAGGAGCTTGAGGATATGCCCGGAGTTGTCGAGAAAGATGTCGCGCCACATGACCGGATCTGAGGCGGCGATCCGGGTGAAATCCCGGAAGCCCGCGCCGAGCAGGCCGCGGTGGATGTGGAGATCTCCGGCAAGGCCCATGGAGGCGAAGCTCAGCAGGTGGGGCATGTGGGAGATGACGGCCATGAGCCTGTCGTGCTCCATCGGATCCATGATTGTGACGCGCGAGCCGCATGCCTCCCAGATCTGCCTGACCTGATGGACGCATTCCTGCTGAGTGTGGGCGCCGGGGGTGATGATGCACGGTCTGCCGGCAAAGAGGTCAGACTGGCTTGCGCAGTATCCGGGGTTCTCCTTGCCCGCGATGGGGTGCGAGCCTACGAAACAGGGCCAGAAGCTCTCGATCTCACGTGCGATGCGCGCCTTGGTCGAGCCCGTGTCGGTGAGCGGCGTGTCCGGGCCCAGATGGGGCAGCAGGCTTCTGGCCGCGTCCACAATGCTTCCCACGGGCAGCGCGATCACCGCCATGTCACAGCCGCTGGCAAGGGAGGGATCGCCTCCTCCCCGGGAGATGACCCGGTCTAGCATAGCCATGTCAACAACGCCCGGGTCCCGGTCGATGCCGGTTATCTCGGCCCGGCCCGCGAGCGACTTGGCAAGGGATGCACCGATGAGTCCGAGCCCGATCACTGCGATCTTCATAAAACCTCGCGCAAGGCCCTGACGAATGCCTCGTTTTCCTGGGGGAGCCCGATGCTCACCCGCAGATAGTCGTCGAGCCCGAAGCTGGTCATGGCCCGGGTGATGATGCCCCGCTTCAGGAGTTCCTCGTATACCCGCGAGCACCTGTGGCCTATCCGGACGAGCACGAAGTTTGTCTGGGACGGCACAAAGGCGAGGCCCAGCTTTTGGGCCTCGGCATAGAGATAGTCGAGGCCCTGCCAGGTGGTTTCCAGGGTCTTGTTCAGAAAATCCGTGTCTTTAAGCGCTGCGGCTCCGGCCTTGAGCGCCAGGATGTTCATGTTGAACGGTGGCTTGATCCGGGAGAGAGCGGATATGACCGGCTCGCCCGCGATGCAGAAACCCACCCGCAGGCCGGCCAGCCCGTGGGATTTGGAGAGGGTGTGGACCGTGGCCACGTTCGGATGGGAGTCGATGAGCTCCACGGCGCTGAGGAAATCGCTCTGCCGGACAAAGGCCGCGTATGCCTCGTCCAGCACGACCAGGGTCTCGGGGGGCAGCCCGGTCAGGAGTCTGCGGATCTCGCCTTCCGCCAGGCAGGTGCCGGTGGGGTTGTTGGGATTGGCCAGAAACACGATTCCGGTCTTTTCGGATGCCTTTCGCAGAATGTCGTCCACGTCGATGGAGAAATCATTCATGCCGCTGACCACGACTTGGGCCCCGCAGACCAGCGAGGCGATCCGGTAGTAGCTGAAGGTGAGCCCGGGAGCGATCACTTCGCGACCCGGCGTGAGATAGGCTCGGCAGAGTAGGTCGATGATCTCGTCCGATCCGTTGCCTGCAAGGATCTCCTCGCTCCTGCGCCCGAAGAACTCAGCGGCCGAGGCGCGCAGCTCGACAGCCTCAGGGTCGGGATAGAGGTGCACGTCCGCCATTGCCGACTCCATGGCCTGAACGGCCAGGAGGCTCGGGCCCAGAGGGTTTTCATTGGATGCGAGCTTGATGGGGTTTTTGATGCCGTAGCGCCCGGCAATGGTGTCTTTGGACGTCCCTGGAACGTATGCGGGGACCTTCTCGGTCCAGGGGGCTGGTCTGGGTTGTCTCACTGGATGGTTCTCCCTTCAGGGTATGATCCGAGCACTATGATGTCCCTGGTATAGCGTCGCAACTCCTCCATGGCCTTTTTCACGTTGTCGTCCACGAGGCTCCCCTGAAAGTCGATGAAGAAGATATATTCCCAGGGATCTTTCCTGGAGGGCCTGGACTCGATCTTGGTGAGGTTGACCCCCTGCCGGGCGAACACCCCGATGGCGTGATAGAGTGCACCCGGGCTGTTCTCCAGGGTGAGAATGATGGATGTTTTGGCCTTTCCCTCCACCAGGGTCATGGCAGGCGACACCACCCAGAAGCGGGTGATGTTTTCCTGAAAGTCGCTGATGTTCTCGGCCAGGATATCGAGGCCGTAGAGCCGGGCCGACAGCGAGGACGCCACGGCTGCGGCGTGCTCCTGCCCGTGCGCGGCCAGGGCTGCGTCCGAGGTGCTGGGGGTCTCCCGCACTTCGGCGCCCGGCAGGTTGTTGGTAAGCCAGTTTCTGCACTGGGCAAGGGCCTGGGGGTGGGAGTAGACAGTCAGAACCTTGTCCAGGGTGGTGGTCGAAAGCAGGCAGTTGCGGATGGGGAGCGTAACCTCGCGGTTGACGAAGAGGCGCGAGACAGCCATGAGATCCAGGGTACGGTTGACCATGCCCTCGGTCGAGTTCTCGACCGGTACCACGCCCAGGTCGGCCCTGCGCATCAGGACCTCGCTGATCACCGCGTCGATGTCTTTCTGAGGCACGAGCCGGGCGTCGTGGCTAAAGAGGACGTGCGCTGCCTGGTGGGAGTAGCTGCCCTCCGGACCCAGATAGGCGACCTTTCGCTTCTTCTGGAGCGAGCGCGAGAAGCTGAAGATCTCCATAAAGATCTTCTCGACCGCAGCCGCGGTCAGGGGAGGGCGGAGGTGTGCAGTAAGGCGTCCGACAATGGCCTCCTCTCGGGAGGGATCGAGGGTGTTCCGGTTGGTCCTGTCCTTGAGCGCGCCCATCTTCACACACAGCTCGAACCGCTTCCGGAGAAGCTCGAGCAGCTCATCGTCGAGAGCGTCGATCTGCGCCCGGATGGCATCCATGTCTTTGCTCATGCTCTCGCTTTCACCCGCACTCATGCTGTCGCTCACACCCGCTTTCCCTATCCGGCATCGAAAAATTCTCAAAAGCCGGGGCTCTTTAGTCCAAGAGAGAATATTCCCCTTCATTGCAGCGCATTACCCGGACAGACCGGTACCATATATGAAGATTGCGTTCAAGCCTAGCAGAACAGCAATTCATTTTCAATCCATCTTCAATCCATCTTCATCCTTCATTTCTCAGGCCGTTTCTGCCGATTCAGTAGTGGGAGGCGGGATTGTTGACACGCGGAGACTTGGTATGCCATATACTGACCAGCATTATTCTAGAGTGAAGGGATCTTTCTGAATCGAGTGAAAGTGAATTGTTGATGATGAAGAGATTTACGGCCATCTTCACCAGGTATGCTGTTGTATTGCTGGCAATGGCGGTGATATTGCTCGTGCCCACGGGCAGGCGGGGCGATGCCGGGGTGGTGACTGTTCCCCCGCGGCAGCCCGTGGTTTCCCGCGAGGCACTGAGGAGCATCACCCCGGATCTCATCGGAGACCTCGGGCTCACCATCGACTGGGAGCTTCAGGGCTATATTGCCTCCACGGCCCGGAGATACCATGTGGGCTTTGCCGCGGTGGCGATTCTCGACCCCTTCAGCGGCGAGATACTCGCGCTCTATGGCAAGAACTCTTCTGGGGAGGATTGCGGGCTCGGCCTCGACGCCTATCTGGCGGCGAGCCTTTTCAAGGTGGTCACTGCCACGGCCGCCATCGATTATGGCGGGATGTCGGTGAACTCCCCCTGCTCATACACCGGCCGGGCACATACGCTCTACAGGAGCCAGATCTTCCCGGAAAGGGAGCGCTGGCCGCGGACCATCACCCTGGCCCGTGCCTTTGCCTCGTCCAACAACGTGGTGTTCGGAAAGATCGGTGCCAGGGAGCTGGGCGTGGAGCCTCTTTTGCTTGCAGCCATGCGGCTCGGGTTCTGGCAGTCGCCGATGATGGACAGCGAGTGCGCGCCGAGCACCCTGTTTTTCCCGGAGGATGATTTTCATCTCGCGGAGCTCGCGTGCGGATTTAACCGCGAGACCCGTGTGTCACCGGTCCATGCGGCCCAGATGGTCAGCGCGGTGCTGAACGAGGGCGCCATGGTGACCCCGAGGATCCTGCGCAACAGCGGCACCGTCGTTCAGCAGGCCCTGAGCGGCGAGACCGCGGGCGACCTGTATCTCATGATGCGGCAGACCGTGAAGAGCGGCACGGTGTCCGGCGCATTTCGGCGCGTGCGTAATGACCGCGCGATAAGGGGCCTTTCCATCGGGGCTAAGAGCGGCACCATCAAGGGCACATCTCCGGATGGAAAACGCAACTGGTTCATGGGTTTTGCCGAAGATCCGGCAACCGGCAAGGCCATCGCTATCGGCTGTCTGGTCATCCACGACGGCTACTACCGTATCCAGGCGGACGACCTGGCGAGCAAGATCATCCGTTTCCACTTTTCCCGGCCGTTCACTCTCGCCTCTGCCGATGCGAAGAAAACCTGATCCGCGGCAGGCATCAGGCGCGCATGGTCCCGGCTCCGGAATCTTCCCGATAAACACCTCCCTTGCGCTTGACACCGGCATGATGCCGTGATAGCAAGGATTGCGGTTTCGGGACGTAGCGCAGTCTGGTAGCGCACCTGAATGGGGTTCAGGGGGTCGGAGGTTCGAATCCTCTCGTCCCGACCAAACAAATCCCCAATAAATACTGCAACTTATTAAAATCCCATCCATCGGTTGCCACCCTCTTTTTGCCCGTTTTTGCCGAAAAGGTGCTAAACTAGAAATCAGGTGCCTCTCGGGTTTGCAGCTGCATAATGCTGAGCCAGTTTCTCCTGGACTGCATTCCGGTACCCCTGAGTCAGATGGGTATACCGATCAGTCATAGAAATGTCCTTATGGCCGATCATCTCCTTGACCGTCTTCAGATCAGCACCGGCGAGGATCAGGTTCGAACAGTAGGCATGCCTCAAGTCACTTGACGTGATGGTGGTCGCCGCCCCCTTGCTCATTTAGTTCGTGATCATGTTCCTGCTGTCTTTTTCTCTGTCCGGACGCGCAGGAGCGAGCTATGAGCAGTCGGCAACCCTGTCCTTCACCGCGGCTTCCAATAACTTCGAGATTGCCATAGCCGTCGCCATTGCCGTGTTCGGCTTGAACTCGGGCGAGGCCTTCGTGGCCGTCATCGGCCCCTTGGTGGAGGTGCCGGTGCTTATCGGTTTGGTGAATGTGTCGCTGCGGCTCAAAAAACGATGGCTTGCCGCCGCAGCCTGATGGTGTTTTGAGGGGCGGAAATTGAAGGTTCTATCCTCCCCACCCGTGATCGGAAGATGCATAAGTCTTGTGCCATACTATTGGCTCGCCTTATAGTAATTTCCTAAATTAAAGCTTAAACCTTCTGGACGCGGCAGAGTTTGTCTTGATGGAAGTCATTGAACTGGCTAATCACTATATCTCCATCAGAGAAATGGGCGATGATTTTCAGATCTGCTCCCATCGTGGAAAGGATCTTCCTGAGGGTGCTGATGAATATATCCGTACTGATGCTCAAACCTTGAGATGGCCGTTTGTTTCATATTGAGGGTGTTCGCAAGCTCTTCCTGTGTCAGTTGGAGCGCCAGCCTCAGCTCATGCCGTGCCATTTCATTCTTCAAGACACCGGTTTTGATTCTTATGCGTTCTTTCCTCTCTGGAGGAAGGTTCTCTATCAGTTTTCTGAAGGGTTTTGCCATTATACCGATCCCTCCTTTCTTAGTACTTCTAAATACTTATCGTTATCGGCAAGCGGCAGACGTTCTCATCTCCTTACGATCTTCATTGACTATATGCACTATGTTCGGTCATCAATACAACAAGTACTTGACAATAATCATCATAGGTCGTAATAAAATTGCGACTTATGCCGATTAATGTCAAGTGAGGCTGAGATGATACATGATTTCTTTGCCACCCATCCGGTGTTCACTTATGGGGAATTCTCCGGGTACCTTGTGCGGCGCGAATCCAGGAACCCCAAGACTCACAAGGCTATCATCCTCCATCACCTTCGCGCCGGGCGGATCATACGCATACGGCGTGGCCTGTATGCGAGCATCCCTCCAGGCTTGACTCCGGAAACTGCTCACCCCGATCCCTTCCTGGTTGCCTCTCGAATGGCTCCCAATGCGGTGATCGCCTATCATACGGCCCTGGAATTCCATGGAAGAGCCTACTCTGCCTTCCATGAATTCACCATTCTGGCCGAAACGGCAATGAGGCCTTTCGATTTTCAAGGCAACTCCTATCGGGCCGTCTCGTTTCCGAAGGCCTTGGTAAGGCAGGGTCAGCAGCAGACGGAGATCATCACATCGGATCGGTCCGGATTACCCGTCCTGGTGACCACGCTGGAGCGGGCATTGGTTGATGTACTGGACCGTCCCGATCTCTCTGGCGGTTGGGAAGAAATATGGAGATCTCTGGAGTCGGTCGAGTATTTCGATCTCGATCGGGTCGTGGAATACTGCCTCCTTCTCGGGAATGCCACAACTATCGCCAAGGTTGGCTTTTTCCTGGAGCAGCATGCCGCTGCCCTCATGGTCGATGATGCCGTCATTGAAAAACTTCGCGCTCACAAACCCCGGTCTCCCCACTACATGTTGAGGACCAAACGCGAATCTGGGCGGTTGGTCGATGCCTGGAATCTTGTTATTCCGATATCCATCATCGATCGCACATGGGGTGCAGTTACATGAAACTGTCACGAGAGAGGCTTGTTTACGATTCTGCCGCATCAGGCTTCCGTCCGGAAATACTCGAGAAGGTTATTCATCTCCTGTCCTTGCTTGAAGCCATGCAAGGTCATCCATATCTGAAAAACAGACTGGCGCTCAAGGGCGGTACCGCATTGAATCTGTTCCTGTTCGATCTGCCGCGGTTATCGGTCGATATCGACCTTAACTACATCGGAGCACGCGATCGCGCAACCATGCTTGCAGAACGCCCACTTGTTGAGCAGGCCATTTCCGCCGTATGCAGTCGAGAAGGCTTTTCTACTGCTCGTGTTCCGGATGATCATGCCGGAGGAAAATGGCGTTTACGCTATGAGAGTGTCTTGGGGCAAGGTGGCACACTCGAGGTCGATCTCAACTATATGCTCCGTATTCCCCTCTGGCCCTGTGTTGCCATGGAATCCCATGCGATAGGGTCCTTCAAAGAAGTGAACTTCCCAGTTCTTGATGAGCACGAGCTGGCGGCGGGGAAAATCGCTGCTTTGCTCGCCCGTCATGCCGCGAGAGACCTCTTCGATGTACATCAGCTTCTTAGCCAAGTGCGCCTCAATGAGGACAAGTTACGGCTGGCTTTCACAGTCTACGGGGCAATGAATCGAAAAGATTGGCGCACGGTGTCATTGGATGATGTTGGTTTCGATGCCGGAGAATTGAGAGATATGCTCATTCCCGTATTGCGGGCCGAGTATATCGGCTGAATAGGCGATGCAGCAAGATGGGCAAGTGATATGGTCAATTTCTGTCAATCGGCACTGGCTATAGTGTTGCCTTTGAAGGACCATGAGTTTGAATTCCTCGAGCGTATCCAAGAACAGGGAGAGATCGTCCCTGAACTCATCACGGCAGACCCTCTTATGATTGGTCGTATCAAGAATCATCCAGGGCTTTTATGGAAGGCGCAGAATGTACGACAATACAAAGAAAACAGATAAGAAACTGGCCATGGCCAGAAATTATCACGCACAATAATACCTTGCTTATCGTTATTGGCACCATAGATTAGGCTCTCACCATGATAACGATAGCAGACAACATGAATTGCATGAAATATAATGCAAATAAGTGTTGCATACAAATAATGCATTCTATATAGAACATATCATGTTCTTTGCCATAGGCGAACAAATACGGAAGGCGCGGAAAAGCCGTAAAATTACTCAAGCGGAATTGGCGAAAGCCTTGGGCATGAGCCGCACCACTATCGGACAGATCGAGAACGGTACGATCCAGGAAATCGGTGTGCGTAAATTGATCCGAGTGCTTGAGTTTGTGGGACTGGAGTTGCGTGTGCGTCCCGCGGGCAGTCCTCCAACCCTGGAGGAACTCCGTGAAGAGGAAAACCGCTGATGCCCGGCGTGAATTCTCTTGCGGTGTGGACCGCCGGAAAGCGTGCGGGGCTGCTGGCCCGTGAACAGCAACATAAATATGTGTTTGTTTATACTCCCGAAGCCGACATTTCCACGCAGGTATCACTCACCATGCCGGTACGTCTGGAGAGTTGGGTCAGCCGTGAGTTACATCCCATATTCCAGATGAACCTGCCGGAAGGGGCGCTATTGGAGGCAATCCGTCGAGCCATTGCCAAGATAATTGGTGAGGATGATTTGTCCATCCTGCGTGTGACAGGCGGCAATCAGGTGGGGAGAAACCGGTTTACACTCCCGGGCGACGATTCCAACCGTTCCATGGAACCACCCGAATCCCTTGACGAGCTGCTCTTCTACCCGGATACCAAAGAGCTTTTTCATGAACTGGTCGCCAGGTATGCCTTGCGTTCCGGAATCTCGGGAATTCAACCCAAAGTCATGGTGGAAGCCTCCGAGCGCGGCACGTTGAGTACCTCCGGTTATATTGTCAAATCCTGGGGCTCTGATTACCCCTGCCTGGCCGCCAACGAGTATTTCTGTATGACGGCGGCTGAACGTGCCGGCCTGCCCACGCCGGATTTCTTTTTGTCGCATAACGGCGGCCTGTTCATCCTGCGTCGTTTCGACATCACGTCCGAGGGCAATCCGATCGGTTTCGAGGATATGTGTAGTCTGCAGGCCCTCGGCACCGCACAGAAATATTCCAGCAGCTATGAACGGGTGGCAAAGAGCATAAGGGATTTCATCTCCGGAGAGAGCCTGATGGCGGCCAGGGAACAGTTTTTTGCGACCTTGGTATTGTCGGTCATGGTTCGAAATGGAGATGCGCACCTGAAGAATTTCGGCGTGCTCTACGACTCACCCCAGGGTAGGGTGGCAATCGCGCCGGTATATGATGTTGTGACCACCACGGCTTATATCAGGAAGGATGTACCGGCTCTCACCCTGGCGGGGTCCAAAAAGTGGTGGCCGCGCCGGATGCTGGAACGTTTCGCCGTGGCGCACCTCTCCCTGTCGCCGGGGATGGTATCCGCTGTTTTCAGCCGTGTGTCCGAAGCCGTAATGGAAACGCGGGGAATGATTCCCAGCTATATGGACGAGCATCCGGAGTTCCACGAAATCGGTGAGCGCATGCTGGCGGAGTGGGACAAGGGTATGGCCGGGCTATCGGATTGAAAAAGTGTTCGCAGAATACACCCTTGATGAATTCCTCTGATTCGGCGTCTCTAAGAGCCTATCCTTAAATAGTGGTTGAAGCGATATGAGCTGGCCCTACGTATTATGTAAGCGTACAATACGGGGGATAACGATGAAGAGAGTACAGTCTTGGGAAGTATCGGACGAATTTTGGGAGATAGTCGAGCCTTTGATTCCTCACCGGACGAGGGATCCGAATCGCCGCTATCAGAGGCGGCCGGGAGCTGGGAGAAAGCCTTTGCCTGCGAGGAAGGTGTTTGAGGCCATCGTATACGTTCTGCGGACAGGCATTCAGTGGAAGGCCCTGCCCAAAGAGGTGTTTGGAGCTCCGAGTGCGATTCACCGGTATTTCTGTGAATGGTTGGATGCGGGATTTTTCGAGGAGCTCTGGCGGCGGGGGCTGGCAGAGTACAATGATCTTCAAGAGATATCCTGGGAATGGCAGAGCATCGACGGGGCCATGATGAAGGTACCCCTGGGCAGAGAAGCAGTTGGAAACAATCCGACTGATCGGGGGAAAAAAAGGGAGCAAGCGACATTTGTTGGCAGACGAGCATGGAGTCCCGCTATCGCTCATCGTAACCGGGGGCGAATCGTCACGATGTCAGAGAGCTTGAGGCAGTCTTGGATGCACGTATCATCCCTGCTGGACCAGATGAAGAAATCCGACCCAATCTGTGTGCTGATGCCGGATACACCAGGGAGCCTGCTGAATAGATTATTCGTGCTCATGGGTACATTCCTCATGTCCGGTCCTGCGGGGAAGAAAAATCGGGAAAAGCGCATAACCCACAATATCGTGCAAAACGCTGGGTCGTTGAAGTCTGTCATTCATGGTTCAATCAATTCAGAAAACTCATTGTTCGATATGAAAAATCCCTGGCCAGTTTCCTTGCCCTCCATCAACTCGCTGCCGCTATCATCGCAATAAGAAAGGTGATTCCTATTTATGGATAGGTTCTTAGTGTGCAAGATCGGCTATATTGCAATTGGATTGCAAAATAGACGGAAGGCTTGAGTCCATGTATGTAAATCGAACTCTTGAAGGATTTTTCCAGAAGGCGGGCAGGCAATTTCCTGTACTTCTGGTCACCGGAGCCAGGCAGGTGGGGAAAACCACGTTCCTCCGGCATCTGACCAAGAAACCGAGGGTCTATGTCACGCTTGATGATCCACTAGTTCTTAGCCTCGCAAGGGAAGACCCTGCGCTCTTTATGCAAAGGTTCCCCCCTCCTGTGCTCATTGATGAGATCCAGTATGCCCCGATGCTTCTTCCTCATATAAAGATGTATGTAGACCGCGAGCACAATTCGAACCTATTCTGGCTGACCGGATCCCAACAGTTTCATCTTATGAAAGGGGTATCGGAATCCCTTGCTGGTCGTGTTGGAATAGTGCAACTCCTGGGTCTTTCCAGAAGAGAGTTGGACGGACGGCACCATAAGAACACTGGACCCTTTTTACCATTAGAAATCGGGAAGGCCGGAAAAGGTGATAAACTAACTTTGAAAGATCTCTACAACCTAAGTTCCCGGTGAATTGTAACGATAATTCGCCTAACCAATTAATATATTAAGATATTTGGTGCATTTTGCCTCGTTATAAGATATGCATTGTAACAAGGTGTGTCCGAGATGAAATTGCATCCAATTCATTAATATTACTTACTAATACTTATTCCTCGTTACAATTCTCCGGGAACTCAGGCTACAAGCTGATCTGGAGAGGATCTTTCCCGGCAATAGCCCTTCATGAAGAAGTCGACCGGGACCTGTTTTACAGTTCTTATGTCCAGACCTATCTTCAGCGTGATGTGCGTGACCTGGCAAAGGTTGGAGATGAGGCGGCATTCCTGCGTTTTCTGCGGGCAGCAGCCGCACGAAGTGGCATGCTGTTGAATATGGCGGAATTAGCCAGAGATGCCGGGGTTGCTTTCAACACAGCAAAAAGCTGGTTATCCATTCTCCGGGCCTCCGGCGTCGTATATCTTCTGGAGCCATATCACAACAATCTGACAAAACGGCTGATAAAGACACCGAAGTTATACTTACTGGACACAGGGCTGTGTGCCTATCTCACTGAGTGGTCCAGTCCTGCGACGCTGGAGGCCGGGGCCATGTCTGGTGCTATCCTGGAAACCTGGATCATGACAGAGCTTTTGAAAAGCTACTGGCACAACGGACAGAGAGCCCCTTTCTATTTTTACCCGGATAAAGATATGAAAGAAATTGACCTGCTTATTGTACAGGATGGCAAGATCTATCCTCTGGAATTCAAGAAAACCGCATCCCCAAGCCAGGATGATGTTCGCCATTTCCAGGCGTTGGAGAAGTTGAAGATGCCCATAGGCCCTGGAGGCATAGTATGCTTGGCAGAGCAATCCTTGCCCTTGACCGCGAGGGTGCAGGTCATTCCCATTTCAGAGATCTAGGAGTACTAACCATGAAGCCAAAGTTGATAAAAGAAGAAAAGGAAATTCTGGACAGCTTTGAAAACGATGAGTGGGTTCCTGTAGCAGGCCTTCTATACGCAGCGTCATAATTAAGTGAGGTGTGGTCATAAATCATGCAGCCCTCAGTAAGGGTTTTATACCTCGGCCAATATTCTGGTGATTCTCGAACTGATACAGCAGAGCCATTTGATAGAGGAAAACAGCACCAAGGACGATCAACTGAGTTCGAAGAAGACCTTTCACCGGCACTTGGCCGCCCCACTCGAAAATGTTCTTAAACAAGCCATTGAAGGGTTCAATAGCTTTTGTTCGCAGGACATGGAAGATCTGACGGACAGCCGAGCCTTGATCGAGATGAGGATACGGCCCCCTTTTGGTAGCCACGAGAAGACGATTGGTTCGCGCTCGCATATCTTTCAAAGCTCGGGATCGTTGTAGGTTGTATCTCCCAGGATATAACGAGTGTCCAAGGGTAATTCAGGCAAGAGATGAAAGGCCCACTTTGTTGCCTGCTTCATTGGCCGGGGTAAGATGAGCAGCCAAAGGAATCCAGAGGGCCGACTATCCAGGAGTTGTATACTGAAATTGCCAAGGACGAATTCAGAAACCAGCAGATTGTCGATGATGTGATAAAGAACTATCAGGAAGGCAGACACTCGTCTGGTCGGGCACCCGCAGGTGTACATGCCTTCCAGAGAATGAACATATAAGCGTCGCCCTTCCTTCGGACCCTTTGCGCCTCGGGCTCCCCAACCAGGGGTTGAGCCTTTCCTGGATTGCGCCCGTTCTGTCGCTTTGGCTAAAGCATCGAGCTAGTGGGCGCATGCTATCCTTCAGGAAAAAGATCGCGTTCGATGATTCTGGCTCCGAGGGGGTATACAAAAAGGGCGGTAAAGAATTTTCCGTACTCGACCAGCCTCTTGGCCAGGGCGCGCGCCGAGGAAAGGAGCTTGTCGGTCTCGGGTTCGCCCACGGGATGATAGGAGAGGGCCAGATGGTTTCTGGTGTTCAGTTTCTGAAATGCCAGACGCACCCGGGGGATGTGATATCGCGAGCTCACCACCACGGCCGACCTCAGGGATTTTGCCTGCATGAGGCTCATGGTGAGGACTGCCTCGCCAAAGGTTCCCCCGCAGTATTTCAGGACGGCTGAATCCACGTGCTCTGTTCTTCCGATCAGCACCTTCTCCTTGGGTATGCTCCTGCCGACTCCGTATAACTTCTGCAGGGTTTCCCAACAAAGGCCGCTGTCTCGCAGGGGAAGGATCAGATAGCGGCCGTAACCCTGTTCTACCAGGCGCACCCCTTCTGTCAGGCGCTGGCGATCTTCGTCAGGGCACCCGGCAAGCACGATCACGGCATCGACCGGGTTGTGCAGGATGTCGCGCTCCTGCATATCGATTCTTGTAAGGAATGTAACGAACACGGCCAGGAACAGAACAGCCAGTGTAATGGATGCTATTTTTAGCGCCATCTGTCACGGTCCGGCGCCGAGGTTGTTTCGCGCCGGCGCATCATAGGGAAGAAACACACCCATGCTTTGTAATACAGCCCTTTCCACGATACCCTGGTTGACGAGATTGACCCTGTCTGTCTGCATATCACAAGAGACTATTATCGCATAGGGGGAAGTGAGCGGGCAGGTGGGACGGCATCGGGAAGGAAGATGACCCCAGGCTCCCGAAGGTTTCCGGATGCCCGGACCGGACACGGGATGCAATGGGTGTCATGCCCTGTAGATTCACCATTGATGTCACTATCCGGGTGATATTGATGCTATTGACTTCTCAGGACGATGCTTTTATGGTGTGAGAGTTCATTGAAAGTCTTATTTGTTTTTCATCAGATGTGGGGAGAGGGGGCACCATGAACAGGCTTGGACTGTCTGTGGCTTTGACGATAGTTGCTTTTGCGTGCCTGATGTATCTCTTCGCCCTTTCACCTGTTTTATACGCCGGCTCCGACACTGAACCTGAAGAGACTTTTATCATGGAAAATCTTCTGCCCGCACAGCAGGGCGACCCGCAGGCCCAGCTCTTTGTGGGCTATCTGTACGAAACCGGCCAGGGTGTCCGGCAGGACTACACCGAGGCTGTCCGGTGGTACCGCAAGGCGGCCGAGCAGGGCAACACCATCGCCCAGGCCCAGTTGGGGAACATGTATCGCCTGGGCAAGGGTATCTCGCAGAGCTGCATCATGGCTTACATGTGGCTCGATATCTCGGCCAGGGGCGGCAATGCGGCTGCCAAAGGCCTCAGAAGGGCCGTGGCCGAAGGCATGAGCCCTGCGGAGATCGCAGAGGCCAAGCGCATGTCTGCCGAGTGGAGGCCGGGAAAGTGGTAGGTTTTTCCGGGAAGGCCCGGAAAGCGGCGGGTTTGTGCGAACAGGCCGGGGGGCGCCTGTCATCCTGACCGTGCTCCGGCTGGCCTCTTCAGCATGACTGGATGAAAATTCGAACATGGCCCCGGCATCGGGTCAGCACATGCTTCATGGAATAATGCGGCTGATCTTCCAGAAACCCGGGTTCAAGTTGTCGGGTGATGCCTGATCCAGCACCGGGACGGGCATCGGACCGGACTGCATTCCGAAGCGCATCCTGATGAGTTGCCGCCTCCTTTCCATCTCAGGAGCCAGGTATCCCAGGGGACTCAGTATCTCCAGGTTATGCAGGGACTTCTGGCAGGTGAAAAAAGACGAGAGCGCCTGGGTTTTTCTTTGAATTCGAGGATGGACGAGGCCAGCCAGTTCCTCATGCCTTTGGGGAGACGATATGATCAAACCTCTCTAAGACAGGGAGGAAGGGTTCTGAGAGCGTGATTGCCTGCCCGGATACGAGCAGTTTCAGAACACGGTCGATGGAGTTGAGGGATGCCTGCCTCTCGCCAAGCTCGGACAGGACCCGAGCAAATTTTCCGGCGAACCCCCGTGGGCCCTGCGTCTGTTTTGAAGCAGGGCATTCTTTCAAGCTTTTGCCGCCAGACAGTAGGGTCTTGGGTGTGGGGTGGCACCGCCTCCCGGGTATAGAGCAATTCCTTGTCTTCAAGCACGCCCGGTCGGGCTTGCAGCAGAAAAGGTTGAGCTGATACGAATCGAGCAAGGTAACCAGGCCCGATGGGAGCCAGAATGCCCAGTCCCGGAACCAGACGATAGGGCCGATACCTTAGGGCGGAAAAATCGTCGATCAGCTCGGTGCTTATCTGATTACCATGTTTGAACTCGAACATGATCAGAGGCGAGTGAGCAGAAAGAAAACAGCGTCCTCCTTGGATGATGTTGCGCTCCTGTTTCTCGGCGTCGAGCTTGACGAATTCGATATCTTCCCAGCCATACACGGTTTCGCATTCATCCAGGCTCGTGAGCTCAATGGTTTCATACCGTCCGTCGGGATCGATCAGCTCGGTCACGGCATTCAGCTCAGAGTTGGGGTTCAGGGCGATCATTGCCGTGCCCTTTCTGTCAGACAACCTTGCCTGCACCAGCTCAATATTCGTCATCTGATTAGAGCGATATGCTTTTTCGCAGATATGCGGCTGTCGAGCTGGTAGGTTCAAATGCCCACAACCCTTACCCGTACTTCCCACCAGGCGCGATGCCGCGAGCGTGAGAGCCCATAATTCGCATCGATATCGACCACCCGCATTCCCTGATGCAGGACTTTCCGGGCATATATATGTGATTTCGTTTTCAAACCAGTCTTCCTGCTCTGTCAGGACATAGGGGGTCATTAAATGCAATCACCGGGGAACGCACACCTGCATGCCGCCCCTGACCGTTATACTCAAGCAAGGGGTTAAAGAGGGATAACGGCTGTCTCAGGCCGGTGCCCGATCAAGCCCATTACCGACGCACCCATGCCCGGTTCGGATCTGCTGAAGATTGTATACCGCATCCTCGTTTCCGGGATCCAGAGAAAGGACATGCTCGAAACATTGCATTGCCGAGGGGATGTTGTTTGTGTGCCAGTGCACTACACCGAGGTTGTTCAGGGCCGGGAGACATGAGGGGTCTATCTCCAGCGCTCTTGTAAAGGCGCGGAGCGCATCTTCCATCCTCCCATTGCAGAAGAGCTGCTCGCCTTCCTGGTTTGCCGCAAGGGCCTGCTCTTCGTTCGAGTATTTTTCAGGAAGCCGCGGTTCTTTGTCCTCAGCCGCTCTCGGGCTGCCGGGCAGGGGCTCGTTGGCCCGGGAACACCAGTGCAGCCACATCTTCTGGTATGCTCTTTCCAGATTCCTGGTAAAATTATGTCCGTCCATCAAGGGGGACCGGGACATCGCATTTCGCTGCCGCTGTCTAAGCCGTGAGAGGTTTTTCGGATTTTTGGCAAGGCTCATGGCCTTTTCTACATAATCATGCGGAGTTTCCGTAATGAATTCCTCCATTCCCATGTTCGTCAGCAGGCTTACGCCCACCCTTGACATGTGGGCCTCTCCTTTGAGTATGATGACCGGGACGCCCATCCAGAGGGCCTCGCAGGTAGTGGTTGTTCCATTATAAGGGAAGGTGTCGAGCGCAATGTCAATGCTGTTGTAGAGTTCGAGGTGTTCGATCGGGCTCTCAATGCGGCCGGCAAACTCAATCTGTCCGGGTTGGACGCCCTGACGAGAGAATTCTTCCAGCAGTGCTTGCCTGGTATCGGTGTCGGCAAAGGGTTTTGCCTTGAGCAGCAGCATACTGTCCGGGATTTTTTTGAGGATCTCGGACCATACCCTTATGACGTTTCGGGTAATCTTTGAGCGGTTATTGAACGATCCGAAGGTGGTCCTGCCGGTCTTTCGGCAGGGAGGCGGACCCACATCCGGGGTAGGGGCAGGCGGCCGGTAGCAGAGAAAACACCCGGGCAGCCTCACCAGTTTTTCGGTATACAGGTGGTCCGTCATTCCGGGCGGGTCTGCAAGAGCATCGGTGATGCGGTAGTGCATGCCCGGAAGTCCGGTTGTGTCCGGATAGCCCAGGTATGTGGCCTGGACAGGTGCAGGGCCGGATGCAAACAGGGTAAGGCGATTGTTCGCCGTATGCCCGGCGAGATCGACGAGAATATCTATCCTGTCTTGCTGGATCATGCCTTCAACCTGCCTGTCTCTCAGGAGGCTGATGTCCCGCCAGTTCTTTATCAGAGACTGCATGCGTTTGGTTGTCTCGTCGGGAAAAGAAACGTCAGAATAACAGAAAATCTCGAAGGAATCCTTGTCGTGAGAGGCAAGTATGGTTTCGATGAAATAACCTACCGAGTGCGTGTGGAAATCAGGCGAGACATATCCTATGCGGAGCCTTCTTCTGGGGGTTTTGTCATGTACGCGCGTCCTTGGATTCGCTGCTTTCTGCAGTTTGCCCCATTGCTTGTGCTGCCTGTAAAGTTCGGAGAAATCGACCGGGTCCTGGTAATGCAGAGCAAAGAGATAAGGGGAATGTATGGAATTGTCTTTAGGGGCCGTTTTAAGGGCCTCCTGGTAGGAACGGATGGCTTCGTCCATCCTTCCCTGGAGGGTAAGGACATATGCCATGTGGGCATGGATATCGTACCTGTTCGGATCAAGCTCCAGGGCTTTCTTGAAACGCCTCAATGCCTGCGAATAAAGACCCTGTTCCCGGAATGTGTTTCCTGAATTGAGATATGCATCGATAAAGCCGGGTTGAACGGCCAATGCCTTGTCAAAGCATAGGTGAGCTTCTTCATACCTTTTCTCTGCCAGCAGGGCCAAGCCGAGATTGTTGTGCGCCTCAACGAAATCCGGCCGGATCAGGATGGCCTGCCTGAAAGAATCGATAGCCTCCTGCATCCTATGAATGCTGTGAAGTGCGCTGCCGAGATTGTTGTGGGCCTGGGCATACCCGGGATCAATGGCGATCGCCTTTTTGTACGAGCGAATGGCCTCATCCGGCCTGCCGGTATCATGTAATGCTATGCCTAGGTTGTTGAGCGTTTCAGCGGATTCGGTATCTATCTTAAGGGCTTTCAAATAGAAGGAGATCGCATCTTCCGGTTTTCCTGCATGATGAAGGGACATTCCCAGACAATTGTGTGCCTCAGCACACTCCGGTCTTGCTTCGAGCTCTTTTCGAAAAGACTCGCAAGCCTTCTGGTAATCCCTTGTTTCATGAAACAGTATTCCCAGCAGGTGATATGCATCCCCCGGATCTTTCGCAGTCTCCAGTGCCCTGCGGCAGCATGCCATGGCCTCCTGCATGTTGCCGGAACTTCTGAGCTGCCTGCCGAGGCAGAGGTAGGCCTCGGAATATCCAGGGTTTATTGCCACTGCCTTTCGAAAACACGCTGCGGCGGCTTCATGATCATATTTGTCATACAGGGCATTGCCCAGGTTGAAGCATGCCTCGGCATACTGCGGGTTGACGCATAGAGCTTGCCGGTAATTCGCTATTGCCTTGTCGATATTCCCGGTTTCCCTGAGGATGTTTCCCAGGTTGTTGTACGCGACAGCATAGTCGGGCCTGATCTGAAGGGCCTTCTGGTAGCATTCGATGGATTCCTGCATCCTCGACGATCTTCTCAGACAGGTGCCCAAGTTGTTGTATGCTTCGGCAAGATCGGGTTTGTGAGCGATCGCCTCTCGATAGCACGAGATAGCGCCTTCAATGTCTCCTCTATCTCTGAGCACATTCCCGAGGTTGCATGAATATTCGGGCGTGCCGGGTTTCAGGGCGATCGCCCTGGTAATGTGTCTCAATGCGCTCTCTGTGTCTCCTTGCTGATAAAAGATCACGCCGAGCAGATGCAGGGCATCCGGGTGATCGGGGAAGCGGTGCAGGGCTTTCCGGTATAACTCTTTTGCCTTGTCCTGGGAGCCCGATCGATGGTGTTCGAAGGCAGAAGCAAGGTGGCGGTCCGCCTCCTGTATGTCACCGGCGACCTCAGGAGAAACCCTTGTTCCACGATGTTTCGGGGATCTTTTTTTTGCCATATGCTCTCTCCATCCAAGTGGCATGTTTCTCGTGCCTGCCATTGCTGCCTTGTGCGGCTGAGATCAGCCCGCAATAAGGCTGGACAGCAAGAAATGTGCCTGTGGAATCGCCGAGATATTAATTGATTAAATTCAAGATGTTGTTTCATTTTGAAAGAGGGAAGCACAGGAATTATCTCTCCATTCGTCAAATTATTGACTTGGCTCTAACCATGGCGGGTTTGTCTTTTGCCCATGAACCCCGGCCTGATTCATAAGTATAGGGGAAAAAGACGATAGGCGGTGCATGGTCATATTACGGGGGAGTGGGAAGGAAGAATCCCGGCAGCCGACAAGAGGAATTCCCCTGCGATATCGAGATAATGCCCGACCTCATCCAGAAAGGCATAAAGACAAGTGATGAGAGGGTATCGGCGTCGTCCCTTGATTCATTGATGGGTGTGCTCGGGATGGATGGGGCGGAGGGTTCGCATGCCGGATGCAACTATGCAAGAATATACGCCGATATGGCAAGGATTCTGCTCGATAGACAAGACCCGTCTCCGGCAAAAAGGCTTGCAAGTTTCGTTCTGAAGGTTGATAGTTCTTGCGCATCTGGTCTGTGCAGATGTTGCATTCAGGACCGGCGATATCGTCAGAGGCATAGCTTGCTTTAAAAGGATATTGCTCCATGACACCACCGGAGCTGATCATTGAAAGGATGGAGAAAATTGGCAAAAGATAAGATCACGGTACGTGAGTTTATTGCCCCCCGGTACATCACAAGGTTTCACTGCCTCGGGAGTTCTTGCCAGGATACCTGCTGCGGATGGTGGAATGTCGCCGTTGATGAGCAGCACTACAGGAAGCTGCAAAAGGCCATGGTCGTATCGGATGAAATGCAGGATGCATTCTCGCGGACATTTGTCAGACAAGATCGCGGATCAGGGGAGGAGTTCGCGAATATCCGGATGGGAGAAGACGGATACTGCCGTTTTTTGAGCGAGGATCGCTTGTGCGGGTTGCACCGGGACTATGGATCTGATGTTCTCCCAAATATATGCGCCCTGTATCCGCGAATGATCTCTCTGGTGGGACAGCGGCTGGAGCTCACCGGACAGCTCTCCTGCCCGGAGCTCGCACGGTTGTGCCTGCTGGCGGACGACTCACTCGATCTCATGGATTTCGAGCCCTCGATCCTGCCCCGGCCGCAGTTTTTTCAGACGCTTCAAAGCAGAAGCGACAATCCCTATTCCTGGTATTTCGATGATATAAGGGCAACACTCATGAAGCTCCTGAGTCTTGAAGATTATCCCCTGTCTTCAAGGTTCTATTTCCTGCTTTTCTTTGCTCGGCAAACAGTCCCATTCTTCTTCCGCAGCGCCGAATCGGTGGATGAAGAAAAGCTCGGCTCTGAACTGAATGCGATCCTTCATCCCGGTGTGATCCAGGATCTGCACGAGCTTTTCATCTCCCTGCCCAAAACGCCCGGCTCCGAGGTCATGGAGGCGGTCCAGAGGATCCTCGTGAGCAGGCTGCAACATGATAACTGCCGGCCTGGATATGCTAAGATGATCATGAATATCTTTCTGAGTTATGAGCAGGAATTGAAGGGCGGCATGATCGAGCAGTCACAGCCCACTATCCAACTGAGCCTGACCCCGGCGGAAATCCTGCCTGCGTATCTCAGGCGGAGGGATTTCTGGGAAAAGCAGATGGGAAAGCGGATCGAGCGATATTTTCGGAACTATTCGATGAATTACATACTCAAGGAATGGTATACCGGCTGGCCCGACCTTGTCGCCTATGTGCGGTCTCTCTTCATTCGGGTCGCAGCGATCCGCTTTCTCATGTACGGTCAGCCGCGGCTGCTTAGCATGATGCGCCTGGATACTCCATCCCGCACACTTGATGAGGAAGGTCTCGTTCAGGCCCTTGATGATGCCGCAGTTCAGGCCTGTTATAGCTTTTCCAGAAACCTCGGGCATTCTCCCGAACTGAACACCAGGATCGAGGCAATTCTCGATGACCTGGAATCGTCTCAGCCCGATAGCCTGGCCGGAATATTAAATTGTTAAAGTATGAGATTATTTTGTCGATAGAGAAGAAAGAATAAATGAACGAAAGGAGGTTGAGGAACGTCTCTGTCTGATCAGGACGGTAAAAACTGATCGCCAAAAAAGATGCGGCCAAGGATGGCCGGAAAACAAAAAATCAAGGAGGATTCAATTATGGCGCTTCGTATCAACACCAACGTAGCAGCACTCAACGCACACCGGCAGTTACTCGGAACAGAACAGAAACTCGGTCTCAGTATGGAGAGGCTCTCGAGCGGTTTCCGCATCAACAGGGCTTCTGACGACGCGGCCGGCCTGGCGGTTGCCAACAGGCTCCGCACAAACATCAGGTCACTGACCGTTGCATCGAGAAACGTCACCGAAGCAAAAGCCATGGTGGCCATTGCAGAAGGCGCGGGAAACCAGGTTGAAGGCATTCTCGAACGGATGAAAGAGCTCGCGACCCAGGCCGCATCAGACAACGCCGCCCAGGACCGCAGCAAGATCAACGCCGAGTTCCAATCCCTCAGAGACGAGATCGTCAGGATCGTGGGCGACACCGAGTACCAGGGCACCAAGCTGATCGACGGCAACTTCGGCAACGCCCTTGACGTGGGCTCCTCCACCGCTGACGGCGTGGTAGGTCTAGATGCCAGCGGAATCAGGCTCGGCGGGGCAGCTGCCGGGACATTCACTATCACACAGAGTGGCACTACGATAAGCATCGCGGGGCCGGAAGGGATTTCCCAGGAAGTGACCGCAGCTGCAACAGGTGTTCAGAGCCTCAACTTCAGCGCCCTGGGTATCACCCTCAATCTCAACGGCAGCTTTGACGCGAGTAATAATACCCTCAATGCCACGACCATCGTGGTCACCGGCGGAGAAGGCACCTATCAGGTCGGCACCAGCAACGTGGCGACAGAAGACGAGATCTCCGTGTCCCTGGGCGACCTCAAGATTGAGAGCCTGGGTTCGGGTGAGGGCAAGATGATATCCGACGTCTCTCTGGCCACGCGGCAGGATGCGAGCCTAGCCCTGACGATCATCGATGATGCCATCGATGCAGTCGGTATAGTGCTCGGCGACATCGGTGCAGTGGTGAACAGGTTCGACTACACCTATTCCAACCTGCAGATCACCATCGAGAACTTCTCCGCTTCTGAGTCAGTCATCCGTGATGTGGACATGG
>Ga0208195_1001280_pt1 | contig 28316 bp, 18 predicted proteins | sample AD_UKC077_MetaG_FD_184441 | JGI IMG/M metagenome (GOLD analysis project Ga0208195, IMG submission 184441) | Active sludge microbial communities of municipal wastewater-treating anaerobic digesters from USA - AD_UKC077_MetaG (SPAdes) (version 2) | ecosystem: Engineered > Bioreactor > Anaerobic >... | reverse complement strand
CACATTCATTACAAATATACACTCTATCTTTTAGTGTTAAATCAGCTTTGATATTTCCACATAATTCTATAAAATATTTATATTATTTTATAGAATTTTATAGATTATTTAAAGCAGTTGGTAACCCTTTATCGTAGATGATTGGTTTGTTATATATGATATGTATAACAACTACCCCCGATAAACTCTCGCAGATGAGAATCTTTAGGAATCCATTCTTCATCTTTATCAAAGTCTTCCATAGTCTTTAGCAGTTCATAGATTCGCTTTGCTCTGATGTATGCATCTTGTCTTGCAGCGTTATTTTCGTATTCTTTAATAAAGTTTGGAAAATATTGAAACATATATTTTTTAAAAACAGGAAGTTCATAGCATAGAGCTCCGTTGACTATATAGTCTACAGTAGGCAAGTAAGGGAAGATATGTTTGAATTCGCTTTTTCGTACGTAATGCCAATGTTCTATAGTCATTTTGGGATTATAAGAGCGTTGTCTATGGTCGCGCATCATTCGACGTAAAAGGCGAATATCTGTCCACCGTGTATATTCTCTATTCAAATCTTTAAGTTGACTCAGTGTTTCTATGTAGAGTCGAAATTTATTATGGGAAGATACGCTTTCTGTCATAGGAGGATGAAGACCATGGAGTGTGTCAATAAGTATAATTTGATTTTTTTTCAATTGAAATGTATCAGTTGTTTCTTCTCGTTTACCTGTTTTAAAGTTGTATCTTGGAGATTGTATAGGTTCGTAATCTAGTAATTGTCTTAGATGTTGGTTGATGAGTTTTAAATCTAGTGCTTCTGGTGTTTCAAAGTCATAGTCGCCAAATTCGTCTTGAGGATGGCAGTCTAAGTTGAAAAAGTAGTTATCAATGTTTAAAGCAATTAGATCCACATCTTGTTTTCGTAGATGTTCTGCCAATTTTATAGTTGTGGTTGTTTTTCCTGAACTAGAAGGACCTGCTATAATGACTAGTTTAATTTCATCTTTTCGTTCTAGAATAGATTGAGCAGCTCGTTCTATATCTTGGTTATAGGCTTCTTCTGCATCTAGTATAAGTTGTTGTATGGAACCTGTACGTATATGATGATTAAGTTTCTCTACGCTTTCACAATTATGTTCTATATTCCAATTGAGGATTTCCCAAAGTTTTTTATATGGAATAATGTCATGTTGGAAATCGCTTTTTGATTCGCTTTCTCTTTGTTTTTTTCGTTCATTTCTATAAAGAATATAGGATTTTGCAATGGCACTAAGGTTGTTTCGTATGAGTGTTTCTTCTACTATATCTTGTATGTCCTCTACACTAGGAAGAATTGATGTGGCGTCTTGAATAGAAGGAATGGAAGTGGCATCGGGAAAGTTTTTTTCTAAATGTTCACAAACTTCTTCTGTAAGTTTAGAATAAGTTTCTTTGTCCTGCATTTCACTTGCATTAGCAGCTTTTAGTATAGCATTAAAAATTTTTATTCTTTCAAAAGCAACAATTTTACCATTTCGTTTTAATATTTGCAATATTGCCATAGAATTTTCCTTTTATGAAAAGCGAATTAACTCTCGTTCTTTGAGCATTTTCATGAAAAGTCCCATTCGTTGATGCCATTCTTCATTTTCTATGCTTTGTGTTTTTTGGCAGACTTCTTTACTGATTTCTAACACTGTTTTTTCTCCGTCAATAGTTTCCCAAACACATGTTCCCATGGTATCTAGTTGAAATTTTATAATGGGACTTTTCATTAAGGGCAGTAAATATTTTTTAAGTGGTCCCCATGTAAATCGAGGGAGTAAAACAGAGATGTTATTATCTTCTCTTCGTATTTCGTCTCTAATTTTTTCGGGGATGCAATCAAATAGGTTACGTTTTTTTTTCAAAGATATCTCCTATTAGTTTTGTTCTACTGTGGCAATGGGCATGCCAATGTATTCTTCCCATAATTCTGGTTTATTTTCAAGTTCTTTACCAGAAAGCATTTTAGCTACATGAAATGCTGCGTCAGCTACGTCTTGGACAGGATCACGCATAGTTTTTACAACAGCTGTTTTCGCTGTACTCCAATCACATAGTCTTTGTATAGCAATTAGAGAGTTTAATCGAACGATGGGGTGTTCGTCTTTAATGGTAGTTTGTAAGATATTTTTGCCAGATTCTTTTTTACCAATCCGCATTAAGGCTAAAACTGCGTTGTTTCGAACCATAGTTGCTTTGTCTGTTAATACTTTATGTAAGGCACTTAGACTACCAAAGTCTTTGTCTTTATATACAATTTGTGCTATGGCAAAAGCAACCATTGCCCGTACATCGTCATCGTCATCTTCTCTAAGTAGTATTGTGGTGAGCTCGTCCATGGGTGTTTTTTCAGAGCCAATATGACCTAATGCCATGGCTGCATTGCAACGTGTCATTAAATTTCCATTTTCAAGTACTTCCATTAGATAGGGAATGGCACGTATATCATCAGAAAAGCCTAGTGCCATAGCTGCAATGGAACTTTTATCGGAGTTTAAAGATTTAATTAAAAAGGAAAAATGACCTCGACTTAATTCTTCTAGTTCTCGTTCTGTATGCATAGCAAGTGCATCGTCTTGTTTTCGTTGTGCTTGTAAAAGGCGTTGTAGAAGTCCGTCCATTTGCATGAGTAGAGCATCTTCTGTTGTCATGTCTGTACTTTTATAATCTAGACCTTCTCTGTTTTCTTTAATTGGATCAAAATTAAATTTTTCATTTTTTTCTTCTGTTGTGCTACAACCTAGAAAAAAACAGAAATTCAGTACTAGTAAAATATATAATAATTTCATAAAATTTCCTCAATTTTTTGTATTTATTAAAGAATATTAACGTCCTAAATATTGACCATTTGTCATATTGGAAAGTTTATGTAAAAATTTATAGATATCAGAGTATTTTTGTTTTTCTATTTCAGGAGGATATCCAATGGCAATGGTAATAATTTTTGTTTTAATATTATCTCGGACTTTATTTTGCACATAGGAAATGATTTTTTTTTGCAAAACATCGGGAGGTAAGTAGCTTGCACGTATGCCTCTATTCATTTCTGGCATACCATCTGTTAAGATGAAAATAGCATCTAAGTTTCCATAATCTTCATAGGCAACCTGAATAGCTTCGTGTAAATGGGTAACACCACTAAATCTTATTTGTGTCGTGAGCCATTGGATGGCTTTTTGTTTTTCTGTAGGACTGCCAGAAGCACAGAGTCCTCGTCTTGCAGGAAAGTATTTTAAATCTGATGAAAAGGCAATAATAGCAAATTCATCTACTTCACAATGAGTTAATATTTCTTTGCATGTACCAATAATTACGCTTTCCCACTGATTTTGCTTGATACTTCCAGAACGATCAAATAAAAAAACGATTCTTTTGTAATGGAGTTGTACTCCAAACAGAGATTTATCTTCTTTTGTAGCTAAAAGGGCTTCTAAGGCAGCGATTTTTTCTTCTTTTTCTCGTATATCACTTTCTCTTGCACCTAAATTTTTTTCTCGTTCTTGGATTTTTTGTTCCCAAATTTGCACATCGATTTCTTTTGCAGCTAGTCGCTTTTCCAATTCTATATTTTTTGTTTGTGTGTTTTTACTGTCTTTAGTCAGTTGTGTATTTTGTTCATCCAATCTTTTTAGTTGCAATATATATTTTTCTTGCATAAGACGCAATTGTTCTTTTTCTTTTTGAATGTCAGCAAGTTGTTGAGAAATTTCAAGTTTTTCTTGTTCTAAAGTTTTATTAGTATTTTGTAAAGATTGATTTTGTTCTGCGAGTGTTTTACTCACTTGGTCTAAATTTTTATTTTGTTGCACCATTTCTCGCAAGGTGGCATTGATATTTTCGAGTTCTCTATTTTTTTGCAACATACTAGATTGAGCTTTTTTCATCTCTTCTTGGGCTAATAGTACGTCAGCTAAGGCAGATGCTTTAGCTTTTTGAGCAAGAATGGCATCTGTTTCTGCTTGTTGGGCAAGTTGTCTTTGGTGTTCTGAGTCTTTTTGAGCTTGTAGAGCAATTCTTTCGCTTTCTTTAGCCACGAGTTCTGCAAGTTCAGCTTGGTTTCGTGCTTCTAAAGCACGATTCCGCTCTTGTTGTGCTTCTTCACGGGCTTGATGTGCAATGTTGCGTTCTTGGATGGCCTTTTCTTTTTCTCTTGCTGCTTCTGCTGCTTTGTCTCTATATTTTTCTACAGATTCTTTGATGGTGTTATTCAACATCAGACTGTTCAATATGAAAAGTAAAATCATTGCTCCTAAGGCACAACAAAACACGTCTAAAAAAGAAACGCTAAAGATATTGATTTGACGTTCTTGTTTCATGTTGCCTCCGATTTAGATTTTTCGATCTAGGCGAAGATTGATGATGAATTTTTCTTGACAAAAGAGGTCTATTTCATTTAAGAAGGTTTCTTCTTTATGTTGCATGTTGTACATGAAAAACATTAGGAATATACTTTCTATAAGAGCGATTAAAGTTGTATCAAAAGCAACTCCTAGAGGATGTATGACTGCATCGAGATTTTCCATGGCAAGGCTTGCATGGGCAAGTGCGGAGCCGATTCCTACGACTGTACCAATAAAACCTACAGAAGGAATTGCCCAAGTAATATAACGTAAAATGTTGTAAGAGGATTCAACATAGTTTTGTAATGTATTCATTCGTTTTGTGAATATTTCAACGACTCGTTCTGAAGTCTGGGTGACTAAACAGTGGTCAATTAAAAATAGCAGAGTTTGAACAAGACTTGTATCTCGGATTCGTCCTGCTGTTTTTCCATGGCTGATTCCTGTTCTCAGGTCATCTAATTGGTTTCGTGAACTAATAATGGTTGTGCTTTGAAATATACTTTCTAGTGCTGGGAATGCTTCTTTTTCATGGCTAAGCAATGCTTTTTTCCAAGTGATAGAAATAAACCCCCAAAAAAAAAGTACATATAGAAATAAATAAATTAACATGTCTAAGGAAAGTTCTTGACCAATGCCTAGCAACCTTTGAATTGGCCATTGTAAATACTTATATCCTGCATACATAGAGACATAAAAAATAATCCCTGCAATGAGTCCGCTGATAAATGATAAATAAGAATTCGGCATTAAGAAGTTTTGTTTCACAATTAATCCTTTTCTTCTAATCGTTTTTCTTTTGTTTTTATAGGACGTTTTTGTTCCGTGTTTTCTGGGCTATCTTGAAATTCTTCTAATTTTTGTTCGGCCTCTTTTATTTTTTGTTCTATACTTCTATCTATTGTTGGCTCGCTTGGTGTATCTTGTGGATTGTCTGTGTTTTTTTCTTCTATGGGCATGCCATAAGAATCTTGTACTTCTTCTTGTGTTTGTTCTGGTATTTTAAAAAATTCTTTGATTGCAGGTGCATATTTGTTTCCATACACAAGGAATGTGACGATGATCAAGCTAACAACAATGAACCAGAATATACTGCTTATAATTCGTTTCCAAGGATAGTGAATAGAATATGTAGGCAATGTGCGATGATTGTTCTGTAGTTTTAAATAATTACCCACTGTGAGAATTTGATTGACTCCAAAACGATATTCTAAACGAGATTGATCATCTACTGGCATTCCATCAATGAAGATAGGTATTGGGGAAGAACCTATTTTTTTAACTAGAAAATATTCGCCTTCCCAAGGTACAAAAATTTCTACGATTTTTTCTGGGAATGAGGGTTCTGTGAGTTTAAAAACACATTCAGAACCTTGACCGATTAAGTAACTTTCTCCTCGCTTGGGGCTTGGTACAATGAGCGAGAAGATCCATTCTTCTGGTGTCCTTGCAAGTACAAAGTTTGTTTGGTCATGCAAGATGGAGGTGTATTGACCGATTTCCAACATTTGATGCAGTGTCCAAATGCGATTTTCTTTAGGCATTAGCTCGGTACCATCTAAAATGACTTTTATTTCTGTATTTTCTACTTTGTTTATGTATAGACTATCGCCTCGTTCTGGAACATGAACTTCTAGCACAGCTCCTTGTATATCTGGACTTTGTAATCCTATATTAGATATATTCTTTGCACCGATTGTATATATTTGCCCTCGCTCTAATTCTTGGATCAATTCTGCAAGTCGTAAATTTACTTTTTGATTCTCGTCTTCTGTATCTAAAGAAAATTGCAATTTCGGTGCATTAGCTGCTACGCCTAATTTTATGATATCTCCTGATTTTAAACGCTGACTACCAGTGATCTTTTGTTTGTTGATGAAAATAGGATTTTCTGGTACTAGCCCTTTAATCACAAAGGCTTGTTCATTAGTAGAGTAGGTGATAAGTGCTTGTTCTTCGGCTACATATTTTTCTTTTTCAAATTCAACTTTGTAGTCGCATGTAGTTGCTTTACCTAAAATAGCAGACATTTTATGACTCATGATCTCGCAACAACATGGCACAGCATAAGGTGCATCTAAACTGAGTAAGGAAAATTCTGCAATTACAAAGTTATTTTCTGTTTTCACATCAACTTCTGAAGAGAGAATAGCTTGCTTCGCTTGTTTTGGTTGGTTTGAAAATGGTGTGTTAGAATCACTTAGAGGAGTTTCATCATTTACGAAAAAATTGCTATCTATTGATATATTTTCTAAATTTTCTTTGTTTTCTTGTTGTATATCTAGGGGTTTGGTAGCTTGTAAATTGCAAAAACATATAAAACGCATGTCCCCTAAAATTATAGTACTATAGGATGGTAAAGAAATGCAAGATTCGACTTTTTTATCATTTAATATGGTGGAAAAATTTGAATCTTCTATTTGTAAAAAAATTTTTCCTTCTTGCCAAGAAATAGAAATATGGCAAGGTGCAATGGATGAATCTTGCAAAATAATAGAATCCATGCCACATTTTTCAGGGTCATTTCCAATATATAAACGTAATTTTTCTTTGGAAAATGAAAAAAAATAGCCTTGCTGCACAGAATGTTTCCCACAATGCACTAAAAAAATATTTCCTAGCATATATTGCCTCAGAGTCTAAATTTACATAATGTATACAAAAATCAAATTATACAAAATTATTTAAGTAATTTTATCTTAAATCAAATCATTTGTCAATCTGATATTTTCAATAAACATTTCTAAATTTTTGAAAAAGTCTATGGAAATATAAATTTTTCTGGTAAATCATAAAAATTTCATATATAATTATTTAAAAATAAAGCAATTTCATTGAATATTAATCGAAACTTAGGATGATAATCTTATGGACTATCTAGAAAAAGCTATAGGATCGTTAGCAGTAAAGAATAATTGGATTACAGAGGACCAATTAGAAGAGTGTCTCTACCTTCAGGAGCAAGAAAAAATAAAAGGAGAAACTGTAGATCCATTATTAGATATTCTTACTATTATGGGATACTTAACTGAAGCCAATAAGCAACTTTTAATGATTGAATGGGAACAAATCAATAAACAAATTGATGCAAAAGTAGAAGATTGGCAAAAAGCAGAGTCTTATCCAGCAAGTGAAGAAGTAACTCAACCAGCGTCCAATAAAATAAACACGAATCCAGCATATCCAGCAAATGAGTTGTCTACAAGTGATTCGCCTAAACATTCTTCTATAGAATCTGTTCAATCGATATATACAATAGAGCATCAATCTGTAGATGAAGAGCAAGTAGAAGTAGCACAATATGAGGATCCTACACAGGACCATTTTCAAACGCAATATGCCGAAATAAGCACATATGATGTACAACATCCATATTCAGCTACGCCAGTATATCCAGAAGCTCCTACATATCCTGATCCTTTTCAGACACAATATGCTCCTACTCCTTATGCAACTACAGATCCTTATCATACACCATATCCACCACAGACGCAATATCCACCACAAACTCAATATCCACCACAGACTCAATATCCACCACAGACTCAATATCCACCACAGACTCAATATCCACCACAGACTCAATATCCACCACAGACTCAATATCCACCACAGATGCAATATCCACCACAGACGCAGTATCCACCACAAACTCAATATCCAGGACAAACTCCGTATCCACCACAGACGCAATATCCACCACAGACTCAATATCCATCACAAACTCAATATCCAGGACAAACTCAATATCCACCACAGATGCAATATCCACCACAGACGCAGCAACCTTATCAACAAACATCATACCAAACAATGCCAGGTCAATATTCTCTTCCATCATATAATGTAGCGGATTCTGATGAACTTTTAGACCAAGATTCTGGAGAGATGTTTGCTATCCCAGAAGTAGAAAGTATGGACTCTAAAAGTTCTTTTAGTCGCTTGGGAAAAACATTGGCATTTTTAGGGATTAGTCAACATCGCAAGATTAACATTCCAGGATATAAACTTTTAGAAAATTTGCAAGAAAATGGAACAACTTGGATTTATCAAGCTATTGAAACTAAAAGAAAAATGGAAGTATTAGCTGTCATTTTTAAAGAGGAAGTTTGGAAAAATCCATCATTTCAAGAACGACTTTTAACAAAAGCTGAAATTAATAAAAACCTTTATATTTCTTGTGTTCCAAAATGTATTGAAATTAATTCTACTTCTCAATATGGATATGCGATTTATGAATGGATAGAAGGAAAGACACTTCAACATATTTTTGACCGTGGGATTCAACTCAGTGTAGAAAAATCTTTAAAAATAGCTGCACGAATTGCCAAGATTTTAAAAGTGGCACAAAAACATAATATTGTGCATGGAAATATTTTACCAGAAAATATTATGATTTCGAATACTGGGAAAATTATTTTATTATGTCTCAATTTACCTACGAGTATCATAAAAAATATTACATATTTAGGTGATATTTCTAATGTAGTGCATTATTATAATGCACCAGAAGCTTTGTTTCAAGAGGAGGTTACAGATTTTCGTAGTGATATCTATGCTTTAGGTTGCGTGCTATACCATCTTTTAGCAGGACGTGCTCCTTGGGAAACAAATAGTTCTCAATCTATGCTAACTTTATTTTCAGAAGAACCAACATTACCTCCCATTCAGTTATATAACCCTGAACTTAATGAAGATATTTGTTATATTCTTAAAAAAATGCTCTCGTTTTCTCCTGAAGAACGATATAACGATTATTCTCAATTGATTGAACATTTACAACATCCTGAAGTGGCACGTACCCAATTTAAAGAAGCGAAAAAAATGGTAGCTGTTACTTCTATAGAAAATTTAGAATTTAAAAGCGACAATACTCCGAATCGTCATGCAATAGCTACCTCAAAAGTAGTAAATGAAAGTCCAAAGCCAACAAAATTAAAAGAGAAAAAAGTTGTTTCACATGAAACTTTAAAAACTAGAAGCAGTCCTTCAACAACGAAAAAAAATTTGCCTGAAAAGAAACAAGAAAGTGGAAAAGATAGCACGAAAGATAGCACGAAAGAAAAAATAAAAGAGGGCGAAAGTGCTAAAGATGCTGCTAAAAGTGATGGTAAAACCATAGATCGTGCCAATCGTGAAGCCCCTATTGCTAAAAAAAATTATAATACAGTCATTGTATTAGTGATTGCCATCATTATAGGAGTTGGTGGTTATAAATGGTACGAAAAGAACAAAAATTATAAACAAGAAGTAGATAGGTTGTCACGTAAATATACTAGTTTTATAAGAGACTTTGATGCAAAAGTAGATCCACTTGTCTTAGAAAACACTTTAAAAAGTATAGAAAAAACTGCAAAAGAAAAGGATATTAATACTATCACGTATAAAAATCGTTCTATCAATCTAATCGATGAGATTAAGAGTAAAAGAAAAAGAATTGAGAATATGAAAAAAACATTACCTACTGTGAATGTGGGAGAAAAATGGGATAAAATTCAAAGATTACAAGATGAAGGTGAATGTTTTGAAATACTTTATATGCTTTCTGATTTAGAATTGGAACTCTCCAAATTCAGTCTTAGCGACCAAGAAAAGTATAAACAATATAAAGAAAATGCACGGTCTCAAAAACAAGAATTTTTTACTTTGCTAGAAACAAAATATAACCAAGCTATCAGTGAAAAAAAGCCCAATATATTATTGCCAGATTTAGAAAAAAAGTTGATAAATTTCCAATCAAATGAAAAAACAACTAGTTTCTTTAAAAATGAAATAGAAAAACTTCAAGAGTATAAAACAAAGATAGAATCATTGATTCCTGTATGGAAACAAGAACAAGAGGAAGCAAAGAAAAAGAAATCTCTTCAATATGCACAAACTATTTTAGATGAGATTGATAAATTATGTTTAGAAGAAAAATTTAAAGAAGCAAGAGAAAAGTTACAACAAGAAGTTAGAAATAAAGATCTGCAGGGATCTGAACGAGAATTATTGAGAAGCGAAAGCGAAAAAATTCAATTATTAGAAAATTCTCTGAAAAACTTTTTTCAAATATTGAATAAAAAAATACCTAAAGATACTATTAGTCTTTATATAAATTCTAGATGGCAAAAAATACAGTTTTTTAGAGATCCTAATTTTTATTTTCCACCTTTAGATTCAAAAGCAAAATATAAAAAAGATGAACCATTACATTATTCTCATTTAAATAAACAACATTGGCAAACGATTATTGAGCGGATTTGGGAACTATTAAGTACAGATGAAGAACGTTTAACCTTTGCCATTGTCACAGAACGCATGAAATTATATGAACAAAGTGATAAATTTCTACAAGTTCTTGTTGATAATAATAAAAATGTATACCAACGCTTTCAGGATCAATTGCATCATACTATCCAAAGACGCATTAAAAAAAGTATTGAAAATATTCAAAATCTTACTAAGACACTGCAAGGAAAGAGTTCATCACAAGAAAATCCATTGCAAGAAATATCATTATTTCAAGAAAATTTTGGTTTTTTCAATCACTCTTATCAAAAAGAATTAAATCAATTAATCTTGAATTCTTCTCGTCAATTGTATGGCACTCCGAAAGCAAAAGAATATTTTTATGTATTCCAAGATACAAAAAGTAATTTAACTGATTTATTTGAACGCACGCAAGGGAATTTAAACCCAAAAATTGAAAATGGAGTAAGTTATTATTCTCGTGGAGCCGGTTATATTAAAAGTAAAAGATTTTATGCACTCTCTGGTTTTTTAAAATTTCAACATCCATCTGATAAATTTGTAATCGCGTTGTACCAGAATAAAAAAATTAATTATACTTATGAACTGGATGCTACAGGACAATTTTCGTTTAAGATTTATTCTAGAGGCATTTTAAAAAGCGAAGATTTAAAGACAAATTTAGCAGAAAAATGGGTTCAATTTGCATTTTATGTTCGTAAAGATAAATTGATATGGTATGTGAATAATAAATCTTGGTTTGAATTTAAATATAATCCTAGAACGACGATAGACGAAATATCTATTGAATTTATAGCCTCCAAGCCCATTATTTTAGACAATATTTATTTAGTATATGATAAAGCAGGAAAATAAAAAAGTATTTGATTTAAAGAACTGTTAAAAAAATCTTTATGGAATTTATAGTCATAAAATTCATTATTTTAGACAATATTTATTTAGTATATAAAAAATCAAAAAAATAAAAAAGTATTTGATTTTTATAGTATAAAAAAAGTACAATAGAGAGACTGATTTTTAGGAAGTCAGTCTCATTTTTTTATTTTTTTTTAAAATTATGATATTTGCAGCAATCTCATAAGGAGTGTTTTATGAAAAAAACATTATTTATTTTTTTCTGCTTTGTTCTTACATTCAGCTTAATGGCTGATGGCTTGATTCATCAAGAACTTCAAGACCAAATGAACAAAAAAGATGTTGAAGAATTACCCATTATTGTATTATTTGAGAATCTTCCTACTTTAACAGAAGTCATTCAAGAATATAGATTTATGGGTGAAAAGAATGGAGTAGAAGAAGCGATTAATGTTCTTAAACAAAAAGCAGAAGCTTTACATTTTTGGGTAGAACAAATCAGTCATCAAAGAAAAAATAGTGATTTCCGTTCTATTTGGATTGCCAATGCTGCTGTTATGAAAGCAACGCCAGAAATGATTCAAGAAATCGCATGCCAACAGAATGTAAGTGAAATTCTTTGGAATAAAAAAGTACATATGCTCCCTAAAAAGATGGATATGCACTCCCCACAGGAATCTGTTGACGCAAATTTAACTTGGGGACTTGAAAAAATCAATGCTCCAGCAGTTTGGAATCAATATACTGGAAAAGGCGTTGTAGTAGCTGTTATTGACACAGGCGTAAATGAACATCCTGATCTAGCAGGTCGAATTATTGATGGCAAGAATTATGACAATGCTAATTTAGCGCCACGGGATGACCATGGACATGGGACTCATTGTGCTGGAACAGTCGCTGGTAATGGAACGAATGGTGAACAAACAGGGGTTGCACCAGAAGCGATGATCTATGCCGTGAAAGTTTTAGGAAAAAATGGAAGTGGCGAATGGTCTACTTTATGGGAAGCTATGGAAGAATGTATTGGCAAAGCAAAAGTAATTAGTATGAGTTTAGGTGGAAACGCTGATGCTAGTATTCGCACAAGATTAGAACTTGCTTGTCAAAATGTGATTGCAGCTGGCATTATTCCAGTAATTGCCGCTGGAAATGAAGGCAGTGGAGCAGCAACCATTAGTTCTCCTGGAGATGTAGAAGATGCCATTACAGTTGGTGCTACAAGTAGTAGTGATGGTATTGCATATTTTAGTAGTCGAGGTCCAGCTGAATGGAATGGCAAAACATATATCAAACCTGATGTATGTGCACCTGGCATGGGAATTAAATCTTGTAATTATCATTCTGGTACATATACCAGTAAATCTGGTACATCTATGGCTACACCACACGTAGCTGGAACTGTTGCATTGATGGCACAGGCCAATCCAAATATTACTACCCAACAAGCTAAATCTTTACTAGAAAAAACAGCAGTAGACTTAGGAACAACTGGAAAAGACAATACTTTTGGTGCTGGAAGAATTGATGTAAAAAAAGTAATGGAAGCTACTGAATCTCTCGTAACTTTAAATGAATCAGATGCAAAATTTGAAATGGTTGTGAAAGAGCTTACATTTACTACAACAATTGATTCAGAAGGAAATTTATTTTTAACAGATAAAGTAGAATATGATGTAATGGCAGCCACAGTCACGATTTGGGTAAATGTTCGAGAAAAAGAAGCACAAAAAGGAGTATATAAGGTAGCATTTACACTAGACGGTCCCAATGGTTCAAGAACTGGTAACGTGACTCTTGATTTTGCCAATCTTCCTACAAATGAAAACCTTTATAATTCAAAATATGGTTTTAATGTAGGTAATTTTAGCTTTGTCAAAGGCATGTATACAGGAACAGTACAAACAACAGAACCTACAACGCATGTTAAAAATATGACGATTCATTTAGATGGCAAGGCTACTTGGCCACCACGTTCTTCTCGTTAAAATAGTATTTTAATTTGTAAAAAAATGCAAAATTTAATAAAAAAGTAGCTATAATATTATAGCTACTTTTTTTATCAAATCGATTTCCTTTATATTATATTCCATGAAAAATATATTCTATCTATCATTTTTCTACTATCGTTGGAATCTTTTCTTATAATGTTTGATTTTAATCAAACATACGTCTTTTGTCTTATAAAATCTATAATAAATTCTAAAATATGTATAAATTTTTAGTTGTCAAAAAAGCTCCTGTCTGATAATATAATAGTCATATTTTTATCTGTATCTACAATATAATTTTTATTTATTCACATGAATATTTAGGCAAATCAATTATATACTTGTCTGCAATACGATTTTTATTCATCTCACATGAATATTTAGGCAAATCAACAATAGTTAGGAGTTCTGAAATCATGGAAGGGATTGTAACAAAATTTAACAGTAAAAAAGGCTATGGATTTATTCGTTATCAAGATACAAAAGATGGTTCCCAAGATATTTTTGTTCATATTAATGATGTGCAAGATAAGGTTATATTATCTCCTCGTCAAGAAGTTATTTTTGATATGATTGAAACGCCTCGTGGTTTAAATGCTGTGAATGTAGTTCCAGGAGAAATTCATAGCAATCCTTATCATTGGTTTTTAAGCTTCGGGCTTTTGACCATGTTTTTTTTGATTTGGTTTTTTGGTTCTGTCTGGAAAATACCTTGGATATGGTCATATTTCATTAGTGTAAATATTGTTATAACTCTTATGTATGGTTATGATAAGTATGTTGCCGTCAAACATCGCACTCGTATCCCTGAAATTGTATTGCATTTTTTTACCTTGATCGGAGGAACTCCTATGGCTTGGATTAGTCAGAGGTTATTCCGACATAAAATTACTAAGAAAACGTTTCAAATGGCATTTTGGGTTGTATTTTTTATTCAAATGATTTTAATTTATAATTTTATTCACTATCTTCAATAGTGTTTTATTTTTAGGAGTTTTTTTAAATGAAGCGTCCAAAACCTAGAATTTTTCAAGGATTTAGAGATATTTTTTCTGCTGATCTTTTGGTGAAACAACGCGTGTTGGACACGATTCGGAAAGTATATGAGCGTTACGGATTTATTCCTCTGGAAACACCAGCTGTAGAATTTGTGGATTGCCTAGGAAAATTTTTGCCAGAAAGTTCTACTCCACAAGGTGGTATTTTTTCGTTTCGAAATCCTGATGCAAAAGGGGCGGACGCTGATAATGAAAATGGTTGGCTTGCCATGCGTTATGATTTAACAGCTCCGTTAGCTCGTGTGGTAGCACAATATCAAGATTTGCAAAAGCCGTTTCGTCGCTACCAAGTAGGGCCTGTTTGGCGTCATGAAAAACCTGGTCCAGGTCGTTTTCGTGAGTTTTATCAATTTGACTTTGATTGTGTGGGAACGTCTTCTATGGCCGCGGATACTGAGGCTTGTTGTATTATTTGTGAAGCATTGGAAGCCATTGGTTTTAAGCGGAGCGAATATTTGATTAAAGTAAACAATAGAAAAATTTTGCAAGGTATTTTAGAAATCTGTGGGTTAAAAGATTGTACAAATTTGCAAGAAGATTCTACCAACTTAATTGTTTTACGTGCTATTGATAAGTTAGATCGTTTAGGATGGGATGGTGTTCATGATTTACTAGGAAATGGTCGTAAAGATGCATCAGGAGACTTTACCATTGGAGCTCATTTAGCACAAGATAAAATCGATTTAATCCATTCATATTTAACGATTGCAAGAGATGATCGTGAAAATGTTTGCAATGAATTAGAAAAACTTGTGGCCTCTTCAAAAATAGGCATGGAAGGCGTACAAGAATTGCAAAAAATTGATCAGTTATTGAATGCATTGGGTTATGGAGTAGACAGTGTTGTCTTTGATCCTACAATTGTTCGTGGTATGAGTTATTATACAGGTCCTGTGTTTGAAGGTGTTTTAACAACGCAAGTGCAAGATGAAAATGGTCAAACTTATGAATTTGGTAGTGTATTTGGTGGTGGACGATATGATGGATTGATCGAACGTTTTACAGGTCAAAAAGTGGCTGCCACAGGAGCTTCTATTGGTGTAGATCGTTTGTTAGCGGCTATGAAAATTTTAGGCAAAGCTGAAAATCGAAGTGCAACTTCTGATGTGCTTGTCACTGTCATGGATAAAAAACGTATGGCAGATTATTTAAAAATCGCCCAATTAATTCGCAATGCTGGTTTTAATGCTGAAGTTTTTATGGGTAACGGTGGCATTGGGCAACAAATGAAATATGCCGATAAATTAGGAATTCCCATTGCTTTGATTGCTGGTAGCAATGAATTTGAACGTGGCGAATATCAATTAAAAGATTTGCAACTTGGCATGGAATTGTCAAAAGATGTTGCTGATCGTGAAACTTGGAAAAAAGAACGTCCTGCACAACAATCTGTGCCCCAAAATCAATTGATTGAAAAATTGAAAGAAATGTTAAAATGAAACAAAGAATCAAAGTCGATTTCTTCATTCAATAATAGATTAAAGTATTCATTTTTATAAATTTTTATCAAAAGGAAAATCCAATGACATCCTTAGTATACTTACAAGGGCAAGATTTAACAATTGAACAAGTAATAAATATTGCAGAGGGACGTAGTCGAGTGGATTTAAAAGAGGAAACTCGCAGAGATATTTTATCTTTTCGCAAAAAAGTCGAAGAGCAAATTATAAAATATCCAGAAATCCCGATTTATGGAGTCAATGTGGGATGTGGTGATTTAAAAGACCAAAGCTTAAATGCGGATTCTTTTGAGTCATATCAAATTCGATATTTACGTGCACATAACTGTGGAACTGGGAATCCATTGCCAGAACGTGTGGTACGAGCTATGATGGCTATTCGTTTAAATTCGTTTGCTAAAGGGTTGTCTGGTGTTCAATTGTCTACTTGTATCACATTGATGGAGATGTTGAACAAAGGAGTGACGCCTTGGGTTTTAGAAGAAGGTTCTGTAGGTGCTAGCGGAGATTTAATTCCTTTATCTATGATGGCAGCTTCGATGATTGGATTAGATGAGGCAAAATCATATTACCAAGGTAAATTGTTATCTGCAAAAGAAGCGTTAAAACGTGCTGGTTTATCTCCTGCTCATTTAGGTGCAAAAGAGGCAATGGCCTTAACTAATGGAACCACATTTATGACAGCTATGGCTATTTTTGCATTAGACGATGCATGGAATGTATTTTATTCAGCATCTATGGCTGCTGCATTGTCTTTGGAGGCAATTCGTGGTGAAACTCGTGCTTTTGATCCTTTAATACATGATAATCGTCCACATGATGGGCAATATATAGTAGCCTCTCATATTCGAGAATTAATCGCAGGCTCAAAACGCATGACTCCACAGGCTCAATTATTGCGTTTCAAAAATCAATCCGTAGATACAGTCAAAGCACGTGTACAAGATCGCTATAGTTTTCGTGCTGTTCCACAAATTCATGGTCCTTTGTATGAAGCTTTACAATCTTTAGAAAGTGTTCTAGAAATTGAAATTAATTCAGCAACAGATAATCCCTTGCTCATTTTTGACAATGAAAGGATTGAGGCATATAGTGGAGCAAATTTCCATGGTCAACCTATTGCAACTGTAGTGGATTATGTAAAAATTGCCTTGACCAGCCTTGCTTTAGTCAGTGATAAACGCTCATTTTCTATGTTGAGTCAACATTTAAATTATGGTCTACCAAAAAATTTGGCAATAGATCCTAGCCAAGGGGATACTGGTTTAATGATTGCTCAATATACAGGAGCCTCTCGTGCAGCTGAATGTCGTATTTTGTCTACGCCTGCATCCATCACTTCTATATCTACTTCTGCGAGCCAAGAAGATTATGTTTCCATGGGAAGTGTAGGCGTTGTTCATTTGAAAAAAATTATAGACAATATATATATTATTTTGTCTGTGGAATTTCTATGTGCTGTTCGTGCCTTGCAAATGACAAAAGATAAAAATTGTTTGGAAGTGCCTAGTGATTTAAAACATGAAGATAGTGATATTTTAAAAACATTAGGGCAAGGAACACAACACATCTTCAATTATTTAAATCAAGAATTTCCTCTCCCTAATTCTGATACTTATCTGCGCACTGAAATTGAAAAAATGCGACATATTTTAAATTCTGGCTTTTGGAAACAAAGGAGAAAAGAATGCCTCCATACAAAATTTTAGATGGTATTTTAGGAGCTTGTGTTGGCGATGCACTTGGAGTACCCGTTGAATTTAGTTCAAGAGAATTTTTAGAATCTGAACCAGTAGATGATATGTTGGGATATCAAACGTACCAACAACCTTCTGGTACTTGGTCTGATGATAGTTCCTTAATGTTCTGTCTTGCTGAAACGCTTTGCAATGGTTTAAATTATAAAGATTTGGCACAACGATTCTGTCGTTGGCTACATGATAGCTATTGGACTCCTCATGGTCAAGTATTTGATGTTGGATATACTACTCGTGAATCTATTCTTCGGCTTGCAAAAGGAGTCAATCCAATTGAAGCTGGCGGTAAAATGGAGAATGATAATGGAAATGGATCTCTAATGCGCATTCTTCCTTTGACATATTATATTCATCGAAAAATAAAACGAAATGAAGAAATTGATATCTACGAAGTAATCCACAATGTTTCTTCATTAACTCATGCACATCCAAGATCAAAAATTGCTTGTTCGATTTATATTATCTTTTGCTTAGAGTTACTAAATGGATATAAAAAAGAAGAAGCATATCGACGAACTCAAATTACTATATTGGAACATTACTCTCCACTAAAAGAATATGCTATGGAGTTGCCTTATTTTCATCGCATTTTAAATAATGATATTTCGGAAATTGCTAAAAGTGATATTTATACAACATCATATGTAGTAGATACCTTAGAAGCATCGATTTGGTGCTTTTTACAAGAACGCTCTTATAAAGAGACTGTTTTACATGCTGTTAATTTAGGTGAAGATACAGATACAACTGGCACAGTTGCAGGAGGTCTGGCTGGCATTTATTATGGTATGAAAGAAATCCCTCAAAACTGGATTGATCAATTAGCAAAAAAAGATGAAATCTTTTCTCTTGTGGCTCGTATGGAAGAAAAATTATAGTTTTTATCTTTCAAAACAAATTTAAAAAAGAGTCTTATTTTTCAGACTCTTTTTTTATGTTTTTTAAAAAATTTCAATAAAAAAATAATCTTGTTTTAAATTACGATATATGTATTTAAATTACAGTATTTTCATTTTTTATCATTTATCTTAAAAAATGAAAATGTGGATAACTTGCCCAATTTTGTGGATAACTTTTTTAAAATTGCGAAGTTGAAAAACATTATTTATTATAACTTATTATTATTATTATAGTTATAGATATTAATAAAGTTACGTATAAAATCGACATTTTTGTGGATAACTTATAAAAATCTATAAACTCATTTTTATATTTTTATACAAATTTCTATGTATTTCTCTGAATTTTTATACATATTTTTTCTTTTTATCATTTCTTTTATTTCAAGATTTTAATATATTTTTTAATATTTTTATAAATAATTATAGATTTTAATATATTTTTGTATTTTTTTTAGATATTTTTTATATATAAAATTTCAATGTAGTATTTAAAATTTCATTGCTTTATTTTGATCTAGACTAGGAAATTTCATATTTTTTCTTAAATATTATATATTTATTTTTTAAAAAAAATTTTTTCCTTGAAATGCGTGTTTTAACTTTATAGTTGAAAAAGATTAAATAAAAAATATGCAGTTGTTAAATAGGTAAAAGTACTGGTAGCGTCATTTAATGTTGTAATTAATGGTCCAGAAGCAACTGCAGGATCAATTCCAATTTTATTAAAAAACAACGGAAATAATAATCCTGTACATGTAGAAATAAGTACAGTGAGTACCATTGCACAACCTATAATAAGACCAAATATGCCTCCTTGTAACCATGCCCCTCCCACACAACCTACAGTAGTGCCACAAACAATGCCAATGAGAATGCCGCATAATAGCTCTCGTCGAATGACTTTTCGTAAGTTTTTATAAAAAACACTACCATATGCTAAATTTCGAATCGTTACAGTAGACGTCTGTAGACCACTATTGCCTCCCATCGCACATATAGCTGGTAAAAATATGATTAAGCCTACACCTTTGCTTAATAAGTTGCCATAAGAATGAATGATTCCAGCAGAAACCATACTTCCTAATAAACACATAAGCAACCAAGGTAATCGCAATCGTGCTACTTCTAGCCCAGAATCTATTTTTACTTCTTCAGCATCTAAACCAGCCATTTTATAGGCATCTTCTTCTGCTTCTTCTTGTAAAACTTCTAAAATATCGTCTGGTGTGACTCGTCCTACTAATTTTCCATTTTCATCAACCACAGGCACTACTAATAAACTGTATTTCCGTACAATATGAGCTACATATTCTTGGTCATCATGTACACTAACAGAGATTGGATCTACTTGCATGATGCTTCCAATCTGTGATTCTGGATCAGCAACTACAATGTCTTGTAAAGGGATAGATCCTATTAATTTTTGTTGTTCATCTACCACAAAAATGTTGAGAAAAATTTGATCTTCATCTTTATGTTTTCTTAAAATTTCAATAAGGCCAGCAACAGTTTGCTCTTTTTTGACAATGAAAATAATGGGGGTCATAATCCCACCTGCACTCTCTTGTCCATAAAGCATAAGACGTTCAAGTTTAGATCTTTTGCTTAGAGTGAGAGAATGAAGTAAAACTTCTTTGTCTTCTTCTTCAACAATTGCTAATAAGTCAGCGGCTTCGTCTAATGGCAATGTTTTAAACAAGTCAACAAGGCTCACAGCATCAATTTCATGAGCTAACTCTTCTTGAACTACCTCTGGTAGTTCACTAAATACTTCACTTTGTCGCTCAGTTTCCAAATTTTCAAAAACAGTTACTTGTTTTTCATCAGAAAGGTTGGCAATTAATTCTGCTAAGTCTGCTGCATGTGCTTTTTGCATAAGCGATTTGCTAAATTCAACTTTTTCGCCTTGAGACAGTAGATCTAAGTATCGTTTAATTACATTTTTGTAAGTACTTAATTTTGCCATATTCTCTTACCTTTTTATTGCATTTTCTAAAGTAGATAAAAAAAGGAATGTTATAATATTATAACATTCCTTTTTTTTTTAAGTATCTTAAACATCTAAATTTTGTACTTCTAGTGCATGTTGTTCAATAAAATTACGACGTGGCTCTACTTCACTGCCCATTAAAATAGCAAACAGTTGTTCTGCTTCACTAGCATCTTCTAATCGCACTTGAAATAAGGTACGTGTTTCTGGATTCATCGTAGTTGTCCAAAGTTGATCAGGGTTCATTTCTCCTAAACCTTTATATCTTTGAACATCAAGACCTTTTTTAGCTAAATTTTGAACAAATTCTACTAATTCATACAACGAATGCACGGAATAAATTTCTTTGTCTTCTAAAAGTTCGTATAAATTTTCTTGATTTTCATTTCTATAGTAGTTGTCCATAGAAAATCCTAAATTTTCAATAGAATTAGCAAGTTTAAAAATTTCATTGGATCCGTAAATTTCACGAAGATATAATATATATTTAGGCTGTATTTCAGACTGAGGAGTCAAAAATGACATGCTAATTTCTAATTCTTTATGAACAAAAATATCTTCTCCTGTTTTTTCTTTTTCTTGCAATAGAAAATCATGCACCTCATCTTCTGTGAAAAAATAACCTGATTCACCTTGGTAAGTATATTTAAATCGAGGATATCTTTTTGTTACTGGATGTCTTGCTTGTAAATAGGAGTGTGAGTCTACATTGTGTTGTGCTAATAAATTGAACTGCATATTTAGACTAGAAAGCTTTTGTAATAATTGTCGTAACTGAACAGATTCTAAAATGCGATTTGTTTTTTGTATTCGTAATTTAGCTTCTTCTGTTCCAAATTCTAATAATGTATTATAATATTCTTGATCACTATATATATATACTTCTTTTCGTTTACGTGTAAATTTAAACAATGGTGGTTGTGCAATGTACACGCAACCATGTTCAATTAAAGGTCGCATATTTCTAAAAAAGAACGTCAATAGTAATGTACGAATATGTGAGCCATCAATATCTGCATCTGTCATGATAATAACTTTTCCATAACGCCTTTTTTCTACGTCAAAATCGTTTTGAATTCCAGCTCCTAACGCTGTAACCATATATTTTACTTCATTATTATCTAAAATTTTATCAAGTGTGGCTTTTTCTACATTTAAAATTTTACCTTTGAGAGGCAAAATCGCTTGAAAACGTCTATCACGTCCAGATTTTGCAGAACCACCAGCAGAATCACCTTCTACTAAATAGAGTTCTGTAGTAGTAATGTCATGGTTGGAACAATCTGATAATTTTCCTGGCAGACCTGCAGATTGTAGAGGTGTTTTTCGTTGTCGTTCTAAGTCTCGAACTTTTCGTGCGGCTTCACGCACTCTTGCGGCATTTAGACCTTTTGTCACAATTGTTTTTGCCACTTGTGGATTTTCTTCTAAATACACTGAAAGTTTGTCATTGACTACTGTTTCTACAATGCCTTGGATTTCGCGATTGCCTAATTTAGCTTTTGTTTGACCTTCAAATTGTGGTTTTGCTAACTTTACAGACAATACAAAGGTAAGACCTTCGCGCCAATCATCACCTATAGGAATATTTTTTTCTTTAGTGATTTCTTTTTTAATATATGCATTCATAGACCGTGTCAATGCACCCCTAAATCCTGACAAATGAGTGCCGCCATCTTTGGTGTGAATATTATTAGCAAATGTATAACAGGTTTCATTATAGCCATCATGGTATTGCATTGCTAAAGCAACATACACGTTTCCAATTTCTGCATCTAAATAATCTGTTTCAAAGTAAATTACATCAGGATGAAGCGGTGTATGGTTTTGATTTAAATGAGTCACAAATGCTTTGATGCCTTCTTCATTATAAAATTCTTCTCGTTTGCCATCTCTTTCATCTTCTAATGTAATATGAATGCCTTTATTTAAAAAGGAAAGCTCACGCAATCGTTTGGCTAATATGTTGTAATTATAAACGACTTCATCAAAAATACTTTCATCTGCTTTAAACCAAACTTTTGTTCCTCTATTCGTTGTTTTAGAACCTTTTTTGACTTCTGCAAGTGGGTGTCCTGCTTCATAACTTTGAAAATACGTATATCCATCACGATACACTTCCACTTCCATTTTTTCAGAAAGTGCATTGACTGCTGCAATACCAACACCATGCAATCCACCAGATACTTTATAACTAGATTTATCAAATTTACCACCAGCATGTAGCACAGTAGTAATCACTTCTAAAGCTGACTTTTTTTCTTCTTCATGGTAGTCCACAGGAATACCACGACCATTATCTATCACAGTTACACTATTATCAAGATGAATTTTCACTAGTATATGTGTACAATACCCAGCCAAAGCTTCATCAATACTATTGTCAACAATTTCGTATACTAAGTGATGCAAACCATAACTAGCAGTATCGCCAATATACATTGCTGGTGTTTGACGTACAGCAGCTACGCCTGCCAAAACCTTGATATTATTTGCCCGGTACATTCTTTCACCTTCACTGATTTTTCAAAGAACATTTATCTTTTGTTATCAATACAAATCGAATATCTTTTACATACTCTGACGATAAAGCTTGTATTTTCTTGAGTAAATCTTGTTTATGAAATTGATTTAATTCATAATAACACGTTTGCGAATCCACATGTACTTCTAAAATATTTTGATGAAAAGAATGTGGCTTTGTATGTTCTTTAAAATTCTCTTGGATAATTTTCGACCATATTTGAAAAATTTTATATGTATCATAACTTAGATTTAAACCAGTTTCTTCAAATAATTCTTGCAGAATAACTGATAAAGCAACTGGCTCATTGTTTTTCATACTACTTACCTTATATATTAGTTTTTAGTTTTTATTATAATATTATAAACACCGTATATATAGTAAATATACATAAATATATAAATATATAAAAAAAGTCTATCACCCTGATACAAGTGTCATAGACTAAAATTACAATATTATTCTGCTTCATCTAATTTGATAGGTAAAACTAGATATTGAAAATCTTCCCCATCTTTTAATAAAATAGGAGATTGACTATCTTTGGAAAGCATTACTATATCATCTCGTTCTGTAAGTCGTAAAGCTTCCAAGAAAAAATTAGGGTTAAATTTAATATCAAAAGGTTCACCATGAAATACACAAGGAACATCGATGATAGCCTCGCCAGTGCCTTCGCCTCGGGACGATAATCTCATAGAATATTTGGAAAAGGACATCTGAAAAATCTTATTCCGATCATCTGCCATAAGATTGGCTCGTTTTAATGCAGAGAAAAAATAATTAAAGACACAACTTGTTTTATAAGGCAAATCTTTTTGCATCACTTTTTCATACGGTGGAAAAGAAGCATCTGATAATCTAGAAGTAAGAATCATTTCTGGAGTTCTAATTAGCATTTGATTTTCTAAAAAAGCAACTCTTATATCTTCTGGATTCGTAGAATTTAAAACACGATCAATTTGATTTAAACATGATGCTGGAATTGTAAGACGTTCTTGAGGAAATTCTCCCTCACAATTTACTTTGCGATCGCAAATCACTAATCGCTTCCCATCTGTAGATACAAAACGAAGAGCTTTATCATATTTTTCTGTAGATACAAAATCAATCAGAACGTTATCTAAATCAAAACGTGTTTTTTCCGTTGTGGTTGCGAATAATGTCTTTTTAATTAAATATTGAAAATCAGTACATGCAAGTTCTAAATAAGAAGTTTCTTCAAATTTAACAATCTCAGGGAATTTATTTGTGTCTTCCCCTAAAAAACAAAATCGTCCATCACTACAGAGGATAACGCCATTCAACTCTTCTTGTTCTAACGATATATATTGTTCTGGAATTTCTCGTACTAAACTCAAAAATTTATTGGCTGATAATAATAATTCGCCCTCTTCGTAAATATCTACATAATCTAATGGTAAAGTATAGGTAATAGAGATATTTAAATCAGTAGCACGAAAGATTAAACCATGATCACTTGTAGTTATTCGAACTTTTTCTAATACTGGATATAAATCTTTTTGCACTACAACATGATTGATTGTTTGTAGTGCTTTTATCATAGATTGTCGATGGCATTTTATTTTCATCATAACTATTACACCTAAAAAAAAATATTACATTATTATAATATATATGATAAAAAAAGTCAAACATAGAAAAAAATTCTTTTTTTATTTTTTTGAATAAAAAGTAAAAAAAACATTTATTTTGTTTTTTATTTATTTTGCTTTTTATTCTTAACTGTAAATTCTAATATTTTATATAAATCTATAATATCAAGAAAAAATTAAAATTTTTTCTTAAAAATTTATTATTCTATATAAATTTAAAATAGTAATAGAACATACAATTATTTATAATAAAATCAATTGTGAGCTAGGTAGTACCATGGATGCAAATTTGTGTGGATAACTCCATCTAAATGAGGTGGAAAATAGCCAAAAAATGCAACAAAAATCTGTTTTTTTAAAAGTTATCCACATTGTATCCACATTAATTTGCGGTTTTTTTCATTTTTGAAAAATTTTTAATTCATTGTAAAATAAGTACTTACGAATTTTTACTCCCTAAGTTATCAACAATTAGCGATACCATAGTATTATTAAATATTTATTGCATAAATATTTAATTTATGCTCGCCCTCGCCAGCCCAAAAAAGAGCTTCGGAGGGTCGCGCGCACATGTAAACGTGAGCGAGCACGCGTGTGTGTGTGCAGGCGTGCATATACACACGTTATCGCTTCAGACGCTTGATAAAAGGCATAAGAAAAGTTTTATGCAAAATAAACAAGCGAAAGACAGAACAAACAAGCGAAAGACAGAACAAACAAGCGAAAGACAGAATACAAGCGAAAGACAGAATACAAGCGAAAGACAGAACAAACAAGCGAAAGACAGAATACAAGCGAAAGACACATGCATGCACATATACGCGTACGCACGCGTGTGTATACGTCATGCTATACACACGCAGAAATGCGAAATAATGCGTGAAAAATTCGAAAATAAGACTGTTTTGTGTTTATGGTATCCCCTAACTACCAATAGACAATTTTAATGCCTTAAATCGCCTTAAAATGATTTTGAAAAAATTACAAAAGGCAATTTGTAAACAAATACACGTGCAATCATGCTTGTTTGTACAAATGCGAAATAATGCGTGAAAAATTCGAAAATAAGACTGTTTTGTATTTATGGTACCCAACCATATCAATAGACAATTTTAATGCCTTAAATCGCCTTAAAATGATTTTATATGAAGTAGGCATGCAAGAAAAGTATCAAAATATTTCGACTAACACAGAGAGGAAAGATGATATTTTATCAACGTACATTTCAATGAATAAATAAAATATAATTAATTATATGTATTATAATAACTTACCTTATATATTATAAGGTATTATTTCTTTTATTTCTTTTGAAATAATATATTTATAACATATTATTTCTCAATATATTATAAATATATTACTATTATCATTAAATCGCATATTATAAATTGCAAGATAAAACATATTAACTATATATATTATAATATGTTATATTGAATACTATAAGGTTCTATTTCTTTTATTTCTTTTGAAGTTATAATAATATAAGTAGTTATATTTAAATATATTATGAATTCATTATTTGTAATATCAAGAATGATCGCTAATTTATATTTTAAATGCTCTGGTAGATAAAAAAATAACTCTATGTATTATAATAAGTTACATCAAATAATAATCTTTTTAAAAGATTATAGCAGATTTATATAACTATATATATATTAATATATTATATACAGTTTCTTTATAAAAAATATGCGAGTGTAAAATGTAACATAAGACATAATCTTTTATATAACTCATTGTAATACAAAGAGTTATATTTTTTATCGAATATGCGGGTGTAAAATTGGTAAATTCTATTTTTTAGAAAAAAAAATGTAAAAATGTTCTATTTTTTGGCTATTTTACCACTTTTACCGCATATTATTCTATAATACAAAAAAAATTCAATATTATATTTTATAAAGAGTTACAAAAAAATTTTAAAATATTGTTTCTATATAATATATTTATTATTATATTTTGTAAGATTATATAATATATATAGTTATGTTTTCATTTTTTATTTTTTACTACCCATATTATTAGTAAAAAACCGCATATTATAAAAATTTTTAGAAAAATATCTAAGATATTGATAAATAATAAGTTAATTTTTAAAATTTAAGTTGTTATTTCTATTTTATATTTTTAAGATGATTTGTATAACTCATTTATTATTATAGTATTATATTATTTTTTTTAATTATATGAGAACCGCATATTTTATAACTATAGATAATATAATTTAATTAATTATAATTCATATACTTATAAAAGTATATTTAAGTTATTATTTGTATTGTATATTTTTAAGATATAAACTTTAATATATTATTATTTATTATGTTACAATGATATAATTTAAAATAATCATGATATTTTTTTTACAAATGAGATATAGAAAATAGTCTAGATCTCATTTGATTTCAAATGCTGACTCATCTGAATAGATCATTTTTAGTAACTTTACTACTTGAATCGTACATTATTTCATAATAATTTAAAAAAATAACAGTATATTTTATAAGTAGTTATAAAAATATGTTTAAAATATTATTTTTATATAAGAATTATAAATATAAATAATGTAATATCATATACTATATATAGTTATATTTTTAAATAATTATTCTATTTTATACACATCATACAATAGATACCGCATATTATATAATATTTTATTTTAAAATATAACTTATTATATATCATTAACTTATATATTAAATTTTTATTTATTATTTTTATTTAATATTTTTAAAATAAGTTTTGTAACATATTATAATTAATTATGTTATCATTATATATTTTTGAATAATCATGATAATATAATCAATAGTGTATGATTATTTGATGAATGATGATTAAATATAATGCAAAAATAAAGAGAGATGGCAAGCATCTCTCTTTATTTTAATATAAGAAAGTGAAAGGACAATAGAAATTCATATTTTCGTGCTTTTGATGCATAATTGTGTACCTTTGTATTATATATCCATTATTATTAGATATTCATACAATAAACTTTATTTCTTAAGTAAAAAATAAAAGTTACATACATTATCTAGTATTAGTATATTTTAAAAATAAAGATAAAATTGTTATTTTTTTAGAATAAAAAGTAAAAAAGAGCATTTTTTTGCTTTTTATTCTTGACTGCAAATTCTGATATTTTATATAAATTTAAAATATCAATAAAAAATTAAATTTTTTTCTTAAAAATTTATTATTCTATATAAATTTAAAATAGTAATAGAATATACAATTATTTATAATAAAATCAATTGTGAGCTAGGTAGTACCATGGATGCAAATTTGTGTGGATAACTCCATCTAAATGAGGTGGAAAATAGCCAAAAAATGCAACAAAAATCTGTTTTTTTAAAAGTTATCCACATTGTATCCACATTAATTTGCGGTTTTTTTCATTTTTGAAAAATTTTTAATTCATTGTAAAATAAGTACTTACGAATTTTCACCCCCCAAGTTATCAACAATTAGCGATACCATAATATTATTAAATATTTATTGCATAAATATTTAATTTATGCTCGCCCTCGCCAGCCCAAAAAAGAGCCCC
>Ga0208195_1001269_pt1 | contig 28523 bp, 30 predicted proteins | sample AD_UKC077_MetaG_FD_184441 | JGI IMG/M metagenome (GOLD analysis project Ga0208195, IMG submission 184441) | Active sludge microbial communities of municipal wastewater-treating anaerobic digesters from USA - AD_UKC077_MetaG (SPAdes) (version 2) | ecosystem: Engineered > Bioreactor > Anaerobic >... | reverse complement strand
CGGACCGGATTCGTCGTCTAGATGCCCAAACCAGGTACTGATCTTCATTCCGACTTCCCCTATTCCGCCTGAACCAATATTACTTTCGCCCCGCCGTAAGTAAGTTTATCTACCTTGAAAGCGCCAAGGGTATTGCCTCTCTATAAAAAACTGGAGGTCAAATGCCATGAATGCAGCCGTAGAGCAGATTTTGGCTCGACTGAGGGACCAGAAGGTAGAGGTTCCCGCAGCCGAGGTGGAGAGCCGTCTCGCCCTCCTCGTTGAGAAGTTTGGGGTCCCCGAGGCCGAGGCGATCCGCAGCGTCGTCAACTATTTTCTCAAAGAGCACGGCGTCTCGCCGGCCACCTTCGCCCCGAAGAAGGCCGAGAGCCTGAAGGTGGGGGAGATCAACGGACCCGGCCGATGGATCGACCTGGAGGCGAAGGTGGTGGAGCTATGGGAGCCGACGAGCAGCGCCATATCCCAGACGGGGCTCATCGGCGACGAGACGGGGACGATCAAGTTCGTCAAGTGGACCAAGGCCGAGCTCCCGGACCTGGCGGCGGGGAAGAGCTACCTCTTCAAGAACGTCGTCACCGACGAGTTTCAAGGGAGGTTCAGCGTCAAGCTGAACAGGACGAGCGGGATCGAGGAGCTGACAAAAGAGGTGGTGGCGGCTGAGCCTTCGACGTCGAACCAGGTCCAGGAGATGAAGATCGCCGAGATCAAAGAGCAATCCCGGTGGATAGACCTCCGGGCGAAGGTAGTCCAGCTCTGGGACCCGACGAGCGAGACGATATCTCAGACGGGGCTCATCGGCGACGAGACTGGGGTGATCAAGTTCGTCAAGTGGGCCAAGGCCGAGCTTCCGGACCTGGTGGAGGGGGAGAGCTACCTCTTCAAGAACGTCGTCACCGACGAGTTCGAGGGGAGGTTCAGCGTCAAGCTGAACAGGACGAGCGGGATTATGCCTCTCGAAGAAGAGGTAGAGGTGAGCCCCCAGGAGGCGAAGTTCACGGGGGCGATCGTCGACGTCCAGAAGGGTTCGGGGCTGATCAAGCGATGCCCCATCTGCAGACGGATGCTGAACAAGGGGGTCTGCGGCGAGCACGGAAAGCAGGAGGGGACCTACGACCTCCGGATCAAGGCGGTCCTGGACGATGGGGTGAAGGTCCAGGAGGTGCTGATCAACCGGGAGAGGACGGAGAGCCTCATGGGGATCAGCATGGAGGAGGCTAAGACGATGGCGATGGAGGCCCTCGACCACGAGGTGGTGAAGGGGATGATCGAGGAGAGGCTCCTGGGGAGGTACTATTCCGTCTCGGGGCCGACCGTCGACCGCTACATCCTCGTCGAGATGATCTCGCCGGCCAAGCCGACGACCCCCGAGGAGGCCGACGGCCTCGCGGCGAGGGCCGGGGAGGTGATCTGAGATGGCTGGCTTCGCCCGAGAGGTGGCGAGGAGGGTCTACTCCTCGGAGCTCCGGGACTCCGACCTCACCTTCAGGGAGAACGAGGACCAGTACGCTCCCCTCTACCTGATCACCCCTACGGGGGCACGGTGCAACCGGGTCCTCCTGGTGGGGACCCTCACCGAGAGGGATAACCTGGGAGACGAGGTCGAGTACTGGCGGGGGAGGGTCGCCGACCCCACGGGGAGCATCTTCGTCTACGCCGGCCAGTACCAGCCCGAGGCCGCCCAGATCCTGGCGGCGACGGAGCCCCCGGCCTTCGTCGCCGTCGTCGGCAAGCCGAGCGTCTACGAGACCGAGGATGGCAAAAGGCTGATATCGGTCAGGGCCGAGGCGGTCCAGCGGGTCGACGCCGAGACGAGGGACCGGTGGGTCCTGGAGACGGCGGCGAGGACCCTCGATCGGATCGAGGCCTTCAGGGCCTTCCTGGGGACAGAGGGCGCCGGAGGTTTCTCCAGCGGCGACCAGCTTATGAAAAAGCCCGAGCCTCCGGGGGAGGCCGCCGAGATAGGAAAGGCCCACCTCCACTATGGGACCGACCTGGAGAAGTACCGGCAGATGGTCATAAGGGCCCTGGCCTCCCTGAAAGGGGAGATGCCTGAGCCGAAGGAGGGGCAAGAGGCTGAAGTTCGTCCAGGAAGGAGAGCGTCCGATGCATCAGGTCCCACCTGGGATGAGGAGGAAGAGGGCTTCGACGCCGGAGCGGCGCAAGGAGACCCCAGGAGGCCAAAAGACCTGAAGGTACCTCTGAGCTTTGATGAGGAAGAAGATCTGAGGGACGCCGAGAGGATAGAAGAGGAGGAGCTTTTCTTTGGAGAAAGAGAGAAGGCCCCCAGCAAGAAGAGGAGGGAGCGGTGAGCCAAAAGCCAGCCGGGGCCCTGAAAAGCTTATATAATGCGTCGGAGTTTATAATAGGTGGTGATAGAATATGGTGATCGGAGTTACGATGGTCAAGGTGGTGCCAGGACAGGAGAGGAGCGTCTACAACGCCCTGAGGGAGATCGAGGGAATAAAGGACGTCTATCACGTCTTCGGCGAGTATGACTTCGTGGTGGTCTTGGAGGTGGAGGGGCTCTCCGTCCTCAACCGGCTGGTGGACACCATCCGTGAGATCCACAACGTGACCGCGACCCAGACGGTGGTGGGGGCCGAGCTCTAAGCTCCCTCCTCTTTTCTGACATGGAGATAGCAGAGGAGCTGGCCAAGCACCAGAAGGCCATCTCCGTAGCCGAATTTTTCGAGAAGAACCGCCAGATCCTGGGGTTCGACTCGGCGCCGAGGGCGCTGATAACGACCGTCAAGGAGGCGGTGGACAACTCCCTCGACGCCTGCGAGGAGGCGGATATCCTCCCCGACATCTTCGTCCAGATCCTGAGGAGGGGCGAGGGTTTCCGGGTCGTCGTCGAGGACAACGGCCCCGGTATCGTCGGGTCCGAGGTCCCCCGGGTCTTCGCCAAGCTCCTCTACGGCTCGAGGTTTCACGTCCTCAAGCAGAGCCGGGGTCAGCAGGGCATAGGGATATCCGCGGGCGTCCTCTACTCCCAGCTGACGACGGGAAGGCCTACGGCAGTCACCACCAAGATCGGGCCAACCCACCGGGCGGGGAGGTGGGAGCTGATGATCAACACCGCCACCAACGAGCCCGAGATCCTCAAGACGGAGGAGGCGGAGTGGGACCGCCCCCACGGCACCCGGGTGGAGCTGGAGATGGAGGGGTCGTACGTCCGGAGCCGGAGGCAGTCGATCTACGGCTATCTGAAGAACGTGGCGATAGTGAACCCCCACGCCCGGATCACCCTGGTGGAGCCCGACGGGAACGTCGAGGTCTTCGAGAGGGCGACGGATAAGATGCCGAGCCCCTCCTACGAGATCAAGCCCCACCCTTGGGGGATGGAGCTCGGCGGCCTCATCAAGATGCTCCGATACACCGATAAGAAGAAGCTGAAGAGCTTCCTTGCGGGCTCCTTCTCCAGCGTCGGGGCTATAATATCTCAAGAGATCTGCGACCGGGCGGAGCTCGACCCCGAGACGACGCCCCAAGACCTGACCCACTCCGAGGCGACGCGGCTTCTCGCCGCCTTCAAGGAGATGAGGCTGAAGTCGCCCCCCACCGACTGTTTGTCCCCCATAGGCGAGGAGCTGATCCGGGCGGGCCTCGAGAAGGAGTACCGGGTCGACTTCATCGCCACCACCAAGAGGCCGGTCTCGGTCTACGCCGGAAACCCCTTCCAGGTGGAGGTGGGGCTCGCCTACGGCGGCGAGCTGAAGGGTGACGGCAAAGTCGAGGTCCTGAGGTTCGCGAACCGGGTGCCGCTCCTATACCAGCAGGGGGGGTGCGCCATGACCCACGCCATCGAGAACGTATCCTGGAAGAGCTACGCCCTCAGCCAGCCCGGGGGCGGGGTCCCCGTCGGCCCCGCCGCCATCCTCGTCCACATCGCCTCGACGAACATACCCTTCACCTCCGAGTCGAAGGACGCCGTCGCCGACGTCCCCGAGATCGTGGCGGAGGTGGAGCTGGGATTGAAGGAGGTGGGGCGGAAGCTCCGGAGGTACATCTCAAAGAAGTCCGCCCTCTCGGAGCGGAAGGAGAAGGAGGAGATCATAAGGAAGATCCTCCCGCGGATATCGAAGAAGCTGGCGGAGCTCCTCGCGCGGGAGGAGCCGGACATCAACCCCGTCATCGCCAAGATCATGGGAAACCTCCTCGTCAGGAGGTCCATCTCCTCCGAGAACGGCCTCGCCCTGGTGACCCTGGTGGTCGCAAACTACGGCGAGGCCGCCAAGGCCTTCAAGCTCCACGAGACGGTCTCGGTGGAGGCGGAGTCCGTCGAGCCTCCGGCGAGGGTGATAGCCCTGGGGGACGGCTACGACCACCTCTGGAAGCTCACCCTCCGGCCGGGGGAGAGGCAGCTGATCAGGTACACCGTCCCCTCGGAGGGGGTCCGGTTCTCCGAGCCGGTCGTCGAGGGGGTCGCTTCGGAGCTGGTCAGCGGCGCGAGGGTGGTGGGATAGATGAAGGATGCAGAAGCGACGAAGGGGAGGCTTTTGGGCCTCGCGGAGACGCTCTACGACCAGTTCCAGAGGGGGACGGTCCCCCACCTCGCTCTTCCGAGCAGGACGAAGAATAACCTCGAGTACGACCAGGAGGGGGAGATCTGGGTCTACGGCGACCAGGAGAGCGTCAGGTCCGTCAAGACCGTCCGGGGGGCGAAGAGCCTCCTCAAGACCACCTACCTTGTGGAGCTTCTGATCAACGAGCACCTCCGGCAGAACCGGGGATCGACTCTGAGGGAGATATACTACATCTCCGAGAACTGGGACATCGCCAAGTTCGGAGAGCAGGCCGAGAGCGACCGGCTCGTCGAGGACCTGGAGATCCTCACCGCCCTCCTCCGAGAGGACTTTCACGTCCGGCCCGAGGAGGACGGGGCGACGGTCTTCGGCCCCCTCACCATCAGCGAGAAGACCCGGCGAGGAGAGAGGACGATCCACTGTCAGGAGGACGTCGGCGAGGCAGGCTACCAGATCCCCTTCAACGTCGACAACGTGGAATTCAAAGAACACGACGCGAAGTTCGTCATCGCCATCGAGACAGGCGGGATGCACGCCAGACTGATCGAGAACGGCTTCGACCAGGAGCACGACGCGATCCTCGTCCACCTGAAGGGGCAGCCCGCCCGGTCGACCCGCAGGCTGATAAAGAGGCTGAACGAAGAGCTGAACCTTCCTGTCGTCATCTTCACCGACGGCGACCCCTGGTCCTACCGGATCTACGCCAGCGTCGCCTACGGAGCCATCAAGAGCGCCTACCTCTCCGACTATCTGGTGACGCCGGCCGCCCAGTTCGTGGGGGTCCAGCCATCGGACATCGTCAACTACGACCTCTCGACGGACAAGCTGACGGATCAGGACCTCCAGGCCCTCCGGTCCGAACTCGCCGACCCGAGGTTTGCGACCGACTACTGGAGGGAGCAGATCCAGCTCCAGATCAAGCTCTCGAAGAAGGCTGAGCAGCAGGCCTTCGCCGGGAAGGGGCTCGACTTCGTGACGAAGACCTACCTCCCCGAGAGGCTCTCGGAGATGGGGCTGATCTAGGGGCTCGGCGGAGCGAACCACGTTCTACGCGTCCTTCGGGGCATGTCCGCCGCCCTCGGCCTATCTCGCCTCGAATATTATCAAGGTCTGGTATGCCTCTTTTAGGATGGGAGATTGTTGGTAGGCGGTGAAGGCCCTTCGTACATCCAACTCGGTCGTTGAAGGTTCGAACGGCCTTCAGCCCCTCTTCCTCCTCCTGTAAAGGGCAGCTCCTCCGGCCACAAGGAGGATCAAGACCACATCCCTAGAAGGGTGTAGGACCGACCCGCGGAGCTGACGTTCACCGGGATCTTCGTGCTCTGGGAGATGACCGTCTCGCCCCGCTCGAACTCGTTCGTCCCCGCAAGGCTCGCGTCGAGGTTGGGCGATCCCAAGGTCGTCCAGTAGTTGTCCAGGGATGCCGAGGGTATGTAGTTATCAGAAGCCTCGGCCGAAACCAGGTTGACAAGAGGTTGGGCGATGAACAGAAGCGCGGCTGTGTCAGGCCGAAATTGACGATATTTCTCAATCCTTCAACCACCTGAATGGCATAATAAACAAGTTTGAGGCTCTGGTCTTCACGTCCGCCTTGTGCCTCCTCCAGCGCTCAAGCCTTATCAGAAGTACCGGGAATACCGTGAAAGTAGCTAAGAGGGCAAATATGACCGAGAGGACCGTTATCGTTCCGAAGCTGCTGATAATGGGGAAAGGAGAGGCTATGAGGGCGGAGAAGCCGAAGACGGTGGTGAGCCCCGAGGCGACGATGGCAGCCCCGATGCTCCCCGTCGCCTTGAAGAGGGCTTCCATGACATCTTCAGTCATCTCCTTTTCCTCATAGAACCGCTCCATCGTCAGGATGGCGTACTCCGACCCCACCCCCAGGATCAGGGCCCCCAGGGTGGCGGTCAAAGGAGTGTACATCATCCCAGAGATGTACATCACCCCCCCCATCCAGCCGATGACCATGATCATCGGAAGGACCGGCAGGACCGCCTTGACTAAGTCTCTATAAACCAGCACGAGGATGAAGAATATGAGGACCAGACCCAGGAGTGTCATCTTTATCCTGCCAGATGTGAGGGCTCCAATGACGCTGTTCATCACCGCCATTTCTCCGGTCTGAGTGACAGATATCCCGGGCGGCGGCTCAAACCAGATCAGGTCCTTGACGACCTCGTTTTGGAGCCGCTCGATCCCCACCTGGCCGAGGTTGTCAGAGGCCTGTCCTAGCTCCAGGCGGATCTGGGCGGTATCGTGGCCGTCGACGTACTGGTACTTGACCTCCTCAGGTACGCGGTCCAGGACGGCCTCGACCCCGGACCGTTCCTGGGGTATGGTCCCACCGTTGTAGCTCTTGACTATGGTGGCGAGACTCATGGCCCCGTAGATCGTGTCTCTCGATTCCACGACGTAGTCGCCGAAATCGTCCATCCATATCAGGGTCTCTGGGTCGGTCACGTCCCCCTGGACTATAACGTTGAGCTGGTCGGTACCGCCGAAGATATTTTCAAGATGGCGGAATACGGTGAGGGACGGAAGGTTCTGAGGTATGAACTCGTAAAAGTCGGTCTCTATGGGAACCTTCGTGTCGGCATAAAGGCCCATGCTGGTGAGAACGACCGCAGCCACTAGGACGACCTGCCACCTGTTGAGGGCGAGTGTCACAGACTTCACGACCAGGGGTCCTATCTGGGATTTTTTCTCGTTCTTCCCAAGGCAATTCCGGGCGTTGCTGCTGTTTCGCCCCCTCTCCATCTGGTGAATTATTGTAACCCCCACAAAGAGGGAGGAGATGTAGCACATGATGATCCCGATCAGGCATAGGAGGCCGAAATCCCTGATCATGGGGACCGATGACGAGAAGAGGGAGACGAAGCCCGCCCCGGTTATGATCAGGGCGATCAGGACGGCGGGCGCGGTGTGAGCCACCGTATCTATCACCGCCACGGCGATCGATCCGCCTCGTTGGAACTCTTCCTCGATTCTGTTCTGAAACTGGATGGCGTAATCGATGCCAAGGCCGATGAGGATCGGGAAGGCCGCCATCGAGACCATCGTCAAGGGAACCTGAAGATACCCCATCATTCCGAAGGTCCAGATTATCCCCAGAAAGACTATGGGAAGCGGCAGAAGGGGGAGGTGGACGTGCCTGAATACGAGGAGGAGGGCTACCACCATCAGGAGGCCAGAGATCAGGAGGAGCGTCAACATGGAGGTTTGTATCTCCCGTTCTATGTCGGTTCTGAGGGCGACCTCGCCGGTCACGACCGTGTCGGACCCAGCGGGAAATTCCGCCATCACCACTGCAGAGTTGGCTTCAAAGAGGATGGCTTTCATGCTATCCATGGAGATGTAAGTCGGAAGCTGGATGGAGATTGTGGTATGCCTCCGGTCAGGGAGGATCGCGTGGAGGGTGGCAGGGTTCGTCCTCTCAAGCACCTCCAGGATATCATCAATCCTCGCCTGGGAGTCAGGAACTTTCTGGACGCCTGTTTCCTGGGCCTCGGCATCCATCACCATCTCGGCTAAGCTGACCGTCCCCAGAACGTTCTCCACCGTCTCCATCTGGCTGGTCAACCGATCCATCGCCTTCAAGGACGCAGGGGTGGTCACCGCGTCTCCCTCCACCAGGATCACGATCGACTGGGTCCCGAACCTATCATTGTAGAGGTGGTCGAACTCCAGGTAGAGCTTGGAGTTCTCGTCGACGAAGGTCTCCACCTCAGTCTCCATAGTGATGCTCTGGGCGAAGTGGATTGAAGCCACAGTGAAAAGTGCCGCTATCGTCAGGATGACGATCGGATTCGCCTCGATCCACCTTCCCAGCTTCTCCCTCTTGGTCGTGATTCTCACCTCTGTTTTATGACTCAGAATATTATAAAACACAATATTCCGGCATTTCCTCCAATCGATTATGGTTAAAGAAGGACACTCCTAGGAGGCAGCAGAATGGTCTCATGGTGGGCGCGGAGCCTACTATGAGGGTGGGCAGAGCTGCGAATATTATCGAGTTTCTGGTTATACACACCACTAATCGCTCCGATCCTACCATGCAAATAAATCCTATTATTCGGTTTAAACCGAATAAACCGTATATACTTATATACTTAAACATTGTGTTTCGATTGATTATCATGAACGAGGCAGAACCGCAGGCCGTAATGAAGAGGGCCATTATCGAAGGATGCAAGAGGGAGATATGCAGCCTATGTGGCAAGGAAACATCGAACGGTCCCTTTTGCAGCTACTGTCAGGGAATGAGGGACGAACTTCGATGCTGGCCTAAGTAATCTAATCCCATCAGCGGCCTAGCCGACTACTTATAAAATGTTTAATTTAAATATCGAATTATCTGAATCAAGCGGTGGTGGATCAGTTGGATGAGGAATACCCTCTAATATCTGGCATCTTTCCGTCCTTGTGCCCAATATGCCTGAATGTGATCGATGCCCGCATATTCCAAGAGGGCGAGTCGGTCATGATAGAGAAGCGCTGCCATGAGCACGGATATTTCAAAGATCTCTATTGGTCGGACGCCCCCCTTTACAGACGGTTCATGCGCTATCGGCTGGACGGCATGATCCTCGACGGCTCGTCCCATCTCCACCATTCCTGTCCCTTCGACTGTGGCCTATGCGAGAACCATAAGACTGGAACTCTCCTGGGCAACATCGACGTCACAAACCGGTGCAACTTATCCTGCCCCGTCTGCTTTGCCGATGCCGGGGCCGAGCTGGACGATCCGACGATAGATCAGATAGAAGCCATGATGAGAACCCTGAGGGGCCAGACGCCGGTCCCCTGCCCCGCCATCCAGTTCTCTGGAGGCGAGCCCACGTTACGGAAAGATCTCCCAGAGATCGTTTCCCTGGCCAAAAAGATGGGCTTCGTCCAGATTCAGGTGGCAACCAACGGAGTAATCCTCTCGGAGAGGCCGGACCTCTGCAAGAGCCTGGTGGATAGCGGCCTTTCCACCGTATACCTCCAGTTCGACGGCGTCACCCCCGAGCCCTACATCGAGATGCGGGGCCGCGACCTGCGGGCTGTAAAGCTCCGGGCCCTAGATAATCTCACAGCGGCGGGGCTGAGGAGCGTGGCCCTCGTTCCCACCGTTACAAAAGGCACTAACGACGATCAGTTAGGAGATATCGCCGAATTCGCCTCTAAAAATCTTGGTGTAGTAAACGCCATCGTATATCAGCCCGTCTCCTTCACGGGGAGAATAGACCAGGAAGAGAAGAACGAAAAGAGAATCACCATACCCGACGTCATCGCCCTGCTGGAGGAGCAGACGGGCTATGAGATCACGAGAGATGATTTCTACCCGATCCCCTCCGTCGGGGCCATCTCTCGTCTATTGGAGGCCGAACGGGGACGTCCTATGCTGGTCTTGTCCGCCCATCCCTGCTGCGGCGCGGCCACTTACGTCTATTGTCAGGATAGCCACCTGATCCCCATCACCAGATTCCTAGACGTGGAAGGGCTCTTGGAATGGATCGAGCAGGAGGTGGACCGCTTCGACGGATCGAAGCTGGCGAGGCTCAAGATGAAGGGGATGGTGCTGAAGGAGCTGCCAAAGTTCATAGATGAATCGAGGGTTCCGGATAGCCTCAAACTCAAAGAACTCATCCTTGGCGTATTTCGGAATGGGACCAGGGAATCCCTGGCCGAGTTTCACAAAAAGTCCCTCTTCTTGGGGATAATGCACTTCCAGGACCCGTACAACATCAACTTAGAGAAGCTGGAATGGTGTGGGATTCACTACGTTCTGCCAGACGGCAGGATAATTCCATTCTGCTCATATAATACAATTCATCGCGCTCCACAGATTTAGGTGGGATTAAACTGATGCGATACGAAACGCCAAAATAATTATAAAAAATATAGAAATATATCAAGCATATGGCAGGAAAAGGCAGGAAAACTTCGCAGGAGCCCTTACGTGCTTACTGCCAGAATATGAGTGATGAATTCCGATGCTGGCCGAGATCCCAGCGTCGGGATTGGCAAGACGATGGTGGATAAGCCGAAATGACAGACCTAGAGCAAATTACTTAAAGATCACATTCGAGTTGATCGTTGTGAAGGATGAAGAAATGATGGAGCTTAAGAGGCCCATCATCGAAGCATGCATAAAGTCCTCCCAAAAAAATGGGTGGAGCACTGCCATGGGTATACTCTGGGGCACCCTCTTTTTGGAGAGCGAACCGATGTCCATGGATATGCTGGCCGAGAAGACAGGCTACAGCAAAACGACGGTACGCGCCAATATGAACTACATGGAAAACATCGGCATAGCTCAGCGTGTAGTAGGTTCTTTGGGAAAGCAGCATCGAGATAAGCAGCACCGTTTCGCTCTTGTGACTGATATTGAAGCCGTGAGGTCAGTTGTTCTATCTACAGCCAAGGAGGAGGTAAATTTGATCCTGCAGGCCCTTCTTCAGGTCAAAAAGAACATCGAGGACCAGAACTTGAGTGGGGCAGAATTGAAGGATTCCTTGGCCAAGGAGATACAAATTTATGAGAATTTGGGCAGGATCTTGGATCTCCTAGGCGAATTTACACCGGAAGAAATTATCGAGATCCTGGAGCGCAAAAAAAAATCGGATCCCGCATATGGCGTTTATCAGGGAAATCAAGCTCTCGAAGACAGCTGAGCAGCAGGCCTTCGCTGGAAAGGGCTCGACTTCGTGATGAAGGTCTACCTCTCCGAGAGGCTCTCGGAGATGTGAGCAGCGAGGAGGAACAAGAAAATGCTCGATTATGCTTGCATTCACTTGAGCACATAAGTTATACTTTATGTGCAATCAAAGAGGTCTTAAAAATAGAGAAAGGATGAGAAAATGCCGATTCCTAAGATCGCTGTGATAAGCCGCAGATCTCACCAAATCAACCGCTATCGCGAGATTATCACAATTTTAGTAAAGTACGGCTTTGGAGATGCATTAGCGAAGCTGGAGTTACAAAAGCATTTAGAATTCGGGGAGGGCTTTATATGGGGGAAAGCTGCCGCGAATATAGCTGCTCTTTCTCGTTGGGAACGGGCGCGAATGGCGCTAGAGGAACTTGGGCCGACTTTCGTCAAATTCGGTCAGATTATGAGCACCAGACCGGACATGATCCCACAAGAACTTATCGCCGAGCTGGAAAAACTTCAAGATACCGTACCTCCTTTTTCTGCGGAAGATGGCAAGCGGATTATCGAAGAGGATTTGAGTGAGTCCGTGGACAGCATTTTCAAGGACTTCACGGATACTCCCATCGCCGCGGCTTCTATTGCACAGGTCTACAAAGCGGTATTGCCCGATGGTGAAGAAGTAGCAATCAAGGTTCAGCGTCCCGAGATTGACCGAATCATAGAGATGGATCTGGAGATAATGCTCCACGTTGCCGCGCTCATCGAGAAACATCTAAAAGAACTGGAGACATTACATCCTGTGGAAATAGTAGAGGAATTCGCACGGGTAATCGAGAAGGAGCTGGACTTCAGAATCGAGTTAGCGAATATGGAGCGTTTTGCGAGAATTTTCCAGGCTGATCCGACAATTCACGTGCCCAGCGTCCATCGTGAACTCTCCACAGGCAAAGTCCTTACGATGGAGTTTATCGGTGGGATGAAGGTATCGGATATTACAGAAGCAGAATTGCAAGTTCGATACTCCGGCACGGACCCAAAAGTCGTGGCATCACGGGGAGCGACCCTTATTTTGAAGCAGATATTTGAGCACGGCTTTTTCCACGCAGACCCCCATCCGGGAAACATCAGGGTATTGAAGGATAATGTCATCTGTTTCCTCGACTATGGAATGATGGGGTCTCTGTCAGCACGTCATCGAGAGGACCTGACTGACGTGCTCATTGGGATTATAGATTACGACGAGAGTAAAGTCACGAAAGCAATCATGAAATTGACCGAGCCCGGATATAGACAAATAGTGGATCGTGGGACGTTAGAATCAGATATTGCAGAATTTATCGAAGTTTATGCTTATGGTACACTTGAAGAACTCGAAATAGGACGGCTGCTAAACAGTATTATGAACATAGTCGCGGGACATCACCTGAAAGTACCTCGGGACTTCTACCTGCTCGCGAAAGCGCTGATAACCATAGAAAGCGTGGGCAGAAAATTGGACCCAGAATTCAATGCGTTGAAACATGCAAAACCGTTCGCCGAAAGAGCCATCCTGAAACGCATGGGTCCCCGAAGGTTAATTGAAGACTTCTCTACCTCCGCCATTGAAGCAAGCTCGCTTATACGGGACTTGCCAGCCGAGGCACGAGACATATTAGCACTACTAAAGGAGGGCGAAGCAAAGATTAGGTTCGAGCACGAGGGGCTTGATCCGATGCTCAAAACCTTAGACCAGGCCGTCAACCGTGCGGTCTTTGCAATTGTGTTAGCTTCTCTTGTTATAGGTTCTGCTCTTATCGTTCTCTCCGGTGTTCCGCCTAGATGGCATGAAATACCGGTTATCGGCATCATCGGATTTCTCGCTGCAGGTATGATTGGTTTTTGGTTGCTATTTTCCATTATGCGGCATAGAAAGATGTAAAAGAGCATCTTATGACCGGTAATGAAGAGTGTGCCTCCAATAGACCATTACCATCATGATCTAAAACATCAACCTGATTCTAGATCACTGCCCACGATCCCGTCGCCATGCCGACGGCGGCGGACGCTGCGCTGCGCCGTCCCGAAGACGAGCGTACCGAAATCAACAAATCGATCGCCGTCAGCCACGCTGCCTACTTAACCCTGGTCAATCTCTGTCCGGAGTACGAGCGGGATTACCCGGGGAGACGTGGCACCCCTACCAGGATTTGACCTACTTCACCCCGCCGTTTCCCGAATACGTCTCCGGCCACAGCACCTTCAGCGCTGCGGCGGCAGTGGTGCTGACGGAGTTCACAGGGTCTGACCGACTCTACGACGGTGTGACCATGATCAACGCCGACTTCAACCAGGACGGGATTCCCGACATGTTGGCCAGCACATCGCCACCGTGGGCAGCAACAAGTTTGAGAGGAGGCCGGCGACCGTCGTCGTTCTCCAGTGGGAGACCTTCCGGGATGCAGCAAATGAGGCGGGAATATCGCGGCTTTGTGGCGGAATCCACTTCCAGGACGCAGACCTTCAAGGTCGGAAGTTAGGTCGGCTTGTGGGCGAAGAAGCATATCGAACGGCAGAGAGCTTCTGGAACGGTACGGCTCACGATCCCTGAGGTTCAGGACGTCCCGCGAGCGAATCACGGGACGTTCTCGGTTGATTTTATATGCTTTCCGGGAACTTCCGTAATCAATGATCTCTGACCTTGAGCCCGCCGAGATGGTGCAGGTTCAGGGGCGATCTGACATATGAAGGGGGATCTTCCACGAAGCCGATAGACTTTCACGCTCACATCTACACCGACGAGATGGCGCCAAAGGCGATAGCCTCCGTCAAGAGGAGGATGGGGGTGAGGGTCCCGGGTCTTGGGACCGTCGCCGACCTGCAGGATTCGATGGCGAAAGCAGGCGTCGAAAAATCGATCATCCTCCCCCTAGCGCCTCTGCCCAAACACGTCCGGCCGACGAACGAGTTCTTCCTCGCGGCCGCCGACGGAGACGGCCTCGTCCCCTTCGGGGCGATCCACCCCTTCCAGTCCGACCTGGAAGAGGAGCTGGATAGGCTCCTCGCGGCCGGGGTCCGGGGAGTCAAGGCCGTCCCCTTCCTCCAGGGATTTTACCCCGACGACCCTCGGTGCGACCGGCTCTATGAGGGGGTGGCGGAGCGGGGGATGGTCCTCCTCCTCCACGCCGGGAAGGTCCCCGAGGACCTGCCGGAGTTCTTCGGGACCCCCGACCGCTTCGCCCGGATGGCAGAGCGGCATCCAGACCTCGTCGTCATCCTCGCGCACCTGGGGGGGTGGGAGATGTGGTCTGCCGTCCGCAAATACCTCATCCCGGCGGCGGAGAACGTCTTCTTCGACACCGCCTACATCTCGCCGAGTTTGACCTCGGAGGAGGCCTGTGATCTGATAAGCGAGATCGGCCCAGACCGGGTATTATTCGGGACCGACTACCCCTGGACCGACCAGGCAAAGGAGGTCGATTTCATAGAGGGGATGGACCTCTCAGCCCAGGAGAAGAAGATGATCCTCTCGGAGAACGCTGAAAGGCTCCTATTCCGCCGATAGATCGACCGTGGGCGCGATATGGCCCCCCGGCGGAGCCCAACTTTTTTAACGGATCGTCGCTGTATTGAGGGCATGAAGCGCGACCTGATGGAGATTCTGGCCTGCCCCCTCTGTAAGGGCGATCTGGACCTCGAAGTATTCGAGGAGAAGGACGGGGAGATCCTGGACGGGAGGCTACGCTGCAAGGGCTGCGGCGAGGTCTACCCCATCGAGGACGGGATACCGAACATGCTCCCGCCGGATCTGCGGGAGGAGATGGGCCGCTAGGCTCGCGCCGCTGGCGCCCCCGCCGGCCCCGCCGCCATCGGCCCCGAGCCCTTCGGGGCCAGCCTCAAGATCCCGCCCCAGGGGATCCTTTTAAATTCTCTTTTATTCTGATCGTCACTCTTATCTAGGGACGAAAACCCTTCCCGGATACGTGATAAGCGCAAGATACATCGTCGTAACGGGCGGGGTGATGAGCGGCCTGGGAAAGGGGATCACCGCCGCCTCCATCGGTCGGATGCTGATGGAGCGGGGATACAAGGTCACCGCCATCAAGATCGACCCCTACATAAACATCGACGCGGGGCTAATGAGCCCCTTCCAGCACGGCGAGGTCTTCGTCCTCAAGGATGGGGGGGAGGTGGACCTCGACCTCGGAAACTACGAGCGATTTTTGGACGTAGAGCTGACCCGCGACCACAACATCACCACCGGAAAGGTCTACAAGACCGTCATCGAAAAGGAGCGGCGGGGCGAGTATCTGGGTAAGACCGTCCAGATCATCCCCCACATAACCAACGAGATCAAGGACCGGATCAGGCGGGTCGCCCGGGAGAGCGGCTGCGACGTCTGCGTCATCGAGGTCGGCGGGACCGTCGGCGACATCGAGGGGATGCCGTTCCTCGAGGCGATGAGGCAGTTGCGGAACGAGGAGATGGGAAACATCGCCTTCGTCCACGTCACCCTGGCTCCGACGACGACCGACGGCGAGCAGAAGACGAAGCCGACCCAGCACAGCGTCAAGGAGATGAGGGCCCTGGGCCTCCAGCCCGACATCGTCGCCGTCCGGTGCACAACGCCCCTGCGAGACGAGACGAAGTCGAAGATCTCCCTCTTCTGCGACGTGCCGGTGGAGGGGGTCGTCTCCAACCACGACGTCGACGACGTCTACCAGGTCCCCCTCCTCCTGGAGGAGCAGAGAACGCCGCTGTACCTGATGAAGATGCTCCGGCTTTACCCCCTGGAGCACAGGACCGACTGGGTGGAGCTGATCGAGAAGATGGTCTCGATCAAAGACTCCGTCAAGATGGCGATCGTCGGCAAGTACACCACCGGGTCGCAAGGGACGACCCACATGGAGGATACCTACCTCTCGATCCGCGAGGCGCTGAAGCACGCCGGGATCGAGGCGGGGGCCTGGCCGAAGATCTCCTGGATCGACGCGGAGGAGCTGGAGCGGTGCCCCGCCGCCGACCTCCTCGCCGACTTCGACGGGATCCTCGTCCCCGGGGGGTTCGGCGCCCGGGGCACGAATGGCAAGATGGCGGCGATCAGGTACGCCCGAGAAAACGGCATCCCCTATTTGGGGATATGCTTTGGGATGCAGCTCGCCGTCGTCGAGTTCTGCTGCCACGTCCTCGGCCTCGACGGCGCGAGCTCCGGGGAGTTCGGGGAGACGCCGCACCCAGTCATCACCATCCTCCCCGAGCAGGAGGGGGTGGAGGATATGGGGGCGACGATGCGCCTCGGCGACTACGAGGCGATCCTCCGGGAGGGGTCCCTCGCCGAGGAGATCTACGGCTCCCTTCGAATCGTCGAGCGGCACCGCCACCGCTACGAGGTGAACCCCGACTACATCCCCAGGATCGAGGAGAAGGGGATGATCTTTTCGGGGAAGAACCGGAACCGGATGGAGATCGCCGAGATCCCCGGCCACCCGTTCTTCTTCTCGACCCAGTTCCACCCCGAGATGAAGTCGAGGCCCGGCCGCCCCTCGCCTCCGTTCCTCGCCTTCGTCCGTGCGATGAAGGAGCGGGCGGAGAAGCGGGGGCAGAGAACGTAGGGAGCACCCAGCCCCCTCGATAAAATTTTGCCGAAACATATTTGTGCTGATGTTGGAATTTGATGGTGTGGTGGTATCTGTAATATGGCCGATAAAAATCCCACTGGGGGGTCTGTACCACGAATCGAGTATTTGCGGGTCAAAAATTACCGGGCACTGCACGATTTAGAACTGAAGGATATCACCCCACTGACGGTTTTGTTGGGTCCAAATGGCAGTGGCAAATCTACGGTTTTTGACGTCTTCGCATTTCTGTCGGAATGCTTCACCTCTGGTTTGAGAAAAGCTTGGGATACACGTGGAAGGTTCAAAGAACTCCGTACACGGGGTTCCGATGGTCCTATCGTAATCGAACTGAAGTATCGTGACTATCATGGAACGAAAGAGTTACCGATCGTCACGTACCATATTGCTCTAGATGAAGGGCTTACTGGACCAGTTGTGGCCGAAGAGTGGCTTCAGTGGAGACGAGGACAACGGGGTAAACCGTTCCGATTCCTCGATTTTAAAAATGGTGAAGGTCAAGTGATTACTGGAGAGATGCCCGAAGAAGAAGATGAGCGCGTTGAAGAGAGGCTAGATTCTCCTGAGATGCTCGCCGTAAATACACTCGGCCAGTTCACAAAGCATCCCAGGGTTAGTGCCCTGCGCCGATTCATTACAGGTTGGTATCTATCTTACCTCACCGCAGAAAGCGCACGTGGCGTCACAGATGCGGGACCGCAAGAGCGACTATTGAAGACAGGGAACAATCTCCCAAACGTGATCCAGTACCTCAAAGAGCGACATCCTGAAAGATTGGAGCAAATACTTTCGACACTTTCTAGGCGGGTCCCGCGGCTAGAAGACGTCAGGTCCGAGTTCATGGCAGATGGCAGACTTCTCCTACAGATCAAGGACACTCCCTTCGATAAGCCGATCCTGGCCAAGTTCGCCTCCGACGGGACCCTCAAGATGCTCTCCTACCTCACCGTCCTCTACGATCCCGATCCGCCCAAGCTGGTGGGGATCGAGGAGCCGGAGAACCATCTGCACCCCCGAATACTGCCGGAGCTGGCCGAGGAGTGCCGGAACGCCTCCAGCCGGACGCAGCTTATGGTCACCACCCATTCGCCCTTTTTCGTCAACGGGCTCCGTCCAGAAGAAGTTTGGGTCCTCTACCGTGATGAGATGGGCTACACCCAGGCAAAGCGAGCGGCTGACATGGAGGGGATTAAAGAGTTTATGGACGAGGGGGCCAAGCTCGGCCATCTTTGGGTGGAGGGGTTCTTCGAGATCGGTGATCCTCTCCTCGAATCATCATCCAGAAGTTCACCCGCCTCAGAGCTAGGAAAGAAAGCCGCTGAGTGATTTGCCATGCACATTGAGTTTCTGGTCGAAGAGCCTTCAGCCGAAGCGGCTTTGAAAAATTTGGTGCCGAGGATAGTGCCGGAAATCGAGTTCAAAGTCATAACCTACCAGGGCAAGCCTGACCTGCTCTCGAAACTTCCTCAAAGATTGAAAGGCTACCGCAGATGGATCAAGAATGATTGGCGGATCGTCGTCCTGATCGATAAGGACCGAGAGGACTGCGAGGAGCTGAAACAGAAGCTGGAGAGATTCGCGAATGACGCTAGCCTCGTCACGAAAACAAATGCGGGTAAGAGTGCCGAGTTTCAGGTCCTGAACCGGATATCGATCGAAGAGCTGGAAGCCTGGTTTTTCGGTGATGTTGTGGCACTTCATCGCGCTTATCCCAAGATCCATTTGAGCCTGGGAACGAAGTCAAAGTATCGCGACCCTGACGCAATCCTGGGAGGAACCTGGGAGGCGCTGGAGAAAGAGCTTCAGAGAAAAGGATACTTTCATGGAGGCTTGGCCAAGATCGAGGCCGCAAAGGCCATATCCGCCCATATGGACCCAGCCCGGAACCGCTCGAAGAGCTTTCAGGTCTTCAGGGACGGACTGATAGAAATGGCGAATTTTTCCCGAAGTTGACCCGGATCATGTTCTTAGCTTCCAAATTCCGGCCTCAAATTTTCCTCGCCGCCCGAGACCCGGCCCCTCACCGCCGCCCTCTTCCGAGGCAAAAAATGGGGGTCGTGATGACATTTGCGAGGAAGCAGAATCCGCCGGCGAGGAGGGCCGTCCCTATCGGCGATAGCTCCAAAAGATGCCCGAAGTAGCTTCCCAAGAAAAAGCCGAGGCCTATGGTTACCGCCGACTGAAGGATGCGAAGCGTTCTCGTATCGACCATGCGCGAGCATCTTCGCATCCATCTTTTAAAATGGTTTGCGGCCTCTCCGGGGCCCAGAGGAGGGAAGGGCCTTTTGAGGCCCCGATCATGGTCCGGCGCCCGCCGACCGGCGTTTGGGAGATTCAGGTGAACTCGATCGAATCTCGGGCTCTTCGGCCTCCGGAGCTGAGCGCCGAGGGAAGAATATAAGTCCAAAGAGATATAAATTAAGTCCCATGCTCCCCAAGATCATCCAGGTGGACGCCTTCACCTCAGAGCCATTTTCTGGAAACCCCGCCGCCGTCTGCCTCCTCGAAGAGCCTCGGGATGACGGGTGGATGCAGAAGGTCGCAGCCGAGATGAACCTTCCGGAGACCGCCTTTTTGACCCCCGAGGGGGACGGCTTTCGCCTCCGATGGTTTGCGCCCAAGGCCGAGGTCGACCTCTGCGGCCACGCCACCTTGGCCAGCGCCCACGTCCTCTGGGAGGAGGGGGTCCTAGCCGAGGACGAGATCGCGCGGTTTGCGACGAAGAGCGGCCCCCTCTTCGCTGAGAAAAGGGGGGAGCTGATCGAGATGGACTTTCCGGCAGAGCCGGAGAGGACCGTCGAATGCTCGCCTCCAATGCTTGAAGCTTCCCTGGGCGCGCGGCTCGGATACGTCGGCGAAAACAGGTTCGACCTCCTGGTGGAGCTGGAATCCGAAGAGACCCTCCGCATGCTCCGGCCAAGATTCGAGCTTTTGAAGAAGCTCCCGGTCCGCGGAGTTATCGTTACGAGCAGAAGCGACTCTCCGGACTATGACTTCGTCTCCAGGTTCTTCGCTCCCGCCCTGGGGGTCGACGAGGACCCCGTGACGGGATCGGCCCACTGCTGCCTCGGCCCCTACTGGGCAGAGAAGCTCGGGAAGACCGAGCTCGTCGGCTATCAGGCCTCGGAACGGGGCGGGGTCGTCCGCGTCCGATTGGGCGATGGTGGCGAGGGAGACAGGCGCGTCAAGATCGGGGGCGAGGCGGTCACCGTCCTTAAAGGTGAGCTGATGGAGAGATAGATCCAAAATATGGGACGAAGAGCCTTCGGAGATCTTCATCCTCGCATCAAGGTCGACGCGGTGCTCACCGGTCTCTGCCGCCTTCCTCCATCAGGCACTTCTCCATCCTCGTCTCGGGGGCTCCCGTCTCCTCGTTGACCCCTTCGCCTGCCGCCGTCCAACCCCTCCCCTGATAGAACCTCATAGCCCGGAGGTTCTCGGTGAAGCAGCAGAGCCTCCCCGTCCGGTGCCCCCCTGCCCTCATCTCCGCCTCGAGGCGGCCGAGGAGGGCGGTGCCGATCCCCCTCCCGTGGTGGTGGGGATGGACCCAGAGGAGGTCGACGGCGTCTCCGGAGGCGGCAGCCACCCCCACCACCCCTCCGCCACCCTCGCTTCCGACGATGCCAGCCGCTCTATCGGCGACGGCCACGATCATCCTCGGCCACTGGACCTCGACGAGCCCCTCGACGACGTCGCCCTCGACCCAGGGGCGCAAGGTCTCGGCGGGGATGATGGGGCCGTAGACCTCTGGGATCGTCTCGATGCAGAGGCGGACGATGGCGGGGACGTCCTCTTTCGCCGCCCTCCGGAGGGAAAAATCGGAGATCATGATAGGCTCATGATCGAGGAGATCCCGTTAATCTCTATCGATTGGATCAGGAGGGCGAGAAGGGGATAGATAGCTGAGGGTTGAGGGAAAGGCGGGATCAAAACCGCCATCCTTCAATTCAGCGATCGACCGCTTAGTCCTGCCGGACCTGCCCCCCCCCCTTCCCGTCCACCTTAACAATCATCCCCTGGTCTCCCACCAGCCATCCCTCCTCCGCGTCGAGGAAGAAGAGCCCCCTCAGATCGAAGGCGATCCCCTCTACATCCGCCCAGCTTTTGCCACCATCGGAGGTCCTCCTGACGAGCCCCTCCTCGCCGACGATCCAGCCGTTCATCTCATCCAGGAACTGAATGTCCACAACGTCTCCGGCCTCTCTTCCGTCCGTCCTCCTCTGGGACCAGAGGTCGCCCCCGTTGGTCGTCGAAAATAGCATCTCGCCGCCGAGCCAGCCGAATCTCTCGTCGATGAACTCCAGGGCAAAGCACCTCATCGGACAGGTGGGATGACCGCAGGAGAGGTTCTGCTTGACCCAGGTCGCTCCGCCATCCTCAGAGGAGACGACCTCCCCCAGCCCTCCGGCAGCCCATATGCGGTTTTGGTCGACGACCTCCAGGTCGCCCTGGACAAGAGCGTATCCCACCGCCATGGTGCCGGGGATTCCAGTATCCACCCAGCTCCAGCGCCCACCGCCGTCGGTGGTATGGGCGAGATGGATATTCCGGCTCGGGAACCGGCCCGTCGCCAGCGCCCACCCCTCCAGCTCGTCCAGGAACTCGACGGCGAATAACTCCAGATCCCACTGGTCGTAGAGGTCGATCCCCTGCTCCTTCCAGGTATCTCCGCCGTCGTCAGTATGGAGGACGGCTCCGCGATGCTGCCAGCTTCCGGCAGCCCCCTCCCCCTCGTCCCAGAAGGTCTCGGAGGTTCCCACAGCCCATCCGGTATCCCGATCGACGAAGAAGATGCTGTTTATCCGATGGTAGCTGAATAAATCGTCTTCTGGAGGCGAGTCTTGGTATTGGACCATCCAGTTATCTCCGCCGTCGGAGGTGTGGAAGATGACCTGACCCCAGAGGTGGGGGGCGAAGCTGACGCTCCCAGCCGCCCAGCCATTGGCTTCATCGGTGAAGAATACATCGTGGAGCATGTAGTGCTCGTTTATGAGGCTCTGGTCGAAGAGGCAGTCTCCATCGTAGCAGGTCTCTCCGGAAGCCGTCACCTCTGGAGGGTTCTCCCAGGCCCGATCCGACCTGGCCACAAGATCGTGATCGCCGACCAAGACCGCCCGATCACCCACCAGGGCCAGGGCTAAGAACCCCTCCGCCATCAAGGCCGAGAGGGGGTTTCCCTTCTTCATCCGGATCTTCGTCCAGGTGGCGCCGCCATCCTCCGTCCGGTAGACCGGCGGACCCCAGGCGGCTATGTCGTTGAACCCCACGGTGTAGCCCCTCTTATCGTCGATGAACTGGATGTCCCAGAGAGGGTCGAAGAAGCCCCCCGGTCCCTGCCGCTCCCAGGTCCTCCCCCCGTCTTCGGTATGGAAGACAAAGCCACCGGATAGAGCGCTCGATGTCGGAAAACCCGCCACCCAGCCGGTGAAAGAGTCGAGAAAGTCGACGGCCTTGAGGGCTATATCCTCTCCTGGGCTGTAAAGCTCCGACCAGGTAGCCCCACCGTCGGTGGTGCTGTATACAGCCCCTGCGTGGCTTATGCCCATATCCCCCTCCAGCCTCTTGGACCCCGCCGTCCATCCCGTCGACGAGTCGACGAAATCCATCCTGCCCAGGATGGAGACGTCTTCGGGGAGGGCCTGCATCGCCCAGCTCCGCCCTCCGTCGGAGGTGTGCCAGATGCTAGCCGACCAGTCGTCGACCTCCCCCCGCCAGTCCTGATGGACCGGCCGGACGGCGGTGGCCCATCCGTTGAGGGGATCGGAGAAGGCGAGGCCTCTGAATTCGTCGGTGGTGTTCACCTCCTGAAGAGTCCAGTGGTCACCACCGTCAGTGGTGTAAAGGATAGTCCCGTTCTCTCCCGCCGCCCATCCCAGGTCCTGGTTCACGAAGAAGACGGCGTTGAGGGTCTCGACCCTGCCGGCATCCTGGGCGGTCCAGGTCAGCCCCCCGTCCGTCGTCTTGATAATGGTGCCTCTGGACCGCTTCTCCGACCGATTCCAGTGGGGGGCCCCCACCGCCCATCCGAGATCTAGGGTGAGGAAGGCCACATCCTTGAGATGGTAGGTGGTCTCCACGAACTGGAGGGTCAGCTCGGGACCTTCCTTCATCACCCCGATCAGGTCCTCCTCGGATACAGCGGCTGGGAGGGCGTCATCGATGCTAGATAGCTCCTCACCCCCCGGATCCGTCTCCAGTTCCGTCGACGGCAGATGCTGGCCAAAAGATAACGATATCGAGGTTACAACCAAATAAATTATGACCAATCGTTTCCATTTCATATCTCATCCTCTCGCCAAGTGTTTCATTTTTTTGATATTTAATCCTTGGCTCGGGGAGGCGGGACCGCTGATGTCCCATCGTCGCACCAAAAAATTAATGCGGTGGACGGGATTCAAATCCGCTAACTCCTTCAAGAAAAATCTAAAATCCCGCTCATCTAGCTGATTTGGCGTCGAATCATCTCATCTGGAAACGATTCGGATCAGATTATATCAGAAGGAGGAGACCTCCGGCTTCACCCCCGAGACGAGAAAACCCGTATAAGAGCAGAAAAATCGGCCGTGATATTTTGCCACCCTCAGATCTTCCAGCCAATCTTCGGCTTCGCCCTCGGAGACGCGACCCGTTGCCTCCGCCCTATGGGCGTTATTGACCAGATCGAAGACCCGGGAAGCGAGATCGAGGTCATCGGTGGTGAAGGTCTCCGGCCTGACCTCTATCCCCCAAAGCCCCTCCTCCCGGAAGAAGCCGGGGAGCTGGCGGCCGATCCAGCCGCTGGGGAAGGTCTCTCCAAAGAGCTGGGCCATGGTGCGGCTGACCTCTCCATCGCCCCCTTGAATGATGAACGTCCCCCAATCCGGCTCGTAGACCACCACCCGGCCCCCCGCCCTGACGACCCGGACCATCTCCGAGAAGGCCCTCCTCGGTTCGGCTATGTGCTGGAGTACCCGGTCGGCCCTGGCTCCGTCGAAGGAGCTGTCGGCGAAGGGGAGGCGGCAGGCATCTCCCAAACAGCAGCGGATCGATACCCCTTTCCCGGTGGCCTCGTATGCCCTCTCGATCATCCCCCTGCTGGAGTCCATCGCCAGGACGTAGCCCCCCTCGCCGATCATCCCGGCCACCTCCACCGCGTCCCCACCCAGGCCGCAGCCGACCTCGAGGATCCTCCTGCATTCTGTCGGTTCCAGGAGCTGTAAGCTCTTCCTCTTGTAATCCTGGAAGTATGGGAGAGAGGATAGGGTCCGTAGACACGAGAAGAATACTTCGGAGTCCAGGGAGCCGTCGACCTTAGAGAAGCCGCTCGAAAGGTAGTCCATGGACGGTATTCTTGCGGGATATCGTAAAAAAGATGATGATTCGATGAGGAGGCCGCCTGGAAAGGGCGAGGATCTTATCGCGGGGGCCGATCGGATCGTCGAATTGCGGCGGGAGAGGCCACCGGACCAAAGAACCATTGGGCATTTAAAATAATAGGTTAAATATTCTCCCGGCGGCGGTGACCTGATTCCTCTCCAGCGAGAATAATGAGCCCGTCGTCTCCGGCGGAGAGGATCGAGCCAATAGATCGATCCAGAAGAGAGGGGGGCGAGATCAAGGCGGCGGAAAAAGTCGATTACGATCAACAACATAAGGCGTAATATAGTGCGGGGAACGGGATTTTCGCACGTATTTACTAGTAAAATATGTGCGGACCATTCATTGAGTATAGAGGGAGACCTTGTCCTGTTCTTATAAGCTGAAATCCGGGAGTGGGTCGACACGATTCAAGTGATATTCTCATTCGTATCGCCTTCTGCACTGTAAAATAGTTGCTCAAGCTGGATGGATACGAGAGTCAAGCGGGCGCCGGGGGCTCCGCTGGGATTATCGAAGCTCCTGTAGAGAAGGTCGAAAGGGGTCCTCCGAAAATGTTTTTTAGCCGTATGCCATTCACGTGATTGTTCCATGATAGAAATGACTCCAGAAATGGTGATCTCAATTCATGATGACCTCATCCAGATGGAAGGAGGCACCTTGGGCATTCTTAATCGCGGAACTCTCGATTGCCTAGTGGACCGAATAAATAGGGCTCAAGGCGTTTTTGAAAAAGCCACCTGGGCGTTATGTATAGCCAAATTTCATCCGTTTTATGATGGACAAAAACGGACAGCATTCACATTAGCGGCTATAATTTTAAGGAGCTATGGATATTACTTGAGCCGCACTGACGAAGAGGAAATATACGATGCGCTGATAAGAATTTCAGAATACAAATGTAATACACGGCAGATTGAACTCTGGTTGAAAAGGATACGTCGGAAGTGGTGGGCAGAGAAACAGCGTCCTCTATCCGATTATTTCTGAGCCAACCGCTTCAATAAGCCGTGGTGATAGCTGACGACCTCATGATATCGATCGCGAATTTCTGGCGGCAACGCTTCAATTCCTCGAACTGGGGTCGCGACCTTTTCCTGGCTCATCTTATCCATGCTTAACCTCCTATTTCAACTATGCGCTTTTTCCATTTAAAGCTTATTTGGTCCCGCCCTTTCACTTTTCCAGTTCGCCGGTTTCCAGCATCTTCTCGATCATATCATATATCAAAGCCCCAAGGCGTCGGCTTTCATCTTCCGAGCCCTCTCCAGGGCCGCCTCCTCCGAGAGCTTCGCGACGCTCCCCAGGTATACGTTCCGGGCTCGATCGCCCTCCCACCAGGAAGCGTGCCAGTAGGTATAGGTTCTCGCCTCGCCCTTCGCCGTGGTCTTCACCCTCTCCACCTGGTAGACGCTCAGGTCCTCAAGCCGCGCCTTGGGCTTCAGGTCATCGGCCTCATCCCTAAGCCGTCGGGCTTCCTCTTCCCTCTCCATCGCCCCCTCCTCCAGTCCTCGGACCTTCGCCAGGGTTGCCGCCTCCCTCTCGACTTTCGCCGCTTCGGCCTTCATCGCCTTGATCTTCTCGCCGGTTTCTGTCTTGTGCATGGTACATAGTTCTGTGATATTAGTACTAATATCTTTCCATAATATCACAGAACTAGATGGGCGGGCGTGGGGGAGAGATGTTTTCGCCCTCTCGTCTTCCGTCACGTTCACGACGCTCCCTCCTCGTCGTCCTTTGTGGATTCGAAGATTAGCCTCAGAAGCTCATCATCACACTCGGAGAAATCCGGCGGTATGTCGTCCCCCAGTTCCGCCCAGTTGACCAGATCCACAAAAGAACGGATCTTGAACCCCCCCGACTTGGACGCCTCCAGCGCCTCCAGCCTCTTTTCAATCCCCTTCAAGTGATCGCCTCGCCAGCTCCTCCTTACGCTCCATCAGAGCCTCGTGAAGATCCCGCAAAAGCCACTCCGGACACTCGGATAGATCCCATTCAGAATCCCCGCCGTACCTGCTCCAGCGCACCAGATCATTGAAGGTCCGGATCATCCAGGCCCCAGGGGGTGGATCGATCACCTCTGCCGCCTCACCCTCCAGTTTTCGCAGCCTCGATTCAAGCCTGTATGCCCTCATCCCTCGCCGGCCTCAGTCCAGTCGGCCCAAATATCGGCCGCTCTTCGTTCCAAAATTTCGTACACCTTCTCACCCGGACGGCCGCCCGTCGCCGCCAGGAAGTTATCAAGGTCCCGGTCAATCCAGGGTGGAGGAGGCTCCAGCCTTGAGACCCGCCCCTCCAGGCTCGCATACCTCAAAAGATCGCCTTCTCACATAGTGATTTTACCTCTCGTTCCGCCGGCGACTCCGGGAACGACCGACTCCAACGCCCCGCCTCTCGCCGGAGGTCGTCGGGGATCTCGCCCCCCTCGTCTTGGATCTCCATCAACCTGAACGCCAGGAAGAGCCCGCCACCTTCCAAGTAGATGGGGTTTCCGGCTTCGTCGGTGGTGAGCGTTTTGCCGTTGGCGAGCCCTCTCTCCAGGGTCCTGAGCCGCTTTTCAAGCCCCTTCATCGAGCCACCTCAGCCGGATAATTTCGCCGCCCCCGGCGATAAACGCCTCCTCTTCTTGGTCCGCTCCACTTCATGATCCCAAAGTAGAACATACCTCACGGGACCACCGCCGCCGCGCTCCAGGGCTCGAAGTCGGCTATCTTCGGTCCTAAATCTTATCCGCCCATCCCCCTGGGATAATCGCTCCAGTCACCCGCCGCCTGTCGTCGGAGGGCATCGAGCCCGGTCTCGCCGGGGAGAGCACCACAGGCAGCAGCAAAGCCGTCGTCTTCGTATTTTGGCCCCGCCCGGAACCTATCGAGCCTTCGCTCCAGATTCCAGTATTTCGTCATGGCCTCCGCTCGTCTTCCAGGGCCCGGAGCCTCGCCTCGATACTCTCCAGCTTTTCCAACTCCCAACCCTTGAGCCATGTTTGGAGAAGTTGATTCACCTTCCCAGCGTTGGTGATCTGTGACCCTTCGACGAAAATGTCTGAGATCACCCGCCGAGCTATCCGTCTCACATCCGAAGGCGATCTGATAGTAACGCCTCTGGTTCTGATATTTTTATTCTCAGTCAATTATCTACCTCCACATATCGAAATGTCTCCCAACCCCCAGGGGCTCGGCGGATAGTCACCGCTCCGCCTCAGCCAGCTCGTCACAGATCACCCTCGCCCGCTCCAGGACGCTACAAAGCTCTTCATGGATGCAGTCGGCTCGATGGAAGAGGTCTTCCAGCTCGCGCCCTAGGTCCTGAGCCTTTGACGGCATCTCATCGTCTCCTGTTGTAGCCGCTGTTTCTCTCACCGGCCGCATCGCTCGATGCATCGGCCCGCCCGTCTCGCCGCCCTCCCTGATGGTAGCAATTCCAGCATACCAGCCCGAAGCCTAGAAGCTCCAGACCCCCGCCGTTCAAGGGCCGGCCACACTTCGCACACTTGCGGCCACGCCCCCCGGGCGGAGGGGATCGGGAAAGCTCGCCCTCGTCGTCGTGGTCCTCAGCAAAGCCACGGCTCGAAGGAGATCGGCCCTCCTCGAAAGAGAAAAGATCGGCTTGAATCATCCGACCACCTCAAAAACAACCACGTAAACAAGCTGATCAGGATCGAAGACGCCATTTATCGACTTCCAGACCTGGATATACTCAGAAATTGAGTACCCGCCCTCGGCTCTGGCGTCGTCCTCGGATATGTCCCCGAGACGTTCCCGCCTCACATCGAGGATTCGAATCTTGCAGTGGTGCTCTTTGCTGAATAGCTCCGTTTTGACGAGATGGACGGCTCCGACCTTCGCCCTAGGTCGTTTCCAGGCCCGCCGGGTTTGGGTCTTTGCGCCGGCCTTGATCTTTTCGACGTGGTGAGGGGTAAAGAGGATCACAGGACCGCCTCCTCGGAGGTCGGAAGGTTCCAGATAGCGCCGCCGCCGTACTTCTCCCCCGTCTCGATGTACCCCGACTCACTCAGCCAGTACCGGACCACGACGAGAGGGAGACGAGATCCAAGTTTGCCCCGCGCCTTCTCCCATAGTAGCATCTCGGGGAGGCCCGGCCAATTCTCGAGTATTCGGCCCGCCACATCCGCCAGGACCTCAGCCTCCTCGGAGGTGGGGGCCCGGCCCTCGTCGCCCTTCGGCGGCGGTGTCTTCGTCCTCTCGGCCTCCTCTGCCTGTCGCCGGCGGTCCTCTTCCAGGTTCGCGGCTATGCTCTGGTAGTCGTCGGAGGGCTCGGGAATCTCTCCAGCCACAGCCTCCGTATCGCCTCCATGTACTCCATGTACTCCACCAAAACCGTCATCCTGTGGCTGTGGAGGCGGTGGAGGCGGTGATTTCGTAACTTTAC
>Ga0208195_1001268_pt1 | contig 28536 bp, 26 predicted proteins | sample AD_UKC077_MetaG_FD_184441 | JGI IMG/M metagenome (GOLD analysis project Ga0208195, IMG submission 184441) | Active sludge microbial communities of municipal wastewater-treating anaerobic digesters from USA - AD_UKC077_MetaG (SPAdes) (version 2) | ecosystem: Engineered > Bioreactor > Anaerobic >... | reverse complement strand
TCTTCAACATTCTCAGCTTCCGCAGTAATAGCGAAAGTCGCAGCCTTCGCAGGTCTTGGGGGACTCTGCACGATGACTGTATTCTTTTCGCAATATCTTATGAACTGTATCGTCAAACGCTTGAATCGTAGCATCAACCGCTGTCTTCTGGTAGGGGTAGCTGATGGTCGGGACTCCGGTCTCTTCGCCTGTATAATACAGATGCATCCTGCTCACCTTCTGTCCCGTCCGCTCCTCTACAAGGTGGGCGTAGACTTGAAGTTGGCGCCTATAATGCTCGAGTCGCTCACTGTCCTTGAAGATATCCGGCTTTTTCTCTGACTTGAAGTCTACGACCTCCACTGTGTTACCTTCACCTTTGATAAGGTCAATCTTGCCCTTGATGATGTAATCGGGTTTCACAAGGCTCACGTCGACTTCCGCTTCCTTCAGTGTGTGCCATTGCCCAGCCTGCCGTTCAGCGTAGCGGAGGACTTGCTTTAGGGCAGCGTCCCTCTGTGGTTCCGCTAGATACGTCCGCTCGCTCTTCGTCAACGACATGTAGTTCGTATCGAACCATCCAACGATGTTCTCCCACTGAATGAGGTGTTCCTCGTGGCGCAGGGCGGCGCGGTGGATATCCTCAATCGTCTGATGAACGAGCATACCAAACAACATAGCGTTCACCCGAACAGGTGCGAAACCTAGGTCCTTATAGAATTTGTATTGGATAGAGCAAGTCTCATACACGGATATATGGGAAGTGAAAGAGAACGTATTCTTCTGATTGACATCCTTCACATCCTTGAAATCGAATTCTGAAAGGTCGAAACCAGTCTCCTCCGCATCGTATAATTCCTCATATACTTCGCGGAAGTACATCGAAGGCGTCCGTTTATCCTCGTTACAGGTGAGTACGAGGAGGTTTTGAGCACGAGAGAAAGCTGTGTAATAAAGCCGCCAAAAGTCAAAGAACTTCGTTTGATCATACGGTTCAAATGCAGGGCGCTTGAAATACCTCGCTTCCACTTCCACTATGAGGTCTTTGTAGGACTTCCTCGGGATGTTGCCAAGCGAATCCACTAGTACAATTGGAAACTCCATCCCTTTCGACTGGTGAATCGTCAGGAAGGAGACACATCCGCTTGGAGCATACTCTGCCTCATCTTCGTACTCTGATATACCACCATCAAAGAGCAATCGAAGGTAGAGGTTAAAGAAGCGCTCAGTGTTGATACCAATCCATTTACCATTCAGCACGTCCACATGGTGTAAATATTCAAACTTATTCACAACCTGAGTGAAGAGGGCAATATTTCTCGCAGGGCGCATATCAACGATGCTGGCTTGCATATTTATCCCGAGGATTGTCGAGAACGGCTTGAACTCAAACATCTGGTATATTAAGCCTGAGTAGGCGTAGTCGGTCGTATGTTCCAAACTGGCGTGAATCTTTCCCCGACGACGTATCCAGTTACGCAAGTCAGCGGATTCAGGCCGCTCAAGGTAGGTGTTAGCCGCTAGAATGCATCCTTTGAAATATCTGTAATGCTCTGGCTGCAAGAACTGATACTCCTCATTCTCTAGTCCGATGACGTACTTTGGGAACATGAGCATGAGACAGCCAATCATCAACCGAATTTCATTTCGCTCAAAGAACATGTCCGAACGGGGTGAGTAGACATTAATACCGTTCTCCTCCAAGAAACGGGCAAGCTGTGTCACTCGCTCGTGCTTCACCGAGTTAAAGAGAAAGGCTATTTGATTATAGTCAGTCAGTTTTCCGGACCCCATCAAATCATTGATGAAACCAAGGATCTTTGCGTGCCACTCATCCATGTCATGTGAGCTTGCCAGTTTCACGACCGCTGGACTTGTTAGGGTGGATCTGACGTGCGGTTCAATGGTCTTATCATAGCGGAACCTATTCCACCGAAAACGGAACCTCGCCCCATCGGTCGTCGTCATCCAGGTATTATAGAAGTCCACGATATCACTATTGGATCGATAGTTGACAACGAGGGGGATGACCTCGCATTCACCCTCAGCGAAATTAGAGGGAAATTCAAGGATATTACGTATAGTCGCACCACGAAACCGATACAGACCTTGGTCATCATCGCCCACAACACAGATGTTCTTGTGACTCCCTCCAAGTAGAAACACAATCTGCTCTTGAATATAATTCGTGTCTTGATATTCATCTATCATTAAGTACTGAATCTTTGTCTGAAGTTCAGCAAGGATTGATGGGTTGTTTTTCAGAAGCCAATACGCCTCGGTCTGGATAGCAGAAAAATCCATCAGATTATTTTCCGCAAGAACTTCCTGATAAGCTTCAAGCATCGAACCCAAAGCTGCAATTTGCGGATTGGAATCAGCTTTCAGTGCACTTGGGTCAACAAGTTCCTCAGAGAGGTTATTCACATAACTACAGATTTCATTTGCCTGCCGCCACGCTCCGCTGTTGGAGAGAGCAACCTCTATGCCGGGGATGTTTCGAAACTTATGGATGTTTTGAAAAACCGTATAAGTCTGATCAAACTGGTCAAGAGTACGGTAGTTCTTCTTAAGACGAGTATACTCAAGGTGTTCCTTGATAATCCGTAAGCAGAGGGAATGGAACGTACCAATATACATTTCATTGATATTCGCCACAATGTCACGTGCATCGAGCTCATTTGTGATTCTGGTTACGAGTTCTTTGGCTGCTTTTTCCGTGAATGTTGCCATAAGAATCTGCTCAGGCTGCACTCCTTGTTCCTGTATCAGATAGATGGCGCGTTGAACAAGAGTATAGGTTTTTCCCGTGCCTGGTCCTGCAGTGATGAGGACTGGACCTTGGCTAGTCTTGATGGCGTGCCGCTGTCCCTCGTTTGTGTTTCCAAAATTGAACACTGCTACCTTCCTCATTAATTCAATACTAGATAAAAGTTTCTGCGTATGTATGAACATGTTTAGCATCTGTTCCATAAAACATAATTGTGTTTATTATACCATGAAATCTCGTATTTCTTCCTACATGAATTATTGCAATCGAGATTATAAAGAAAGATGACACAATACAACTCCAATCCTTGACCTTTAGGGAACATAATTTATAATCTGTAGCAGATATATTCCCTAATTAGAGGCTCTTCATGAACACTATCCCTGATCTGCTGAGAGAACGTGCCGAAGTTGAAGCCAGACTGAAAGTGATTCTCTATGACGGCAGCGTCGAAATCAAAGACATTCGTGGAGGAAAGTACCTCTATATACGCAGGCGTCTCTCCGGCACGCTGACATCCCAATATGTCGGCCCGTACTCACAAGAGCTTCATACCCTCCTTCTTCGTCACACGGCTGAAGCAAGAAGCCTGAAGAAGCACATCAGGGGCCTTGAACGACAGCTTGCCCAATTAGGGTATCAGGGAGGAGTTCTTTCAGAGCGCGTGATATTGAACTTGGATTTTGCCAAGGCAAACGTGAAGATCTTGATCTATGACCAAGCAATCCTTGAGGGTGTCTCCACCACATTTGCACAGACCGAGGTCATTCTGGAAGATGGGAAAGTCAGTGGGATCACACCATCGGATATCCAGAAGATCATCAATCTGAAGCATGCTTGGGAATTCATATTGGACAAAGATATTATCGCTGCGAAGAGCGACTACCATCTTCTCTGCCACATCGCACGATTGGTCAATGACCAACACGGAGGGAGAATCAGACGTTTTCCGGTGACGATCGGGGGAACACACTACACTCCCCCTCTGCCGATAGAGAGCGATGTGAAGGAACAGCTGGCATCACTAGCTGGTGCCGAGAAAGATTTCATCGACAACGCCATAGATCTCTGCCTGTACTGTATGAAAGCTCAGATCTTCAACGATGGGAACAAACGCGCTGCAGTGATCTTCGCCAATCACTACCTCATAGGCAAAGGTGAGGGGTTGCTGGTGATTCCCGAGGACAGGGTCAATGAGTTCAGGACCCTGCTGATAGCCTACTACGAAGGTACGGATGATGAGAAAATCAGGAAATTCATGAAGGATGTGTGTTGGAGAAGGTTTTAAGGGAATATCCTTGACATCTTCACAAGAATTCATTCCCTAAACATTTGAACGTTTAGCAGAGCTACACCACCAACCCGACACTTTCGGCACTTCCAACCAGACACTTTCGGCACCCTGATTGTTTCAGTTGCCTACTTCTTTTTCTTTGTACTTGCCTCCAGATCGTACTTTGCGTAGGTATCGTCCGTCCTGGGCCTGCTGGTCGTGGTGACGATGTCCAACCCGTTCGACACCACGCGGACATAGCCGTCGAGGGTATCGGTGAAGACCTGGGCGCCGACTCGTGCATAGTTGGCGTAGACGATCTCGTCTATGGCGTTGCCGCTGGTGGCCACCACCACCTTGGCTCCCGTCGCCTGGGCCCACTCTCTGGAGTTTGAGGTGTTGCGCCCGTGGTGGCTTGCTTTGACCAGATCGACGCTGAGCTGGTCTGCGTACTCCTTGATCAGCTCATACTCCACCTCGATGTAGATGTCTCCGCTGAAGAGGGCGGTAAAATCCTTGTAGGTGAATTTCAGGCTCAAGGAGCTGTTGTTCATCGCGATGGTGCCGAAGCTCTCCCCGATGAGATCGGCGGGAGGATTGAGGACATCGACTGCGACATCGCCGATGGAAAAGGAATCGCCTCTGCTCAGGATCTTGAGGTTCGGCTTGAAGACTACCATCGCCTTGTCGAACTTCTCCACGACGGTGGGTTTGAGGTTGAGCGTCCCGTTGATGTACATCGTCCCCACCTCGAAGTTCGCCAACACCCCGTTTGCTCCGATCAGGCCGCCGTAGTGGTCGTCATGCATATGAGAGAGCACCAGATGGTCGATCCGCTTGATGCCCAGTTGCCTCAGGTTCTCCACCAGGGTCGGTGCATAGTCGACCCGGGCCCCGTCGATGAGCATCACCTCACCATCTGGGAAGGTGATGAGGCAGCTGTCTCCATACTTGGCGTCCTGGGATGAGGCCATGCGCTGTCCCTCGCCCGACATGAAGTAGAAGCGCAGGGTCCCGCTCTCAGTTGAGAGGAGTGCTGCATCCTCGGTCCATGGGATGGCGAGTCCTGATGACTCCCCCTGCCAGACCTCATGGGTGAACAACCCTCCCTCAGTCGAGGTACAGGAGAGGGTGACGAACAAGAATATGGAGAGAAGGACAATGGCGAATCGTTTGTTCATGGGTTCTCGACTGCTCCTTTTTTGACAGGATAGCTGAGGGGCAGTGAGGGCACAAGGGTTGAAGATTGGAAAATACATTTCAGGTCAAGACCATAAAACCATTCCGATTCTCATGATTTACAACAATACGCGCCAAACCCGCTGACCAAGGACCGAGGTACATACATCGACGCGAGCCTGGAGCAACACAACATCGTCGATTGGTTGCTGGGGCGTTAGGCGGTCAGGTGGTTATCAATAGATTGGGCCTTCTCACCCACCAAAGGAGAGGGAGACCTTTCCCAGCAGGAAATCCTCCAGGTTGTAGTGGGTGATGCCGTCGCGGGAGAAGTCCAAACGATCCAGCGAGAGCACATAACGCGGCCAGTTGTCCTTGATTGGTGCAAAGGAGCTGAATTCACGCCTCACCGTCTCCTCGCTGCTCAAGAGGTAGGCGACCTGGATGTAACAGCGCCCCGAGCCATCTTTGACGATGAAATCGACCTCGCCCCTTGCTGTCTTGCCGATATACACCTCATGGCCACGGGCGACCAGCTCATTGTGGACCACCGTCTCAAGGGGACGGCTTTGCAGGTCATCGCGTCCTCCCCGATGCAGCGTGATGAAGGCTGGGTCGATGGCATAGTACTTGGAGAGCGTTGAGAGCGCCTTCTTCCCGGCAATATCGAAGCGAGAAACCTTCTGTATGAGATAGGCGTTCTCCATCTCACAGAGGTAAGAGTAGATGGTCTGCACCGCCACGTGCTCCTCACGACTGCTCAAATAGCCGGCGATGTTCTTCGTTGAGATGGTCGACCCCGATTCGCCCATGATGAACGAGAGCACATTGTAGAAGAGATCGCGATGCTTGATCGGACGGGAGGGCCAGACGTCCTTGGTGATGATGCTCTGCAAGAGGTTCCCCAAGAAGGATCGGATCTCCGTCTCATTTGTGAGGAGGAATCGTTGGGGAATGCCTCCCCACTTCAGATACTCCTCAAGGGGAAGGTCGCGCCCCAACTGGGCACAGTACTGCTTCGCCTCCCCATAGGTGAACGGCATGATGGTATAATCGAGGGTACGGCCGACGAGGTGGGTGGCCAGCTCCCCGCTGAGCAATTGGGAATTTGATCCGGTGACGAAGAGCGAGATGGGCAACAGCGCCTTCAACGATGCAATTACCCGCTGGAAGTCTTTCAACCGTTGAATCTCATCGATGAAGACGTAGCAGTACCCGTGCTCTTCAATGAGATCCAAAACCGCTTGGTGGAACCGACCGGGGTCGTCGAGATATTCAGCCCACCGATAGTCCTCCAAGCTCAGCTGCAGTATCTTCTCACCCGCTCCCCGTTCTTCCAACTCAGCGATGACCTGAGCCATGAGGGTCGATTTGCCGCTTCTACGGACCCCCGAGATGATTTTGATGAAATCCTGAGAATCGAAATATGGACGGATTCGCGACAGGTAGAGCTCTCGTTTCAACATACCGTATCATACCATGGAATCTCAGAATTTGAAAGTTTATCTTGTACCATTAGATAAAATATATTTTTTTAAGAGTTTATCTAACTAATATCTCTATATTCTATTAATATACACCAATAGTACAGCTTATTTCAGCTATTGCTCGCTCACCCTGAGAGTTTTGGAGGCAATTACCGTACTCTCGTACTCATACCAACTTCAATCGATGTCGTATCCACCAATGAGTCGGGTGATCCACCCTCGCGGACAGAGATTGCAGGAGATCAGGGTCATCATGCGTCTTCGTGTTTCATGGTCCCTGTCTTTTTCTACCCGTGAATATCTCTTTGCTTATACCATGCCGCTCGGTTGCTTCATCCAGAGATGTGTTGAAATATGTTGAAGATTCCGTGGGAATGAGAAAACGGGATTTCCAGTAGTAAAAGAAGATACTCCATTGATGACTGCTAAATATTGTTGAATTTATCGTATTTTCTTAATCCCTCTATGGTTAGCTGTCAAATGTTGGAATATCGTCAGGAATATTAAGATAATTTGCAACAAAAGGCGGAATTTCCTTTTGATTTGTGCATAGTATCGGCTATAATTTAAACACTTCATCGACTCTTATGCCGATGTTCCCGCAAAGGGAGGGATATTGATAGTGTCACTAAAACACACGAAATCCAATAAGAACAACTCCGCGTTGCACCGAAATCCAATGACGAAACGCGCGAAGCGTGATGCCCTCACCTTCGCGCTCTTCACCTTCCCCAACTTCCTCCTCTTGACGGTCTTCGTCTTCTGGCCGATCTTCTACAGCCTCTTCCTCAGCTTCTTCAAGTGGGATATGATCGCGCCGAAGAAACGCTTCATCGGGCTGGAGAACTACCGGGTGATGTTCACCGACCCGGTCTTCTGGTTGGTCACCAAGAATACCTTGATCCTCTCCGTCTGGGTCGTGGTCCTCAAGTTGGTGATCTCGCTGAGCCTCGCGCTGGTGATGAACCGGGATCTGAAGGGGCGTTCCTTCTATCAGGCCATCATCTTCAGCCCGACCTTCACCACCAGCGTCGCGGTGGCGATGGTGTGGCGGTGGATCCTTGAACCGGACTATGGGTTGCTGCGCGTCTTCATGCGCCCCTTCGGCATCGCCCCCATCAACTGGATCGAGTCGACCACCCACTCCCTGCCGGCGGTCATCATCGTCCTGATCTGGGTGGGCATCGGCTACGACATGGTGATCTTCCTCGCCGGGCTCAAGAACATTCCCCCCGAACTCTACGACGCCGGGCTCGTCGACGGGGTGAACCCGCTACAGGAGTTCATCCACATCACCTTCCCCCTCCTCTCCCCGACGACCTTCTTCTTGACCATCACCGGCTTCATCAGCGCGTTGAAGTCCTTCGACATCATCTCGATCCTCACCGGAGGGGGGCCGCTCAACAGCTCGAACGTGTTGGTGCACTTCCTCTATGAGAACGCCTTCCGCTGGTTCAAGACCGGGTACGCCAGCGCCCTCGCCCTCTTGTTGTTCGTCGTCATCATGGCGATCACCCTGATCCAGAACCGCCTCTCCAAGCGGTGGGTCCACTACTAGGAGGCGGTCATGGCACGCATCGTATTCCGAAAGAAAACACCTTCTTGGATCATCGGGCGCACCCTCACCCACCTAGTGCTGATCATCTTCACCCTTGCTGTCGGCCTCCCCTTCTTCTGGATGATCACCACCGCCCTGAAGAGTCCCGCCGAGGTGGCGACCTTCCCGCCGATCTGGTGGCCGAAGACCATCAAGTGGGACAACTTCTCCAAGGCATGGGCGACGGCCCCCTTCGGCCGCTTCTACATCAATAGCTTCGTCACTGCCATCACGGGGGTCCTCCTGGAGGTCTCCATCGCCGCCCTCTCGGCGTACGCCTTCGCCTGCATCCGCTTCAAGTACCGCGACTTCTTCTTCCTCGTGATGCTCGCCGCCCTGATGATCCCCTCCCAGATCGCCCTCATCCCCAACTACGTCATCCTCTCCAAGCTGAAGTGGATCAACACGTACAAGGGCATCGTCATCCCGTATGTCTCGAGCGTCTTCGGCACCTTCCTGCTGCGCCAGTACTTCCTCTCAGTGCCATCCTCGCTCTACGAGGCGGCTGAGATCGACGGACTGTCGCACTTCAAGACGCTCATCTACATCGCCTTGCCGCTGGCAAAACCAGTGTTGGGGACCTTGGTCCTCTACATCTTCATCGGGAAGTGGAACAACTACCTCTGGCCCCTCATCGTGACGACCAAGCAGCGGATGCGCACCTTGCCGGTTGGCCTGGCCATGGTGCGTGACGCCGAGTACGCCATCGGACCGGAACACCTCATGGCCGCGGCGATTTTCGTCCTGGTCCCGGTCCTCATCGTCTATTTCTTCAGCCAGAGAAAACTCATCGAGGCCATCGCCGCCGGGGCGGTCAAGGGCTGACCTTACTGTATGATTGTGCGCGATGCGAGGCATCGCGATAACTAAGGAGGTATTGCAATGAAGAAAAGGAACCTGGTATGGATTCTTTTGCTCGCTGTTCTCTTCCTCTCCTCCCCCCTCTTTGCCCAGGCAAAGTCGGAGGCGAAGCCGGAAGGACCGATCAAGATCGTCTACTGGCGGAGTCTGACCGGAGTAGCCGGAGAGTCGCAGGATGAGGTGGTGAGGCGTTTCAACGCGTCTCGCAACGACATCATCGTCGAGGCGGAGTTCCAGGGCGCCTATGCGGAGATCCTGCAGAAGATGACCGCGGCGGTCGCGGCAGGCGACATGCCCGATGTGGTGCTGCTCGACTCCCCGCACATGCCGATCTTCGCGAAGAACGGAGTGTTGGTCGACCTGGGCCAGTATGTCAAGGATGAGCCGAAGGGCTTCATCGACGACTACATCCCCGGCCTGCTCGCCGATGGCTACTACCACGGCACGCTCTATGCCCTGCCGGCGATGCGCTCGACCCCGTTGCTCTACGTCAACGGCGACATGCTCGCCGCAGCCGGCCTTCCGCGCCGCGCCCCGGAAACCTGGGATGAACTGCGCGAGTGGGGCAAGAAGCTGACGAAGATCAACGCCAAGGGGGAACTCGAGCAGAGCGCCATCGGTCTGACCACCGGCCTCACCACCGCCCACTGGTACTTCCAGGGAGCCGTCTACGCCTTCGGAGGCTTGGTCAGTGACGAGGATTTCGGCATCCACCTGACCGACGCTCCGGCACTCGAGCTCGCACAGCTCTGGCAGGACATGGTCTTCAAGGATCGCTCGGCCATCCCATCCAACAGCCACGACGACTTCTTCAACAAGAAGGTCGCCATGGTCTTCGGATCGACCGGTTCGATGGGCAACGTCTACTCACGGGCTGACTTCCAGGTCATCCCGGCCTTCCTGCCCGGCCAGAAGCAAAACCTTGTTCCCGTCGGTGGCGCGGTCATCGCGATGCCGAAGACCGGGGACACGTGGAAGCAGTGGGCCGCCTGGGAGTTCCTCAAGTACTTCACCGGCACCGAGAGCCAGGCATACCTCGCCAGGCTGACCGGCTATATGCCCAACAGCTACTCGGCGAGCAAGGATCCGGAGCTGGTGGCGTACTACGACGCCAACCCGCAGTGGAAGGTCGCCATCGACCAGCTGAACTACGTCCGCCCGCAGGCGAGCGTCATCAGCTTGCCGAAGGGAACGGCGATCCTGCAGCAGATGGTCGAGAAGCTGATCATCGCCAATCGTGACGTGAAGACGGTCATGGAGGAAACGACCGCCGATCTGAAGAAAGAGTACAATGACAACTACTAAGCTGCGTCGTATTCACACAGTGGCCGCTTTTGCGGCCACTGTGTTCATCATACCCCTGCTGTGCATCCTCAGCTCGTGCACCACCAAGGAGACAAGCCACATTATGCCCCCCATCACCAAGGTCGCCCATCGCGGCGGCAGTCTGCTCGCTCCCGAGAACACCCTCGCATCCTTCCAGCGCGGCATCGACGAGGGCTGTGATGCCATCGAACTCGATGTCCACCTCAGCCAGGATGGCGTTTTGATCGTGATGCACGACCCGTCCCTCTTCCGCACCACCGAGCGCGAGGGGTATGTCGGAGAGTGGAGCTATGCGGCCATCAAGGAGCTTGATGCCCGCTCGAGCTGGCACGGTGAGGAGGAGTATGGGGTACAGCGTGTCCCCACCTTCGAGGAGGTCCTCGCTCTCATCGTCCGCCAAGAGCGGCAGGTCGCACTACAGGTGGAGATCAAAACCGACCAGAGCAATCATCGGTATGAGGGCATCGAGGAAGCGGTGGTCAACGCACTCAGAGAGTATGATCTCATTGAGCGGACGGTCATCATCAGCTTCGATTTCCCCACCCTGCTCACAGTCCGGGAGATCGAGCCCGCCCTCAGGCTCGGGGCCCTGGTGAGCCGCACGTACCTCGAGACCATCGGTTTGGATGGCCCGGCCGCCGTGGCCGCCTCGATCGCCGATCTCGGTGTCGAGTACGTGGCCATAAACTACACCTATCTCTCAGCAAAACTCTCCGATGAGTTTCGCCAGAGCGGCCTCCTCATCGGGGCATGGACAGTCAACAATGAGAAGGACATCCGGCGCATCAGTGCCATGGGGGTGGATTTCATCACCAGCGACCGCCCCGATCTTTTGCGTGAGTTGCTCCCCTGATTCTGCTGGAATGTGTACACGTGTCTCGTGAATTTCTCGTTTTCGTGTAGTTCGCTATGGAGAACAGCGTGTCGTGATGCTGGTGGCAAGCGGCCACAAACTGTACTTTTACTCCAACCCATCGCGCGATGACGCCTCATCACGCATGAAAATCGACTTTTTGATCGCAAAGAGCACGATCAGCAATCGGCACAACTTCTCCCCGATCGAGGTGAAATCAAGCGCGTACTATACACTGAGCTCGCTGAGAAAGTTCAGGACTCAGTATGGCCAACAGCTCCACACCCCCTATGTGCTCCACACCGGCGATGTCAAGGAGGAGGACGGAATCGTCTATCTCCCCCTCTATATGACACCGCTGCTGTAGGGCCAGCATCCGCGGTGATGACCGCGCTCCATCAGATTTGCCATGCTCCCAACAGCAGAAGAATCTTGTCCTTGAAATGCTCCACCACCACGGGGTTCACCCGCTCCTTCTCTTTGGATGTGATCGGGCACAACAAGGCAAGCCCATACTGGTTGCATGATCGAGGAGTCAACACGAGGGCCGGCCGGAAGCCCCCGGGTTCTTCTCCGTGATACCCTGAAGAACTCAAAGAGACAATATCCCCTTCTTCCGGAATTGCTCACCATGCTTCGTCTCCCACCTCATCGCAAAAGAAATCAACATGGTGAAGATTGTCCACAGTGATTGCAGACAACAGCTGCTCCAGCTCTTCTTTCCTGGAGCGCTGTATCGGTACGAGTTTGATGCATCCGTCTTCCACGCCGCACCCCTTTGTATCCGTGAAGATCATGGACCCAACCTCCTCAATGGATATACTCAATCAATACGTTGCGTTCTCTTTCCCAATAGGGCCCGATACAGCCCCTGTGCTTCAAATTGCGTCCAGTGCAATTATTTCGTTGTTGGTTGCATAAAAATACAATTCAGTGCATAACAAATTGACAAAAGATGCCACAACGTCTAGATTGGGTGGAACACAACGGGGGTGACCATGAGTGATAGCGCGGTAACGGAAGAGACGCTCACCAAAGAGGCGATCATCGCACAACAGATGCTGGAAGAGAAAGAAGCCGATGGGAAGCTGAGAAGCTACCGTGGGCCCGTGGAACAGATCATCACCGTCCTCTTTCTCATCTGGTCGGTGTATCAGATCTGGGCCAACACCATCGGCGTCGTCGATGCCATGGCGATGCGCACCTGGCACCTGCTCTTCCTGCTGGTCTTCACGTTCCTGCTCTTCCCCGCCTACAAGAGTGAGCGGCGCATACGGACCATCCCTCCTGTCTTCGACATCGTCCTGCTCGCCTTGACCGCCGTCGCCTTCTTCTACCTGTTGACCAACTACGTCTCGGTGGCGAAGCGAGGCGGCTACCTCAACAAGGCCGATCTCTGGATCGCCGGCATCACGATGCTCCTGGTCTTCGAGGCCGCCCGGAGGGCGTGTCGTTCGCTGGCCATCCTCGGCCTCATCTTCCTCCTCTACAACTTCCTCGGCCAGTTCATCCCCGGAACCCTCGGGCACGTCGGCTTCTCCCTCAAACGGGTGCTCACCATCATGATCTGGGGAAGCCAGGGGATCTTCGGCGTCGGCATCGGGGTGAGCGCCACCTACATCTTCCTCTTCGTCCTCTTCGGCGCCTACCTCAAGTACAGCGGCTTCAGCCAGTTCATCAACGACATCTCGTTGACGCTTGTGGGACAGACGGCGGGGGGACCGGCCAAGGTCGCCGTCATCGCCAGCGCCCTCTTGGGGATGATCAACGGCTCGGCGATCGCCAACGTGGCGACGACGGGGACCATCACCATCCCCATGATGAAGAAGACCGGGTACAAGAAGGAGTTCGCCGGAGCCGTCGAGGCGGTCGCCTCCACCGGCGGACAGTTCACCCCGCCCATCATGGGGGCCGTCGGCTTCGTCATGGCCGAGTTCCTCGGGGTCAGCTACACCAAGGTCCTCGTCGCCGCGGCGTTGCCCGCCTTCCTCTACTACCTCTCCCTGATGTTCGCCGTCCACTTCGAGGCCAAGAAACTCGGCCTCTCCGGCCTCTCCAAGGAGAACATCCCCGATGCGCTGGTCGTCTTGAAGCAGCAGGGGCACCTCCTCATCCCACTGGTGGTGCTCTTGGGCCTCCTGGCCCTCGGCTTCACCCCGCTCTACAGCGCGGTCATCTCGATCTTCGCCACCATCGGCGCCTCATGGCTCAGGAAAGAGACGCGCATGACCTGGCGCATCATCGTCCAAGCCACCGTGGAGGGGGCGCGTTCGGCCATCACGGTGGGGATGAGCTGCGCCATCATCGGCGTGATCATCGGCACCGTCTCCCTCACCGGCCTCGGCCTCTCCTTCGGGTATCTGGTCCTCCGCATCGTCGGCAACGGCCAGCTCTATCTCGGCGGCCTGATGGTCATGCTGATGAGCACCGTATTGGGCATGGGCGTGCCCGGCGTCGCCGCCTACGTCATCGTCTCCACCGTCAGCGTCCCGGTGCTCATCCAAGGGGGCGCCATCCCGATGGCGGCCCATATGTTCTGCCTGATCTACGCCTGCCTCTCCAACATCACCCCACCGGTGGCGATGTCCAGCTATGTGGCAAGCGGCATCGCCGACAGCGATATGACGAAGACCAGCCTCATCGCCGTCAAGCTCGGCCTCACCGGCTTCATCCTCCCCTTCTTCTTCCTCGGCAACCCGATCCTGCTCTTGGGAACCGTCGAGGGCGCCTCGGTTCTGCTCACCGTGAGAGCCGTCCTCACCTCATCGGTCGGCGTTATCGTGCTGGCCGCAGGCCTGGAAGGCTACCTCTTCGACCGCCTCAAGATCGCAGGACGGATTCTCTTGATCGGTGCAGGCCTGCTCTTCATCGAGCCGAAGCTGGCCACCGACCTCTTGGGCCTCGCCCTCACTCTCGTCGTCGTAGTCGCACAACTGATGAACCGTTCATCAAACAATACACGGATAAGGAGTCAAGTATGAAAAAGAGCGTTGCAATACTGGCGGTCCTGTTGTTGCTGGGAGCCTCCCTCTTCGCGACAGGGTCGCAGGAGACGGGCACCGTCAAGAAGACCGTCATCAACTTCCCCACCGCGGCGACCACCGGGGCCATCTACCCCCTCGGGTCGGCCATCGCGAACCTGTGGAACAACACCGTACCGAATGTACGTACCAGCGCCCAGGCGAGCGCCGGGGGAATCGAGAACCTCAACCTCGTCGCCGATGGTGAGGCGCAGATGGGGGTGGCCGTCACCTCCATCATGTACGAATCCTTCAACGGCATCGGCTCCTTCGAGGGACGGGCCAACCCCAACCTCCGCGTCATGATCGGGCTCTACCCCAACCCCAACCAGGTCGTCGTCACCAAGGCGAGCGGCATCAACAGCCTCACCGACCTGGCCGGCAAGCGCTTTGCAAGCGGAGCGCCTGGCTCGACCACCGAGGTTGAGACGAACATCCACCTCAACACCGCCGGCCTTCGCTACCCGGAGGGGCTGCGTGTCCAATACGTCGGCTTCACCGAAGCCATCGATTTGATGCGCAACAAGCAGCTCGATGGTGCCTGGATCATGGCGGGCATCCCCAATGCCGCCGTCACCGAGATGCTCTCCACCGCCGGAGGCAAGCTCCTTGAGATCGACGACGACCTCATCGCCGCCCTGCAGAAGGAGTACCCCTGGTATGGCGCCTACACCATCCCCGCCGGAACCTACCCGACCCAGGAGCAGGATGTGCAGACGAGCGCCATCAAGATCACGATCTTCACCGATGCCCGCGTCGATGACGAGGTCATCTACCAGCTGACCAAGACCTTCTGGGAGAACTTCGACGAGCTGAAGAAGACGCAGGCTCCGCTGGCCAACGTCGTCAAGGAGGAGACCACCAAGGACCTCGCCGGCCTGCCGATCCACGATGGGGCGGCGCGCTACTACAAGGAGATCGGGCTCCTGTAGACCATGTCCAACCGCGATGGGACCGGCAACAGCCGGTCCTTTTTTGTCATCGAAGATCAAGGTGCTGCACAGAGTTTTGATATCCAGCGCATTTTTCTGCGCGGTATCGACCAGTCCTTGCCACGCTGCGCCCCTGATTTCCCCCTCCATCCCCCACGATCTTCGATTGTTGTGGAATGATGAAGATAACCCTTTACAGATTACAGTTCCTATAGTAGAGTTCAAATCATCAATGTGTATTCAGATTTATTGTTTACTTTTAATTAATGTATTCGTATTCACATAAATCTTTGTACACAGACTACGGAAACCCCTGGAGAGTCAGAAGACACCGGGGAGGAGGAAAACATGAAAAAACTGGTCATTGGGTTGCTCATTGCTCTCACCATCTTCACTGGTTGCTCAAAGTCGACCACCAGCGAAAGTGCGGCATCGCCTGCCAAGAGTGTCGAGAAAGTGCACAAAATCAAGATTGGGCATGAATTCACCACCGACAGCCCGCGTCACAAAGCCTTGGAAATCTTCAAGGCCTATGTCGAGAAGGAGTCTGAGGGGAGACTGGCAGTGGAGATCTTCCCGGCAGGTATCTTGGGCAAAGAGGCCGAGATGATCGAATCGGTGAAGATGGGCAACATCGAGATGTACGTCGGTGGCCCCTTCGATCCGCAGACCGAAAAGCTCAACCTGATCTTGATGCCGTTCTTCTTTGAGGACCAGGATGCCCTCATGCGGGTGGCCAAGAGTGACATCGGCGCCGCCATCAGGAAGGATGGTGAGAAGAACAACCTGAAGCTTCTGGCCTTCGGCGACGCTGGTTCCAGACAGATCACCAACAACGTGCGCCCCATCAAGAGCCCGGCCGACATGAAGGGCCTGAAGATCCGGACCCCGGGCATGGAGTCCATCATCAAGTGCATGGAGACGCTGGGAGCCAACACGGTCTCTATCCCGTATGCCGACGTCTATATGGCACTGAAGACCGGAGTGGCCGACGGACAGGAGAACCCGCTGGCGAATATCGGTGACATGAAGTTCTACGAAGTGCAGAAGTACATGACCTACATCGACTATCAGTTCCACCCGGAGGTGATCAGCGCCAACTTGAAGTTCTTCAACAGCCTCCCCGCCGATCTGCAGCAGATCATCGAGGATGGTGCATGGATCTTTACCGAAGAGCAGAACAAATTCCGTTCGGCCATGGACGGAGAGGTCTTGGAGAAGATCAAGGCCAGTGGTGTACAGGTCTACGTGCCGACCAGCGCAGAGAAGCAGGCCTTCATGGATGCATCGGCCCCGGTCTATGATTACTTCATCAACAAAGGCGTCTTCACGAGAGAAGAGCTTGAGGCAGTCCGGAAGGTCGCCCAAGGCAAATGATTCCAAGTTCCGTCACCCAGCGCTCTGGGTGACGGAGTCTTTGAGGTTTACATGAATACGATAATCAAAGGAATCGACAGATTTTTTTCAGTGGTGCTCTCCCTGATGGTAGCGGTGCTTGCCTCCGGGGTGATCCTCACGGTATTTATGCGGTACTTCTTCAGCATATCCTACGGATGGTTTGAAGAGTTTCTCACCATGCTATTCGTTTCGATCACCTTCCTCGGGTCGGCAGTCTGTATCAGAGAGAAGCAGCACATCAATATCTCAATCCTTATCGATGGGTTCACGGGCATGGCGAAGAAGATTTCAACGATCTTCATCGAGGTGGTCTACATCGCGGTATCTGCGTTCCTGCTGGTGTATAGCGTGAAGTGGATCCAGGCGGTCGGAGGGACGGTCTCTCCGTCATCAGGGATTCCGTTCGGCTGGTACTATTCGGTGGTCCCCGTCGCTTCAGTGCTCTCCATCTTCTATGCCTGCACCAATATAGCTGGATTATTCGTTTCAATTCCCGAACCGATAACAGGCTACTTCACCGACGATGTGATTCAAACGGAGGAACCGAAATGAGTCTTGTAGTAATGTTCACAGTCCTCATCGTCTTGCTGGTGTTCGGCGTGCCGGTCGCCTTCTCCATCGGAGGATCGGGAATCATCTATATGCTGCTCAGCCAGCCCTCCTTCCTCCTCTCCTTGCCGCAGCGCATCTGGAGTGGCACCAACAGCTTCATCATCATCGCGATGCCCCTCTTCATGATGGCCGGTGAGTTGATGAACCACAGCGGCCTCACCAGGCGCCTCATCGACTTCTCGCTCCTCTTGGTCAGACCGTTCAAGGGAGGACTGGGCGAGGTCAACGTCATCGCTTCGATGATCTTCGGGGGCATCACGGGCTCTTCGGTCGCGGACACCTCCGCCATCGGCAGCATCCTCATCCCCGATATGATCGAGAAGGGATACCCCCGTGAATTCACCACCGGTGTCACGGTCGCGTCCTCCACCATGGGGATGATCATCCCCCCCTCCATCCCGATGCTCATGTATGCGATGGTCAGCGGTGCGAGCGTTGGAAAGCTCTTCATCGCCGGTCTCATCCCGGGAATCTTGGTGGGAATTTTCCAGCTGGTCTACACCTTCGTCGTCTCCAAGAAGCGCAAGTACCCGCAGGAGACCGAGCCGATGACCAAGCGGGAGGTGCTCCACACGGCGAAGGAGGGCTCCTTGGCGGTGCTCATGCCGCTCCTCATCATCGTGACCGTCTCCTTCGGCATCGCCACAGCGAGCGAGAGCGCCGGCATCGCCCTCTTGTATGCGCTCATCCTCGGCTTCCTTGTCTATCGGGAGCTGAAGGTCAAGGATGTGATCCAGTCCTTGAAGAAGACCGCCGTCATGACTGCATCCATCATGATCATCGGTGGCTTCACCATGGTCTTCACTTGGGCGCTGGCCATCGAGCAGGTTCCGAATGCCATCGCAACGTTCCTGCTCACCTCATCCATCCCATACTGGTTGGTCCTGATACTGCTCGATCTCCTCATCCTGCTGCTCGGCACCTTCCTCGATGTCGTGCCCTGCATCCTTTTGATCGCACCGATCTTCCTGCCGGTGATGCGGCAGCTCGGGATGGAAGAGCTGCAGTTCGGCATGATCCTCGTCGTCGGCCTCGCCATCGGGTTGGTCACTCCCCCGGTGGGCATGTGCCTCAACGTCGGGGCAAAGATCTCGGGCATGTCCATCGTCAAGATCTTCAAGGCTGCACTCCCCTTCTTGATCTGCAACCTGTTGGTCCTCTTGCTGGTGACCTTCGTCCCGTCGATCAGTCTTTTCCTCCCCTCTCTGCTTTGATCAGAGCATTCGGGTGGTTCCAAGGTCTCGCCATGGCGTTGGAACCACCATCATCTCACCCCACGTGGTCTCTGATACTGCACAGCTTGAGTGAGCATGTATTTGCTTCCACTGGGAAAATTGGTATGGTACAGGTGCGCCCCCGGCACAAAAGGATACGATGAATGGAACAGACAGCGCTATCGACTCCAAGTTTAGATATTTTCTTGACGCTTCGCAAAGAGTTGCTTGATTTGACGATCGAACCAGGCCAACAGATTGTCGAAAGTCATATCTGCGAACGGTTTGGATCTTCCCGGCCCCCGGTGCGCAATGCGTTTCAACGCTTGCAGGATCTGGGCCTGGTCGAGGTCATTCCGTACAAGGGAGTGTACGCCAGCCTGCTCGATCTCGACTACATCCACCAGATGATCCACATGCGCACCACCGTAGAGGGGCAGATCATCGCGGACTTCATCAAGAGCGACCCGAACCCCTTCATCATCGAGGAGTTGGAACACAACCTTCGCAAGCAGCAGATCCTCATCGAGCAAAATGAGGTCGACATCAACGTCTTCTATAAGCTGGACACGGACATGCACAGCATTTGGTTCGCCGATCGAAGGTGTTCCGGGATTTGGAATCTGATCCAACAGCAGGAGATCCACTACACCCGATTCATCATGCTCGACTTCGTGGCGACACAAAACTTCAAGGAGATCTCAAGCAACCACCAGGAGCTCTTGGACATCATCAAGAACAAAGAGCTTGACCTCATCGACCCCGTCCTCGGCAGGCACCTCAATGGGGGCCTGAGGAGAATGGGGAAAAAGATGCTTGAGCAGTACCGCAGGTACTTCAAACCAACGAAGGATGAAGAGTTCTGGGACACGTACAAGAAGGCATACTTCACCGACAAGCCTTGATGAGGGGGAGGACGGAAGCCTCCCGCTCTGCCCTTCTTGACAGGTGCCGCTCTCTGCGGCACGCTTGGACCATGTCCATGGCTATCCCCGCTTCACTGGGCCTCACACGCTCAGAGCTTGCTGCGATCGAGGCGCTCGCCCTCCGTCTCTCTCATGACGAGCGTCACCTCTCCCGCCTCGGTGCATTCAAAGCCGCCATCGAAGGGCGGCAGACCAAAATCATCGCTGCTCTGCTCGCAACCGGGATGGAAGCCCATGGTCCGGTCTACCCGCTCCTCCTCATCGTCCAAAGCATGGCAACCATCGGTGACCTCTACCGGCGATGCGGCATAGGCGATGATGTGCGCGACGCCACCCTCTCTGATGTCCGCCGGTGGGTCGATGAGCATGAGGCGAGGAACGGGGGAGAGTTCGGTCTCTCCCAGATCTTCTGGATCGCCCGCCACCTCAGCTGCCGGATCGTGCAGATCGGCAGCCTGCAGTTCGAACCCAAACCGTTTGGATATCCGTATCGGATCTACCAAGCCCGTGGATCTGATTCCCCGCTGGTTTTGGCCGAGGCGGGCATCGGGTGCGATGGCCTGGGGTACCTCGATGAGGAGAGGCCCGCCTTCGTCACCGCCCTCACGGAAGATGGGGTGACGGTGTCGGCCCATCAGGTGGATTGTCTCTCCGGCTCTATCTCGTCGTCGCTGGAATCCTACCCGCTCGATGACCTCTGCCTGCTCTGTGATCGGGAGACTGAGATCCTCAACGTCCACATCCCCAAGGGGGTGGATTTCACACCCGAAGCGGTCTCCGCATCACTGAGAGGCGCGGCAGAGCACTTCCCCTCGTCTAGACTGTTCGTCTGCACCTCCTGGCTCCTCGACCCCGCCTTGGGCACAGTCTTGGACGAGGGGAGCAACATTGTGCGTTTCATGCGCCGCTTCTCCAAGTTCCCCGTCCCCTTCTCCGTCCCCCAGCTCTATGAGCGGGTCTTCGGCCCTGAGGTGGTGGATGTGGTGGGCTTTCCCGCCACGACCCGCCTGCAGCGTGCGGTACAGCAGGCGGTCGAGGATGGGGTGGTGTTCCGTACCATGGGAGGCTTCGTGTCGATCAGAGGCGCATCCCCTTCGTACTGAAGGAGTCGAGGGGAAGGGAGACCGGCCCTCGTTCCGTATGGCTCTTGTAGATGGCGAGAACCAGCTCGAGGGCCCGTTTTCCACAGTGGCCGTCGAGCTCGAGCGGGCCTTGGCCCTCGCATGCCTCCTTGAAGAGACGGTAGACGCGCCGGTGGCTGTTGCCATACACCGAGTCCGTCGGTGGGGGATCGAAGGAGGTGAGCAGCGCCATTACCTCCGGATCCTTGAAGTGCCAGACCTCTATATCTTGGGCGGATTCTCCCGCCAGCACCACCGTCCCCGTCTCCCCGATGAGGGTGATGCATTCCTCGAGGTTCTTCTCGTAGAGGCTGGTGGTGCCCTCGAAGGTTCCGATGGCCCCGCCGGCGAAGCGCACATACCCCACCCCCACATCCTCCACCTCCAGGTACGGATGGGTTCGATTGGCGATGTGGCCTCTGACCTCAGTGATCTCCTCTCCCCCGAAGAGGCGCATGAGATCGAAGCCGTGGATGCACTGGTTCATCAAGGCTCCGCCATCCTGCTCCCAGGTTCCCCGCCACGGCGCCTGTTCGTAGTAACTCTTGTCGCGCCACCAGCGCACCTGCACCGAGACGTGGCTGAGTGTACCGAAGGCGCCCCGGTCAAGGGCCTCCTTGACCAGGAGCGTTGAATCGTTGAGGCGGTTCTGCTGGCAGACGCCCAAGAACACCCCCTGCTCCGCGGCGGTGGCGATCATCGCATCGGCATCCTCGATGCTGAGCGCCATCGGCTTCTCGACGAGGACCGAGATCCCTCGGGAGAGGCAGTACAGGGCGATCTCGCTGTGACTGCCGCTGTCGGTGGCGACAGCCACCACATCCAGAGCGCAGCGCTCCACCATCTCCTTGTAGTCGGTGAAACGGCTCACCGGGAGGCTCTCCAAGCCGGTATCGGCGAGCAGCCCATCAATGGCGCGCTCGTCCAGGTCACAGAGGGCGATCACCTCGAAACCACTCTCCACGGCGAAGGGGAGATGCTGAGCCGCAATGCGTCCGCAGCCGATGAGGCGTAGCGCATATCAGACAATCCTCTGGGCGTTGGTCTGCGCCTCGATGGCGATCTCGATGGCTCGGAAGGTGTGCTCCTGGCTCATCGCCGTCTCTGTGCGGTCGAGCGAGTCGCGGATCACGCGGCCGAAGAAGGGGAAGCCGACCTTGCCGGTGACCCGGAAGTGCTGCTCCCCGTCATCGTTGACCACGATCACGTTGTCCCCATCCTTGCTGGCAGCCACATCGATGTACTTGCGCAGCTCGATGTACCCCTTGGTCCCGATCAGGAAGAAGCGGCCGTCCCCCCAGGTTCCCAGCCCATCGGGAGTGAACCAATCGAGGCAGAGGTAACAGGGGATTCCGGTATCGGTGGTCAGGCAGGCATCGCCGTAATCCTCCAACCCCGGATACTCTGGGTGATGGAGGTTGGCGACCCGGCTCGACACCACCGTTGCGTCCGTGGCGCCGCTGAAGTGGAGCATCTGCTCGACCTGGTGGGAGCCGATGTCCGTGATGATGCCGCCGTACCGCTCGCGGTCGAAGAACCAAGCGGGACGATTAGCTGCCTGGAGGCGGTGCGGCCCCCAACCACGGAGGGAGACGAGCTCGCCGATGGCTCCATCCTTGAGCAGCTGCTCGGCATAGACCGCCGCTTCGACATGAATGCGCTCACTGTAATAGACGAACCACTTGAGACCGGTCTCCTTGACCTTGGCCCGGGCCGCCTGCACCTGCTCTCGTGTGGTGAACGGCGGCTTATCGGAGAAGTAATCCTTACCGGCATCGAGGGCCTCGAGGCCGAGCGGGCCGCGCTCATTGGCGATGGAGGCACTGGCGATGAGGTGAATCGCCGGATCGGCGAGGACCTCCTCCTTGCTCTTAGCGATCGTTGCCGAGGGGAAGGCCTCGGCGAACGCCTTCGCCTTGGCCGGATCCTCGTCAAAGACGCTCACAACCACGGCCCCCGCTTCGGCAAGGCCGTTGCACATACCGTAGATATGGCCGTGGTCGAGGCCGATCACCCCAACAAGGAACTCCCCTTTTGCGCAGACCGGGGCCGGCTTGCCCTTCGGTGCGTAGTTCTGTCCATCCATTGTGCTCATCGCTCTCCTCCTCATTACATCGTACCCAGGGTTATCTCAGAGTCCTCGAGGTTCTCGACCGACTTGAGCTTCTTATGATACCTGATCATCCTCGCCATCATCCCCTCGGTGGTATAGAAGGGATCATCCGCTTCGAGCGGCAGCGCCACTTCACACGCCTCGGTGGAGGATTTGTACATCGCGGTGATCAACTCCACCGCCTTGCGCCCCTCTCTCCCATCCACCAGTGGTGCCCTGCCTTGCTGCACCGCCACGAGCACATCCTCGATCTGGGCGGGATGCCCCTCGAGTGCGAGACCAGGCAGGGAGGCGTAGTGGGCGTCGAGCGCTTCCTCACGCTCCGGATTCGGCTTGAAGAAGCCGTTCGGCAGCTGTTCGACCGCCTTCACATGCCATGGGATGGCGAAGGAGGCGTGTTCGGCTGCGAAGAAGAACTCCTGTTTTTCATCGTGGTCGACCAGTGAGCTGTTGACCTGGCCCAGCATCCCGTCGTAACGCAGGATCGACATCGAGACATCCTCCACCTCGCTGTTGGTGTGGGCGACGTTGCCCATCACCGAAAGCACGCTGTTGGGCATGCCGACGAGCCACTGGAGGATGTCGATTTGGTGCACCGCATGGTTGAGGGTGCAGCCGCCACCCTCCTTCTCATACGTCCCCCGCCACCAGAGGTCATAGTAGTTGGAGCCGCGCCACCACATCGAATTGACGCGCGCAAGGAGGACCGGGCCGAAGAGGCCGCCCTCCAGCATCCCCTTGATGCGCATCGGTGCGACGCGGAAGCGGTTCTGCGAGATGACACTGAGGATCTTCCCGCTCTTCTTCTGCGCTTCGATCATCACATCGCACTCAGCGAGCGATGGGGCCATCGGCTTCTCGACGATGACGTGTTTGCCCGCCCCCAAGAAGCCGACGGCGCCTTGGCAGTGCACCGACGGCGGCAGACAGAGCGAGACCACATCGATGTCGCTGCGGTCGAGCAGGTCGTGGTAATCGGCGGTGATGGTGCACCCCTCCAGGTCAAAGCGCTTGGCCAGGCGTGTGGCTTTGTCAGTGTAGAGGTCGCAGAGCGCCCGCACCTCGCAAATCTGAGAGAGCCGGGCATACCCCTCGAGGTGAGCCGGGGCGATATTGCCACATCCGATGATCGCGATCCCAAGTTTTTTCATCCTATCCTCCTTGCCCGGTATCCAAGGTCGACCCCAGGCTCGACACGCTGTGGACCGAGCTGTATCGTTGCATGGTGATTCGTTGGATACTATAGCATCAAAATCGTTATGTGGGTCATATCACCACAATAAAACAACATACTGCGCTCGAGGCGTTCTGGACGCTTGCATTCGAAGGCAGGGCACGGTATAACTCTTGTCATGAACACCACCTATCCCCGCCTCATCGATTCCCACTTCCATCTGCGTTCCATGGAGCGCAAGGGGGTCGATGTCATCTCACTGCTCTCAGAGATGGAGGCGGAGGGGATGGAGGGGATCGACGTCGGCCTGGAAGGTGACGACTTGGGCGAGCGCATCGAGCGCTTCGGGGCGTGGAAGAACATCCGCTTCGCCGCCGGCATCGGGCCGTGGGGGGTCGCAGAGGGACAGAAACCCCTGGCCGAGCAACTGGAGGCCCTCTTTCTGCAGGTGGAGAGGAACCGTCCGGTGGCCATCGGGGAGATCGGGCTCGACAACCACTGGAAGTACGGCACCCCGGCCCTTCAGGAGCAGTTGCTCACCATCCAGATGGAGGCGGCCGAGGAGCGCCGCCTCCCGATCATCATCCACAACCGGGAGGCCGACGAGCAGTTCATCACGATCCTCGGCCAACGCTCCTTCTCCCGGCGAGGGATCTTCCACTGCTACCAAGGCGGGGAAGCGCTGGCGCACCTTGCCATCGAGAAGGGCTTCTTCCTCTCCTTCGCCGGGCCGTTGACCTACAAGGCCAACAGAGCGATGCACCGCCTCTTCGCATCCCTCCCCCTCTCCTCGATCCTCCTGGAAACGGACAGCCCCTACCTCAGCCCGGCACCGCTGAGGGGGAAGACCAACACCCCGCTCTCGATGATCCACATCTACCGGGAGGCGGCGCGGCTGCGGGGGATGGAGACAGGGGAGCTCGCTGAGGCGGTGGAAGCGAACTACCGCTCCTTCTTGGGCCGGAATTGATGAACATTGCCCTCATCCATCCGTATGAGGTTGACCTCTAGGCGGACAATTGGATACATTTGTCTTGGATTAAGCATCCACTGTACAAGGAGAACGCTATGACATCCTATAAGGAACTCGGTCTGGTCAATTCCAGAGAGATGTTTGACAAAGCCATGAAAGGCAAGTATGCCATCCCCGCCTACAACTTCAACAACATGGAGCAGATGCAGGCGATCATCCAGGCGTGTGTGGAGACGAGAAGCCCGGTCATCCTCCAGGTCTCCAAGGGAGCGCGCGACTACGCCAACATCAATTTGTTGCGCAACATGGCCCGCGGCGCCGGCGAATACGCCAAGGAGCTGGGGTACGCCATTCCCATCGTCCTGCACCTTGACCACGGCGACTCCTTCGAGACCTGCAAGGAGTGCATCGACAACGGTTTTTCCTCCGTCATGATCGACGGAAGCCACCTCCCCTATGAGGAGAACGTGGCGCTGACGCGCAAGGTCGTCGAGTACGCCCACGCCCGCGACGTGACCGTCGAGGGAGAGCTTGGCGTGCTGGCCGGCATCGAGGATGCGGTGAGCCACGAGGTGAGCCACTACACCAAGCCCGAGGAGGTCGTGGACTTCGTCAGCCGCACCGGCGTCGATTCGCTGGCCATCTCCATCGGCACCAGCCACGGGGCGAACAAGTTCAAGAGCGAGGATTGCACCCGCGATGCACACGGGAATCTCGTGCCGCCGCCGCTGCGCTTCGACATCCTCGAGGAGATTGAAGCGCAGCTGCCGAACTTCCCCATCGTCCTGCACGGCTCCTCCTCGGTGCCCCAGGAGTATGTCGAGATGATCGGACAGTACGGCGGCAAGCTGAAGGACTCCATCGGGATTCCCGAGGAGCAGCTGCGCAAGGCCGCTGCCAGCGCGGTGTGCAAGATCAACATCGACAGCGATGGGCGCCTTGCCATGACCGCGATCATCCGCAAGGTCCTCTCTGAGAAGCCCGGAGAATTCGACCCGCGCAAGTACCTCGGACCGGCTCGAGAGGAGCTGAAGAAGATGTACATGCACAAGAACAAGAACGTCCTTGGCTCCGCCGGCCAGGCCTAAGAATCATCCAATTGTCAGAGCCGCCCGCACGGGCGGCTTTGCTCATGCTTTGACACACCCTATTGCGTGTGGTATATTGTTTGAGGTCGGCCTTTTAGGTCGTTTTACACTCAAAGAATGTGGTTTTCACCGAAAACACAAGGAGATCGTTTGGCTACAAAGGATTTGAGGATCAATAGACAGATTCGTGCAAGAGAAGTGTTCGTCATTGACGCAGAGGGCAACCAGCGAGGGATCATGAGCTCCTTCGATGCCATGGCGCTCGCTGAGAGCGTAGGCCTGGACTTGGTGGAGGTATCCCCGAACGCCAACCCCCCGGTCTGCAAAATTCTCGACTTCGGCAAGTACCGGTATGAGCAGGAGAAGCGCATGCGGGACGCCAAGAGAAACCAGAATATCGTCAAGATGAAGGAAATCCGGATGCAGCCCAAGATAGAAAAACACGATCTTGAGACGAAGAGCAAGTTCATCGGTGAATTCCTCGGTGAAGGGAACAAGGTCAAGGTCAGCATTCGCTTCCGTGGCCGTGAGCTCGCCCACACCGAGCTCGGCAAGGTGGTCCTCGACAGGATACTTGCCCAGCTCGAGCTAAATGGTGTAGGCTACAACCTTGACCGGGAAGCGGCGATGGAAGGACGGATGATGAGCATGATCGTCAGTCCCTCCAAGAGCGCTCCCAAGAAAGAAAACCAGTAACCAACATCCCGCATGGGATCGAGAATATGCTGCTTCAAGGGGTCTTGTTCCTTGTAGGCGCAATGAAGGAAGGTGCATTACTATGCCCAAGATGAAAACAAGAAGTTCCGTTGCAAAACGGTTCCGGGTGACGGGGAGCGGAAAGGTCCTCTACAAGAAGCAGGGGCTTCGTCACATCCTGACCAAGAAGAGCAGTAAGCGCAAGGGCAACCTGCGTGCCACCGGCATTCTTTCCGACGTTGAAGCGAAGCGTGTCAAAGGCATGCTTCCCTACGCCTAAGGAGGAACGGAATGTCACGAGCAGTAGACGGAACCAAACACAAGGACAGACGCAACAAGATCCTCAAGCTCGCCAAGGGGTATTACGGGAGGAGGAGCACCAACTACCGTACTGCCAAGGACGCAGTCGAGAAGGCGGGACAGTACGCCTATCGCGGTCGAAAAGAGCGCAAGCGGGACTTCCGCCGCCTCTGGATCGCCCGTATTTCGGCGGCAGTGCAGGACCAGGGACTCAACTACTCCCAGTTCATGCACGGCTTGAAGCTCTCCAACATCGAGATCAACCGCAAGGCGCTCTCGAATATGGCCATTGAAGATGCAGCCACCTTCAATGCCCTTGTTGCCCAGGCAAAGGTTGCCCTCGCCAAATAAGGCGGGGCAATTCGTTCACAGTCGACAAAGGAGGAACCGTGTCAGTCGTTGATACCGTAAGGTTGTTGGAACTGAGGACCAAGAAGGCCGCTGGCTTGATCGCGATGCTGCGCAAGGAGAAGGAGGAGCTACAACAGCGCTTCGACCTGGTACATGCGCACAACGCTGAATTGGAAGAGTATGTAGAGAGCTACACCACCAGCAACAAACTGCTCGAGCAGTCCGTTGCCATTGCGCTGGATACCCTCTCTTCGATCGACGGGCTGGACGATGTTCCGCTCTTTGACGACCTCTCCCTGGAGCTGGAGACCGCTGATGGCTACACCGGAGGCGATGCCCTCCTCGGTGATGAGATCGACCTCGAAGAGCTGTTGGAAGATAGCCCTCAGTTGTAGATGGCGAAGAGCGCCACAGATTGAATGCAGGACCTTCGGGTCCTGTTTTCTTTCCCCCCTCTTTCCCAAACCCCGTTCTTATTGTACCATGGAGGTGGGCGGGAAGCCGCCCTCACAGGAAACGTCTCCTGCGGTGCCACCTGGAGCCACAGTCTCTTGGCTCAACTTACACAGACGGGAAACGGTATAGCTGATTTGCATTGATCCAACTCCCCTGGGGTTGAATGGAACAGAATCTTCAGCACAACTAGTTTCCCCCTTGAACCGTCGGTTCAAGAGCATTCTCCGGGTGTTACACCGCAGGTTTTTATGCCTTGTATAGGAACGCACATTCATGCATGCACACTCAGACGAATTGAAGAACATCATCTTCATCACCCTCCCCCCCTCGAGCGCCAAGACCATCAACGACTTCACCATCGATCCATCGATCGAGATTCCGGTCCAGTTGAGTGAGGGGAGCACCGGCTTTGCCCAGACGGATCAGATCAGCATCGAGCTCATCGTGGCCGGGATGCTGAAGATCCTCGCCTGGGACCCCTCCCACCCCCACCGCGCCTACTACCGCGCCTTCGTCCTAGCCGCCCAACCGAATGCAGCCCAGGAGCTGAACATCGCCGCCATCGCCCAGGAGCAGAAGGGGAACCATCACTTCGCCGAGGAGCTCTTCCGCGCCGTCTGCGTCCTCGAGCCGCAAAGCGCCTCCTTCATCAACCTGGCGACCCTCTACAGCAGGATCGCCGCCCAGGATACAAAGAAGGGGGAGCAGTACGATACCTACCAGCAACGATCGCTCTCCACCCTCCTCGAAGGGCTCGAGCTCCTCGAGGAGGACGGGGACCTGCTCAGGGAGATCGGCTACTTCCACCTCTACCAAGGCAACGTCGAGGCGGCGCGC
>Ga0208195_1001265_pt1 | contig 28580 bp, 21 predicted proteins | sample AD_UKC077_MetaG_FD_184441 | JGI IMG/M metagenome (GOLD analysis project Ga0208195, IMG submission 184441) | Active sludge microbial communities of municipal wastewater-treating anaerobic digesters from USA - AD_UKC077_MetaG (SPAdes) (version 2) | ecosystem: Engineered > Bioreactor > Anaerobic >... | reverse complement strand
ACATCAGCAGTATGGACACCCTGGACCACGCCCACGTGGCCGGCGCCGAAGTCATTTTATCCACGATTCCCGACATGCTGCTGAAAAACACGAGCAATCTGTCGCTGGTCAAAACGTGCCGGATGCTAGCGCCCAACGCCCTGATTGTAGTCACGGCCGACGCCGCCGAGCAGGCGGAAGAGCTGAAGAACAGCGGCGCGAATGAGGTTTTGCTTCCTTACTCGCTGATTGGCGAGGCCATCGCGGAAATGCTGATGAATTGGCAGCGCAAAGGCGCCTGAGTAGGGGCGAAATATTTCGTGGAAGTTGTTGACATCCGCATGGACTTGTAATATGTAGCTCGCTGAATTTTTTCCGGCGGCCTTCCTGCTTGCGCCGGGGAAAGAAGTTTTGAAAATAAAAAATGTTCCCCAGTAGTCCCGACGATGGCGGGATCGGTAGAGTCCCGATGTAATCGGGATGAACCAGCATGTAGGTGGTTTTGAAAAAAGAATATTGTTCCCCAGTAGCTCAGTCGGTAGAGCGGCTGGCTGTTAACCAGCATGTCCGTGGTTCGAGTCCGCGCTGGGGAGCCAAAATTCAATCCGCTGATTTCAGCGGTTCTTGTTTAACGCAAGACCCCGTGGGGTGATTCCCTCGGGGTCTCGTCGTTTCCGGCGTGCCCACGCCGACTTACACCAGCCCGCACATTTGCCCTGATTCTCCATTTCGAAGCCTGCAGTCCGGGGACCGGGTGCAACCCTGGGGGTTGCGGGCGCTCACCGAAAATGTCCTCTCCGAATTCTCCCGTTCTCCGTTTTTCGACCCGCCTTGTTTAACAGCCCGACTGCATCCGGACACCCGCTTTCACACGACGCCTGAACCCAGCGCCAGGGCGATCCCCAGTAGAAGAAAGCCTGTCAAGGTCTGCACCGTCTTCATGGTGATTTTGTGGAGGAAACGCTTACCGATCATGACGCCTGCAAACGCCGCAAGAATGCCGGTAAGGATCAGCGGGTATTGCCCCGAACCTATGGGGCTGGCTGCCTTCGCTTGAAAGAACATGGTCACGTAGGCTCCAATTCGCGCCATGTCCACCATAAAGCCGATGGCGGCGTTCGTTCCTACAAAGGCCTCGGTGGAAATCCCTACTTTCGCGAGAAATGCTGAGCGCAGTGCCCCCTGGTGCCCGGAAAAACCACCAAAAAAACCGGAAAGGACACCGCCGGCGAAAAGGTATTTCCGGTCGAACTTGAGTTCCCTGAGGCGGGGCAGAAGCTCAAATAAGGCGAACACGAGCATTAGGCCTCCCATGACGAGCTTGATCGGGGTGATTACCGCAGTCCGTGATCCAATCGCGTACCTGGTAATGTCTCCAAAATGCGATACGTATCCGAGCGCTGCGGCACCGGCGAAAGCGGCTATGATGGCGGGGACTCCAAAGCGAATAACCAGCGCCTTATCCGCATGCCTTCCCACAACAGCTATCTTGAAGATGTTGTTTGCTCCGTGGACGATTGCCGTGGCCGCAACCGCCACTTCTATGGGGAAGAAGAGCGCAAACACAGGCATGAGAAGCGTGCCCAGCCCGAAGCCTGAGTAGAGAGTTAGCCCGGCGGTTACCAAAGATGCCACGCTTACGATGATGAATGAATCCATTGAGACTCCTCCTTCATGCGGTGAGCCGCATGCCTTACCCTTTTCCTACCCGCCAAGGCAGCATCAGATACTTGTCCATTGGTCAATATTTGTAGGCGGTTTGGGTTGATCGCGATTCTTTGCCATATCTTTAGCATCAAGGATCGCCTCCTGACCCACGATCCCTTCCAATATCTTGTCGAAGATCGGGTTTATAAGGTCGTTCAGTCTGCAAAAAAAAGCGGAATGATCCTTGAGTGCATTCTTGTAAAAACGGTTGCATTTGCGGCAGGCAGGTGTGGCGAACTCATAGCCGCCGAGGTCGATGTTTGCCAGTCTAACCCAGGCGCGCATTGTGAATTTAAGAGGCTCGCGCAGCAAGCGAAACCAAAAGGACCGCTGGTAGGCCAGCATCACCAACTGGCGGGTGCAAGTACTGCAAGTCGTATTCACTGTTGTCTCCCGCGGCACAATTCGCCCGTCAACTCCTCAAGTTGTTGTTGGACTACCACGAGTACCTCTTTCCCGCAGTCGGTGATGTAATATCTACGGATAGCTCGCGATCCACCGCCCGCGTCGACTTCACTCTGCAGCCATCCGAGTCCTTCCATCCGGTGAAGTATGGGATACAGGGTTCCGGGGCTGACCTCGTACCCGTGGCGACGAAGTTCCTGAAGCATCCACTGTCCGACAACCGGACCTTCTACGGCGTGGTGAAGGATGTGGATCTTCCAAAATCCGAGAAGGATTTCCCGCTGAATTGCTTTTCTGGTGTTTGTATCCATGGCCGTTCCTTTCTATTACGACAATCGTAAACGATAACCGTAATATTGTCAAGCCCCAAAACGGCTTGGCCTTGTTTAACAGCCCGAGTGCATCCGGACACCCTCTTCGACATTTCGAACTCCCCTCCGGTAGGTATCTGCCGAAAGCCGAACCAGTGGGTCCGGCGCAAGCGGATTACCAGACAGCGGAAACAGCCGTGAGATCGGAGACCGTTGTGGGTGCCGGCGACATCGCCTTCAGGCGGTGTCGAACGGGCTCCAACGGCCTTCTCGATGACCGGCCTATCCAGTCCCGCGGCATCCATGACGGAAACCTTCCGCGGCCTCCCGCAAAAGGAGGACCGGATGCCAGCCAACGAACACGTCCCAATCTCTCTCGACGAGGTGATATCGGAGATCGCTACGATCCTTGCCCGGGGTTACATGCGCCATCGAAACGGACGCCGAATCGCCCCAGATTCCGGCAGTGGGGCAGAGCATGTGGCGCAAGTTGAAGAATCTGAGGCGTTTACGGAGAAACGCCTTGATATTCCGGGCCACCGAAGCCTTCATTCATTCACGAGTTAACGCCCTGAGATTGCGGTGCGGACGGTCCGCCGCGGGGCGAAGCCCATGAGAAAGGGGGCGGAGCCATGACAGACACTCCAATGAATCCCATGAACCAGGCAATGAACCCAACAGAACCCTTGAAGCCGAACACAAACGGAATGCTGAGACTCTTCGTCTACGGCAACCCTGAAGCGCGGTTTCTGGAACCACGACCTTTTTTGCCGGGGCGTTCTGACGGTGGAGGACGCCGTCGTCCGCAGCCGCCTCTTCGAGACATCCTCCAGCATCCCGGTCCTTGAGGTCCCGGAGGAGGACATCCTTGCCGTCGGGACCACCAACCCGCTCGCCGATGTGGCCGCACAAGCGCACGTGACGGCCCGCATGTCCAATCCCGAGCCAACCCCCGACCGGCTCCCGAAGAAGGGCACAGGCGCGCCCTGGGGCCACGTGTACGGGGAGCTTCTGACCTTCGACGATCCCGAAAACCGCCTTCCGGCCATCGACCGGCTGGAGGGGTTTCACCCCGACGGTCCCTGCCTCTACCGCCGCGTCTTGGTCCCCGTCCAGGTAAACAGAACCTTGCCCCTGGCCTGGCTCTATGTTGCTGATGTAACTGAATATCTCGGTTTCAAGCCGCTTCCGTCCGGCAAATGGCGATCCTGAAATCCGACTCGATGAACCCGCGGATTTCTCTTGATTTTCTCTTGCGAACGATATAACATACGCTATTAATTTCGGGCAGGGGCCGTGGTCTGTCATTCAGACGAGAGGTGCAGCGAATGGACACAGAAGGTCGAAGTCTTTCGGCATTGGTAAAAGAGATACGACGTCAGCTTTCCCTGAGCCAGGAAGATCTGGCCCGGCAGCTCGGCGTCAGCTACGCGACCGTCAACCGATGGGAAAACGGTCTGTCCAAACCTTCCAAGCTCGCAAAGGCCCAACTGGAGGGCTTCTGCAAGAAGATGACCGGTCAGGGCAAGTTGACGCTTCCGGAGGGTGACCGCAGATGACGACCGAAAACGAAACGCTCAAGCAGCCGCTGCCACTTCTTATCCTCCATCTGCGCGCCGTTGTCCTCGCCCTCGGTGAGTCGGCCTCTCCCCCATGGTGGAAAACCGAATTCATGAATGAGACCGGGCTGAGGTTCTTGGAGCGTCTGTATCCGCGGACGACCTTTCAAGCAGCGGTCCACGCAGCAGGGAAGGCCGCAGGTGACGCTCATGACCGCGCCGTCGGACGCGTCGGTGTGTACCACCTCTTCAGACTGCCCGAATCCCTGGAAACCGAACTCCATCGAATGCCTCCGGACCCGGCCGACGATTTCTTCCCGTCATTGCGCAACGTCATGGGGCGGCCTGAGGAGTTGATGAAATTGCTCGCACCGATGTGCGGCGGCGAGAGAGCGGACGCCGCTCCGGGAGCAAGAAAGATCGGCACCGACAAGGACATTATGACAACGGCGGGGATCAGGAAAACCGCCGCTGTTTACCATACGGCGTTTGCTCGGAATAAACCCGGCTTCCCCTATTTCACGGCCGAAACGGACGGAGGCCGTGGATGACCATGGATAAAGAAGTACAGCGGAAATACTCGACCGCGATCAGCAAGGGTGCCGGAATGATTGAAGAGACCCGGCGTCTCCTCGAACAATGGCGTCCAGATGAACCGCTCGATGACTTCACGCGCAGGGTCCAGGCTGAGGGGCTTCTCGGCAATTCCACCGCCTACAGAACCCGCGACGTCGTCAGGAGGGTGTTTGCACCTCGTTTCTTGAGACCGAGCGACAAGCCCGCACGGATTCTTCAAAGAGTGCTTGCATCAGGCCCGCCGGGGCGTGTTTTCACCGAACTCCTGTTCGTGTTTGCGGCTCGTCAGGACCCCCTGGTCTATGACTTCACGATACGTGAATACTGGCCCGCTGCGCGCAGGGGAAGACCCGTCATGGACACGGACCCGATGCTCTCCTTCCTGTCGGAAGCACATTACGACGGTCGGTTGGACAACCAGTGGTCGGAGAAGGTGTCGGTGCGCATCGCCCGCTGCGTTCTCGGTCTCCTGCGGGATGTCGGATTCCTCCGCGAAGTCGTTAGGGGCCGCAGGGAGATAGTCAACTACCGCATGTCGGATGAAGGGGCCGCGATCTTGGCCCGAGAACTCAATGAAGCGGGCGTGACGGATTCCTCCCTTTGCAACCATCCCGACTGGGGGCTGTTCGGAATGACGCCTTCCGAGGTGGTGGAGCGGCTGGACGGGATCGGGGAACACCGCGGGGTGATCGTTCAGCGCGCCGGTTCGGTCGTGCATTTCACCTGGGTCGTCAAATCCATTGAGGAGCTGATCGATGTACTCGCTCGATAACGCATTCAACGAACTTCTCGACAAAATCCGAGACCCCGAAGCGCTCAATCCGGCCAAGAGCGACCCGGTTTTTTATTTCGCCTATCCGCCGGAATTGATGCTCGATCTTAAGAAGCATCTGCCGCGATGGACATCAAAGATAAAGGAGGCGGGCTTCGAAGTCCGCCGCGTTTCCCTTGCGGACATTCTTTGGGACACGGTCGACAAGTCCGGCAGGTGGGATATTTGGCTTGAACTGGAGGCCGACGCCGAGGCGGATCAGATTAATGAAGCGGTCCGCGACGTCCTCCGCCAGGCGAACACTTTGGTGGACCGGGTGGCGGAAGTGATCGAGTCGACCCCCGAAGGCACCGTAGTGCTGCTCACCGAGGCCGAGCTGCTTCACCCCTATTTCCGTACACGGACCATCGAGAGCCGATTGCACGACAAGGTCAAGACGCCGACGGTGATTTTCTATCCCGGCAGGCGGTCCGGCCAGTACGGTCTCCATTTCCTCAATTTTTACCCGGTCGACGGCAACTACCGGTCGACGTTGCTTGGAGGTCTATGATGAGCGGAACGATTCGACAGGTATTTTCGCCCCGGCGGCCCATCGACCGGACCATTGAGAAAGTCATCGACTATTACGCCCAGGAGGAGGACCGCCTGGCGCGTGAGGTCGCCGAATACGAGGTTACGGACAATATCGAGTCCTGCTTCCGAAAGTTCCTCGACGTTTTCGGCGAAGGCGTCAGGGGCGGTCAGGTGACGGAGGTCGGCATCTGGGTGTCCGGCTTTTACGGCAGCGGCAAGAGCTCGTTCACCAAATACCTCGGCGCGTCCCTCGACCCGACGCGCACGGTCGACGGCAAACCTTTCCTCGATCTTCTTTGCGACCGTTTCCCCCGCAACGAGATTCCGGCCGCACTGCGCACCGTCTCCAAGAAACATCCCACAGCGGTGGTGCTGCTTGATCTCGGCGCGGAACAGCTCGCCGAAAGCGCCGCCGCCCCGGTCTCCACCGTTCTCTATTGGAAAGTTCTGCAATGGGCGGGTTTTTCCAAGGAGAAGAAGACCGCGCAGCTTGAATTCACCCTCGACAGGCGCGGCAAATACGACGACTTCAAGCGGAAATACACAGAGCGTTACAAGGGGGAATGGAACGAAATCCACAACGATCCGCTGATCGGTGTGGCCCGCGCCGCGGAGATCGTGCCGGAGGTTCTGCCCGATGATTTCCCCACGCCGGAGAGTTTCCGCGGCCTGCGGTTCGAGGAAGCCAGGGACGTACGGGACCTGGCGCGTGAGATCATCGACATCTGCAGGCGCAAGACCGGACATGAAAACATCCTGCTCCTTGTGGACGAGGCCGGTCAGTACGTCGCCCCCCGCGGCGAGTTGATCCTCAACCTCGACGGCTTGGCGCGTAACCTCAAGGAACTCGGCAAGGGCAAGGTTTGGATCGCCGCCACCGGCCAGCAGACTTTGAGCGAAATCGTCGAAAAGGCCGCCCACAACTCCGCCGAACTGAACAAACTGCGGGACCGTTTCCCGATTTCCATCCATCTCGACGCGAGCGACATCCGGGAGATCACACACCGGCGTCTGCTCGACAAATCCGAGGAGGGGCGGAAGAAGCTGGAAGCCCTGTTCAAGGAGCACGGCCAATCAACGGTCACCCACACCCGCCTCTCCGGTACGGCCCTGTTCAAGGGCGACCCCGACTCGGGAACGTTCACGCGCCTTTATCCGTTCCTGCCGCAGCACTTCGATCTTCTGCTCGAACTCATCCGGACCCTCGCCCGATCCACCGGCGGTATCGGCCTGCGATCGGCGATCCGCGTCATCCAGGACGTGCTGGTGGACAAGAGCCGTGTCCTCGGTGCCGACGCCGTCAAGCTCGCCGATCGGGAAACAGGCTCCCTGGCCTGCGTGGACGATTTCTACGACACCCTCCGCGCGGACATCGCCAAGGTCCTGCCCCATGTCATCGGCGGCGTGGAAAAGACGTCCAAGATCTTCGGCCCGGCCTCCCTCGAAACCAGAGTGGCGAAAGCCATAGCCGCCCTTCAACCCGTGGAGACCTTCCCCCGTACCGCGGAGAATCTCGCTGCGCTGCTCTATCGAAAAATCGGATCTCCCGGGCTGCTCGACCAGGTGCGGGAGGCTCTTCGAAAAATCGCATCCGAAAAGGAATGCGGACTTATCGAGGACCCGCAGGCGGGCGGCTGGGTCTTTCTGAGCGACGCCGTCAAGCCGATCCGCGACAAGCGCAACAGCTACGCGCCCACGTCCGGCGAAGCAATGAGGGCAAGGATCGACGTCCTCAAACAGGGTACCGCCGACCATTCTTTATTCCGTGTGCAACCCGCCGCCAGGCTGGAAAACATCAAGGAAGTCCGGTCATCGGTCAAACTCGGCCGGACACCGGTCGTAGGCGGCTCCGAAGATGTCGAGCTGCGTCTGGAATTCGTCGACCCGGCTCTCTGGGACGGCAAGCGGGGGGAATTCCTGGTCTCCACCAATACACAGGTGGAGCTGAAGAACACCGTGGTCCTCCTGGTGAAAAACGACGACACCGTGGAGGAACTCCTTCCCGAAATCGTGCGCTCGGAAAAAGTTCTCGGCGACGTCGACGAGCGGGCGGCGGATCACGTTGTGGCCCAGTATCTGCGCGCCGAACGCCGGGCGGCCGAGCGCTGCCGTGAGCGGACGGCCGCCGCCATGGAAAAGGCGATGCTGGAAGGCGTCTTCATCTTCCGCGGCAAGCCGACCCCCGTCCGTGAAGCCGGCGAGACCCTGGACGCGGCTGTGCGCTCGGTCCTGGCCGGCGCCGTCAAGGAAGTTTTCCCCCATTTTCATCTGGCCCCGATCCGGCCTTCCACGGACGAGGCGGCCAAGTTCCTCGGCGTCGAGCGTATGGACCGCATCACGAAGGACCTCGACCCTCTCAGCCTTGTGGTCAAGAGCAAGGGGGCTCCTCGGGTGGACACCGCGGCCCCGGTGCTTGCGGAGGTCATCAGGGTGTTCCGGACCAAGACCGCCGAGTCCGGTTCCGGAAGGCTCCAGGGTTCCTATCTTCAGGATTTGTTTTCCGCGCCGCCCTACGGGTGGACCAAAGACACCGTGCGGTATCTGTTCGCGGCTCTCCTTCGCGCCGGAGAGATCGAGTTCCACGTCCCGGGCGCGGGAGGACCTGTGCGCACCGCGGGTCCGCAGGCGGTGGAAGCCGTCAAAAGCACGGTCTCGTTCAACAGGATCGGTGTATCGTCCCGCGACGCCAAGTTGCCCCCCGAAGCTTTGGACAGGGCCGCCCGGCGTCTGGAAACCCTCTTCGGGGACGAAGTTCTGCCGTTGGAAGACCACATCAGCCGCTCCGTCCGGCTGCACGTTCCCGACCTTCTGGAAAAACTTGGGGCTTTGCCCGACCGTCTGCGTCTCCTGAGCCTTCCCGGCGAGAGCCGCTCTCAACGCCTGCTGGCCGACGCGGCCGATCTGCTGAAGGGCGACGCCGGCGGAGCGGCTTCGGTCCTTGGCGGTGTGGAATGTGCGCTGCCAGACGAGATCACCTGGGCCAAGGCTGTTTTCGACGCCCTTGAGTCCGGCGCGGAGACCGACGTGCGGAACGCCAGGTCGGTGCTGGATTCCTCGGCCGACCTGGAACGGCTCTTCCCCGGAGCCGTGAACGACCTCCTGAGCGCCGAAGACAGAACCGCGGCGGAGGAAGTGCTGTCGAGCGAAAGGTTCTTCGAACGGCTGCCCGAGCTGCGGGGCGTAATCAGATCCGCCGTGGACCGCACGGAAAAGAGATACACGGTCGACCGCGCCGCGTATGAAGACGACCTCAAGAAAGCCCTCACCGGGCTTGAAACGGAACCGGACTGGACGAAGCTGCTGGACGAGGACCGCGAGGAGATCGCGGCCAAGCTTACATGCGATCTGCCGCCGACCGTCGGGAACGGCGACCCCGTAAGGCTGCTGCAGACCCTGTTGGTGCGCAGGCGGACCCTGCCGGGGCTGATCGAAGAGCTGAAAGCGGAAATCAAGCGTAGACGCCCGGCGGAGCCTGAACAGCCGGAGGTGAAGGAAAGTAAACAAGGCTACGGGGAAGAAGTGTTTGACCCAGGGGATCTCCTGCAGCCGATTGTCCTTTCCACACCTGCTGATTTGGATTCTTGGCTGGCGGGCATTCGGGAGAAGCTGGCCGGACTGTTGAAATCGAACAAGCGGATACGGATCAAGGGGCGCTGATGAGCTTCGACAAAGACACACGAAATCTGCTGGCCAAGACCGTCGCAGCCTGCCGGCGTCGGTTGGTCGAGGACGTCACCGATCAGCTCCGCGGCGTGTTCGGACTCCACCCGGACGGCGTCGTGCTTCCGCTTGAAAAGCTGACGCACCTTTCGCCCGATCAGCACGCGGCGGCCCGCCGTCTGCGCGATCTTCTCGATCACTACACCGCCGGCGCGGCGGGGAAGGATTCGGACCGCCGCAAGGCCGCCTATGAGCGGATGGTCCTGGAGATCTCTTTCACCGCCCTTAATCGGTTGGCGGCCCTGCGTCTGTGCGAGGAGCGGGGGCTGGTCGTCGAATGCGTCCGCAAAGGAACGACTTCGGCCGGTTTCCAGATGTTCGAGCGCATTTCCGGCGGCGCGATCGGCGGGCGCTACGACACCTACCGGGTGTTTCTGGAGTGCCTTTTCGACGAGTTCGCCCTCGACTTGGGCGTTTTGTTCGACCGGACGACGCCGCAATCGGCGGTGTTCCCCTCGGAGCGCTGCATGGAAGACGTCCTCGCCGAGCTCAACAAGCCCGAACTGACGCACCTCTGGACCGAGGACGAGACCATCGGCTGGGTCTACCAGTATTTCAATCCGCCCGAAGAACGCAAAGCCATGCGCGATGCCTCCCAGGCTCCGCGCAACAGCCGGGAATTGGCGGTCCGCAACCAGTTCTTCACGCCGCGGTACGTCGTGGAGTTCCTCACGGACAATACGTTGGGACGCATCTGGTACGAGATGCGCAAAGGAGACACGGTGCTCAAGGAGGAATGCCGTTATCTCGTGCGGAGACCGAACGAGGTCTTCCTCGATCCGGATGAAGATGTAGGCAGTAGGCAGAAGGCAGAAGGCAGTGAAGACTTGAGCCAGGAGGAATTACTCAAGCAGCCGGTTTATATTGAACACAGGCCCAAGAAAGACCCCAGAGACATCAAGGTGCTGGATCCCGCGTGCGGCAGCGGCCACTTCCTGCTTTACGCGTTCGACCTCCTGGAACATATCTACGAAGAGGCATGGGAAGAACAGTGGGCGGTATGCAGTAGGCTGTACGCAGAAGGAGTCAGCGATGAGCGGAAAGAATTATCAGGATCTGATTGCTTGGCAAAAAGCCATGGCGCTGGTGGAGATGATTTACCAGGTGACAAGGCAATTCCCAAGGGAGGAAATCTACGGATTAACGGGGCAAATCCGCAGGGCGTCTGTATCGATACCATCGAACATAGCGGAGGGACAAGGACGGACATCGAGCAAAGAGTTTCAGAATTTTCTGTCGATAGCCCACGGTTCCGTGAGGGAAGTCGAAACGCAGATTCTGATTGCTCAGAGGTTGCAGTATCTACCGGACAAAGAAGTGCAGGCGGTGTTGGATCTGACGGGGGAAACCGGGAGATTGATCAACGGGCTCTTGAACTCGCTCTCAAAGAGATAGGTTACAACTACTCGAACTCTGCCTACCGCCCTCTGCCTACTGCCTACTCATCGAGGGAGGCTTTCTTGAATGCAGTCCCGAAGATGATCATCGAGCACAACCTGCACGGCATCGACATCGACCCGCGCGCGGTGCAGATCGCCGCGCTCGCCCTCTGGCTTCGGGCGCAGAAGACCTGGAAAAGTCTCGGACTCAAGGCCCAGGAACGGCCGCGCATCGCCAGATCGAACATCGTCACCGCCGAGCCGATGCCCGGCGAAGAAGACATGCGCCGAGAGTTCACCGCCGGCCTCAAGCCCCGGGTGCTGGGGCAGATCGTGGACGAGGTGTTCGAGAAGATGAAGCTCGCGGGCGAGGCGGGCCCGCTGCTGAAAATCGAAGAGGAAATCAAGGATGCCGTGGCCGCGGCAAGGAAGCAGTGGGAAGAAAGCCCGAAAGGGGAACAACTGCTTCTTTTTCCTCGCAGCTCTGCCCAATCTGCCCCATCACGCTTCGACTTCTCCGACCTAAGCCCATCACTGCCTACTGCCTACCGCCTACCGCCTACTGATTTCTGGGATCAGGCGGAAGACCGCATTTTGGATGCGCTGAAGGAGTATGCGGAGCGGGCGGAAAACGGACATGCGACCCGCCGCCGACTCTTCGCCGAGGATGCCGCCAGAGGATTCGCTTTCATCAATCTATGTCGAAACCGATACGACGTAATCCTGATGAACCCACCGTTCGGAGCATCCAGCCAGGAATCAAAGGGCTACATCGACAATCATTACCCTAATACTAAAGGTGATCTCTTAACGAATTTTGTCGAAAGAACATTGCAACTCGCAGAGGTACAAGGGTGCATCGGAGCAATTTCGAGCCGGACGCCATTTTTTCTCAGCTCGTTTGAATCTTTTAGAAGGGATGTCCTTGGAAATATCGGCGTCGTCCAACTGTTTGCCGATTTAGGTGAAGGTGTGCTCGATGCTATGGTAGAGACATCAATCTATGTAATCACCAAGAATATCTCTGAATCAAACCGAAGCGTCTTCATGAGACTCCTTGTCGAGACGGATAAAGAAAACGAACTCCAAATGCTATCGGATGAATGTCTGTCAGCGGGAAGAAGCGACAAACTATTCGTTGCAGAAACAAAAAAGTTTTCTTTGCTTCGTGGCGCTCCCTTTGCCTATTGGATTTCTGCCAGAACTATTAAACTGTTGGCAAATACCTCACCGATAGAGGGTAATTTGGCAGCTATTCGTGTTGGACTTCAAACAGGTGATGATAGAAGGTTTCTCAGACTAATTTGGGAGGTGCCTGCTTCAAAAATTGGGGGGGCAGGTATTGGAAGTGATACCAGTAGGTCGAGTAGAGACACAACTCAATTTAGAAATCAGTTTAGTAAACTTGGAAAACGATGGGCGGTTTTCGCAAAAACAGACAATGCATCTCCCTGGTTTTCACCTCTAACTCTTGTTCTTGATTGGTTTCGAGACGGAGATCTACTCAAAGAATATGTACGGGGCAGAGGCTACTCTCCGTCAAAATGGATTCAGAGTGAGAGTTTATACTTCCGACCTGGTTTTAGCTATATGCTTCGTTCGACAAGAATTGTTCCGTTTATTGTTCCATTTGGTGTGATACCGGCTGCACCAGTATCGGAGGTTTTTCCCTTCTCTGGCCACGAGTATTCAACCCTTGGCATATGTGCATCGAATTTAGGCTCTGCTATTGCGCGATTTAAAGGTGGCTGGTTCTCTCGGGCTGTGTTTCAGGCGAGTTTGATTCAGGGTCTTCCGGTTTGCAAGTTCTCAAAGATGAGTCTGGAACACATTAAGGAAATTGTGGACCAGAACGTTAACAGTCGTAGATCTGTAGTGAAGCGATATGAACCATTTCAAGAATTTACTTTACCGGCGTGGGTACACACCTCTGACAAGGGGGGGACTACTTGGGATCTCTACTCATTGCTGGGGAATAAATTGGAAAAGGAAATTGCCAACGCATACGGTTTTGATGAAGACCAACTTGATGAACTGGAGCGTGATATACGAGAAGCAGTATCTATCCGTGGAAAGTCACAAAATAAAGACGCAGAAAATTCGCCTGATGATTCAAACGAAGATGAGCAAGAGCTTAACATTGAACTGATTTCAGAAACGCTTGAGGAAAAGGCTGTTGGGTTTGTCATGTACTCTTTCGGAGTTGCTCTTGGCCGCTGGGACATCCGCATCGCCACCGATCCGTCGCTCGCCCCGAAGCTTCCTGACCCCTTTGATCCGCTGCCGATCTGCCCGCCCGGAATGCTGGTCGGTCCGGACGGCCTGCCCGCGGAACAGAACCGCATCGTCAGCGAGGAATGGCTCCGCGCCCGGCCTGACGCAAACACCCTGCCGCCCGAGGGCTCGGTCAAGAATCCGGCCATCCCTGATTCCGAGTATCCGCTCCGTATTTCCTGGGACGGCGTCCTGGTGGACGACCCCGGTTTCAACGGCGACCGGCCGCACCGGGACGACATCGTCCGCCGCGTGCGCGAGGTCTTCGACCTGCTCTGGAAGGACAAATCCCACGAGATCGAACAGGAGGCCTGCGACATCCTCGGTGTCTCCGACCTGCGTGATTACTTCCGCAAGCCGGCGGGATTCTTCCAGGACCATCTGAAACGCTACTCTAAGAGCCGACGCAAGGCCCCGATCTATTGGCCGCTCTCCACCGCCTCGGGATCGTACACCATTTGGCTCTACTACCACCGCATGAACAACCAGACGCTCTACGGGGCGGTCAACAAGTACGTCGAACCCAAGATCGCCGAAGTGCAGAAGGAAGTAGACAGTATGCAGTATGCAGTGGAAGCCCGGGAAAAGGGCATAAGTCTCAGTCCGCCTACCGCCTACAGCCTGCTGCCTACTTCGGAGCTGCGCAAGCAGTGGGAAGAGGCACGCGCGTTCCTCGGTGAACTGCGGGACCTGCGTGAGGAATTGCTCAGGATCGCCGCACTGCCCTACAAGCCGGACCTCAACGACGGCGTGATCATCAACGCCGCGCCGTTCCACGGTCTCTTCCGCCTGCGCTCTTGGGCCAAGGACACGGAGGACTGCTGGAAGAAGCTCGCCAAGGGCGACTACGACTGGGCGCATTCGGCCTACACGATATGGCCCGACCGCGTCCGGGAAGTCTGTAAAAGGGACCGCTCCATCGCCATCGCGCACGGGCTTGAGGACCTCTGCGAGGTAGAAGCCCCGGAATCCAAGAAGAAAAGCGGCCGCGGCCGTCGGAAAAAGAAAGAACCCTGATAAGGAGGACGATATGAAAAAGAGAATTCCAGTCAGGCTCAAAAAGGAGCCTCTGCTTGAAGCGATATGGGAAATCCGTTTTTCCGGTACGCAGTCGCCGGTGGCCGACCTGCTCCCGGGAATGCTTTTTAAATCGTTTCCCGACAAATACGGAAAAGTGTCCAAGTTACCCGTCGCGGATATACCAGCCCCTGTCGTCGAGCATGACCCCAATCTACGGTATGTGCCGAAAATACGACTTGAAGGGGCAGATCAGACCGTCCAGGTCGGGGATCGTGTCGTTTCGTTGAGCTGCCGCCGGCCTTATCCCGGATGGGCGACGTTCTCCGCCGACATCCGGAAACTCGCCCAAGCGGTTCAGGAAACCGGTTTGGTCGACCGGTTGGAAAGATTCTCTCTGAAATACATAGATTTGATCGATTTGGAAAAACCCGTCGGTCTTGCACACCTCAATCTTTCCTTGAATATAGGAGAATATGAGTTGGCCGCCAAACCCGTCCAACTGCGAACGGAAATCAAGGAAAACGATTTGATTCATATCATTCAAATCATCTCGCCGGCGGAAGTGGGTCTGCCTGGAATGGAAGGACGGCTCAAAGGCGTCCTTGTGGACATTGACAGCATCAGACCCATGGCGGACGGCGAATCATGGGATGTTCTTTATCAAAGACTTGATGAGGTTCACATGTCGTGCAAAGAGATGTTTTTCAGCATCTTGAGACCGGAAACGGTTGAAGCTTTGGAACCGGAATACGAAGGGTGAGCATATGACTCCAACAATGGCTTTGACGAACGAGATTTCAGGTCGCATGACCGGAAGCAGCCTATTCTCCTTTTCTCGAGAGGACTGGCCGGGATTAGCGCGACTGTGTCCTGAACCGGATATCAGACAGGTTTCTGTTCCCTGGATAGTTTTTATCTTCCCTCTGGAACAGGAAAGAAGCACTTTTCAGGCAAGCCGGGTTACTCCGTCCCGGTGGGAAAGCGATTTCGTTCCGAGGACCGCATTGGGGAAAAAACTTTTGGATTTAAGAAACAGAGCCATTGCATCAGGGATCCGCCTCCTGTCCGAAGACGAAGTCCTTGAAGAAGTGAGACGCAGACGAGGAGAAATCGAGGGCGATGAAAAGGACCTATATTGACGCGGGAGTCCTGATAGAAGCGTTTCGCGGCACAAATCCCAGGGCAGTTAGGGCTCTTCGAGTGTTGGACGACCCGGATCGAAAGTTTGTGGTGAGCGACTATCTTCGGCTCGAGGTCCTGCCGAAACCGACATTCCATAATAAGCGGGGGGAAGTCGAATTCATGCAGGCGGTTTTTGAAAATGCCGAGAATGTGAAAACCTCTTCAGAGCTGACCGGATGTGCGCTCGCTATGGCTTCGAAATATGACATGACCGCCATCGACGCTCTACACATCGGGGCCGCGGCGGTCGCTGGCGTGGACGAATTCGTCACGATGGAAAAGCCGGCGAAGCCCATTTGTAAGGTTAAAGAAGTCAAAGTGATTTCAATCCATTCTGAATCTGAGGCCGCCCGATGAAGTTCACCTCGTTCCTGCACAAGAAGCTTGTCGATCTCTTGAGCGACCGCCGCATCGTCGTCTGGTACGACGCCGAGGGGGATTTCAAGTCCTTCGCCGCGGAACTCACCGCGCCGAACTGCGAGGTGCTTTCCGTCGAAGCCTCCGTCCTTAAGACCCGCCGCCGGGCCGACGAGATTTACCGGCTGATGAACGAATCCGAGAACCCCTCGGAACGGGACCGCTGCCTGCTCATCTACATACCGCGCCGCCGGGGCGCGGGCGAGGCAGAGAAAATGCGGGACCCCTTCGAGGTCTACGCTATGGCGGGAGCTCCCTTCGGCGACGCCGAGGACCAGAAGATCGAATCGCTCGCCCGCCAGGCCATGCCGGGCAAGGCCGACGAGATCACAAGGCTTTTCCGCGAGGGGAAGCCGGACATCGCCCTTCTGGACGGTTTGGAAAAGACGCAGCGTTGGCCGCTGCTGAACGACGTTTTCCGGACGGAAACCCCGGCGGAAATCATCGCGGCTGCCCTGTGCAACACGGCGAAAGCAAAGGAAGCCGCCGCCAAGCCGGGCTGTGTCGACGAGCTGCTGCGGTTGCTCGCCGCCGCCGTCGGGTTCAAACCCACCGGCGGCGACCGCGATTGGAATGTTCTGAGGCCGAAAGCCGCTGAATACATCCTTTTCAGCGAGTTCGTGCTCGATCTTCCGGCTGGCGTTCCCGACGCCTTGAGCGCTGTGCCGCGCGCCGGCGTTGAAGAGAGGTCCGTTGTCTATGCGGCCTGCGACAGGATGCGCAGCGACACGGGTCTGCGTGAAACGTATGTTGAGTTGGCGCAGGGGATCGAAAGCAGACTCCGCCTTTCGGACCTTATGCCGAAGGATTTCGACCCCGGCGAACGCGACACCTTCCCCGTCGAGGAACGGCGTTTGCTCGGCCGCGCGGTCGGGCTTGTCGTCACCGGTGACCCGGCGGCGGCCCGAACGGTGATTGAAAACCGCAAACGGTCGATTTGGCGGAGGGACCCGCAGAGATCGCCGGCCTGGACGGCGCTTGAAAGGGCGGCCGCCATGATCGAATCCGCCGTCGCTGTTTCGGGGGGCTTGACCGGGAAAAAGAACCTCACGGCTTTGATAAACGCGTATACCGAGGGCGGTTGGTCGGACCTCGACCGGGCGTCACGTCTGTTTGAAACGGCCCTCACCGCCTGCACCGACGATGACGTCATCGCCCCGGTAGTCGAGCTCTGTCGTCGTCGCTACCGCGAAGCCGTCACGGCTTTGCAGGACGCATTCCTCGCAGCGGTTCAGGCCGAAGGCTGGCCGCCGGACGGAGCGCCGAGGCAGACCCGCATATTCGACGAACATGTGGCCCCGTTGCTGGAACGTCGTGAGAAAACCACGTTTTTCATGGTGGATTCCCTCCGCTACGAAATGGGCCGTGATTTGGGCGAAGCCTTGGCGGGAACGGGTGAAGTCCACGTCGGCTGTGCCGCGGGCGTTGTCCCGACGGTGACCGGCTGCGGCATGGCGGCGCTCATGCCGGGTGCGGACGGAATGCTCCGGCTTGTCGAGAAAGACGGGGGCCTTGTCCCGGCCCTCGGAACCCGCTTGCTGAAGGCATCGGCGGACCGTATGAAATTACTCGCCGAAACTTACGGTGACCGGTTTTCCGAGACCACCCTAGACGACCTGCTCGGCTCACCGAAGAAGGCCGCCGCGAACCTGAAGAAAGCGGAGCTCTTCGTGGTGCGCACCCAGGACCCGGACGCCGTGGCAGAGAACCTCGGTGCCTGGCGTGCCCGGCGCTACCTTTCGGATGTGATCGGGGATATCGCGGCCGCGGTCCGTTGGGTGGTGTCCCAGGGGGTCGACCGCGTGGTGATCAGCGCCGACCACGGCCATATGATGCTGCCGGAAATCCCGGCGGGCGATGTGGTCCAGACGCCTCCGGGCGGCTGGCCGGCGTCCAAGCGCCGGTGTCTTTTGGGTTCGGGCCTTTCCGGATCGGCCGGGACCGTCACCTTGAAGGCGGGCCATGTAGGGGTTCAAGGAGATGTGCAGGAGGTCTGCATGCCCATCGGGTTCCGCGTCTTCTCGGAGGGCGAGGGTTATTTCCACGGCGGACTGAGTCTTCAGGAGGCGGTGGTGCCGGTGATCGTCTTCCGGGCCGGGCGGGAGAAACAAACAACTGCGGGCAAGCCGGAGATCGACGTCCGCTATCGGTCGGACAAATTCACCAGCCGGGTCATCGGTCTCAAGTTCCACCTCCAGAGCGACATGTTCGGGACCCCCGCCCGGGTTCGGGTGGAGGCCTACGACGGTTCGGGCGCGAAAGCCAAGGTGGTCGGCGAGGCCGCCGACTGCGAGGCCCGGGACGAGAAGACCCGTGAAGTGACTTTGCAGGCGGGCAAAGAAACGCCCGTTCCTGTGTTGATTGATCCGGATTTCGACGGGGCGGAAATCGAAATCAGGGTGAGCGACCCGCAGACGCGCGTCGTGTGGGCGAAGCGGAAGCTGAAGAACGCGATGCTGGATTAAGGAGACCGGAATGCAAAAGGACGACCTGGACAAGAAAGCAACGGGCGTGTTCGCCGGGAAAGTGGTGCGGAAGGACCTTCTGCACCAGATCAAAGGCGGCGAGAACGTTCCGTCTTATGTGCTCGAGTATCTCTTGGGCAAATACTGCGCCTCGGACAACGACGAGGAAATCCGCATCGGGGTGGACGCCGTCAAAGAAACCTTGACGACGAATTACTTCCGCCACGACGAGGCGAACAAGGCCCAGTCCATGGTCGAACAGAAAGGCAGACACCGCTTCATCGACCGGGTCGAGGTCCGCTTCCTCCCAAGCGAGAATAAATACTGGGCCTCCATGGATCACTTCGGCTACGCCAAAATTCACATCGCCGAGGAGTTTTACCGCCGCTATGAACGTCTTCTCGAGGGCGGCATCTGGGCCATCATCGACGTGGAGTTCAGGCTGTCCGAGGAGGGCAAGAAAGACAGCCCCTTCCACATCGTCGATTTGAAGCCCATCCAACTCGCCCGGTTCGATCTGGACGAGTACCTGGAGGGCCGGAATGGAATGACAAGAGACGAGTGGATCGACCTCCTCCTCCGGAGCGTCGGCTTGGAGCCGCTGCGGATGGAACGCCGGCTGAAGATTCTCCTGCTCACCCGCCTCATCCCCTTCGTCGAGAAAAACTATAACTTCATCGAGCTCGGTCCGCGCGGCACGGGCAAATCCTACGCGTTCAGCGAGATGTCCCCTTACTGCATGCTGCTCTCGGGCGGCAAGGCGAGCACCGCGAACCTGTTTTACAACAACGCCCGCCGACAGGTCGGGCTCGTGGGACATTGGGACGTCGTGGCCTTCGACGAAGTCGGCGGTATGAAAATCACCGATCCCGACGCGGTTCAAATCATGAAGGACTACATGGCCAACGGCCGCTTCAGCCGCGGGATCACCCAGGTGCTGGCGGACGCATCCCTGGTTTTCATCGGCAACCTGAACCAGCCGGTGGAGACTCTGGTCCAAAACTCGGCCACGGACCTTTTCCAACCGCTTCCGAAAGAGTTCGATTTGGCCCTCCTCGACCGGATGCACTTCTATCTGCCCGGGTGGGAGGTTCCGAAGAACTCGAAGGATATCCTCACGGTCCATTACGGATTCGTTACCGACTACCTGGCAGAGGCGTTCCGGGCGCTAAGGAAACAGAACCGCTTCGACGAGGCCGAACGGGTCTTCCGGTTCGGGTCGCACGTTGAAGGCAGGGATGCCACGGCGGCGAAAAAAACGGTGAGCGGCCTTCTCAAAATCCTCCACCCGGGCGGTGGGTGGACGAAGGAGGAACTCACCGAGTACGTCGAACTGGCCTTGGAGGGACGCCGCCGGGTCAAGGAGCAGCTCAAGAAACGCGGCTCGTTCGAATTCTACAAGACCAGTTTTTCATACATCGATCTTGCGGACGACACCGAGCGGTCCGTGGGCGTGCCCGAGCAAGGGGGCGCCGGAGTTATTTCGCAGGACCCGCTGCCTCCCGGAACAGTCTACACGGCTGCGGTGGATTCCGAAGCCAAAGTCGCCTTGTTCAGGCTCGAGGTGACCCTGACGGCGGGCACGGGCAAGCTCCGGACCCCGACGGGACTTGAAAAATCGCTGAAAGAATCGCTGAACAGAGCATTCAGCTACCTGCAGAACGTCAAGGAAAAACTCGGGCTTACCCAGATGCTGGCGCAGAAGGATATCTATGCCGAAGCCGTGGACCTCTCCGGCGGCCGCATCGACTGCCCCTGCGGCGTGGCGTTTTTCGCCGCCATTATCTCCGCGGTGCGCAATCGTCATGTGCAGGCCGGTACGGTGATTCTCGGCGACCTGACCATCCAAGGGAATATCAAGGGCCCGGCTTCAATCACCGAACCCCTGCAACTGGCACTCGAATCCGGGGCTTTGCGTATCCTGATCCCTGTTTCCAATAAGACTCAGTTCGCCGGACTGCCGGAAGATGTGATCGAGCGCCTCGACGTGGTGTTTTACGGTGACGTCGACCGGGCCGTACTCAAGACACTGGAGATGTAACGGATGCGGCTGGGAGCGATGGATACTCGGAAAATTACATGCAAACCCTCTGGGATAAGCCGCTCATGTTCCACGGATTCAGCCGGCGGTTCAGTCGGTCCGTCGGTAAGTAACCTCCTGAAAGTGCTTGTAGGAAGCACGTATTTAGATAACAGGAGGTGCTTACAATGAGGAGTGATTCAAGGATAAAACGAGGACCGTCCCGTGGCATGGATGGCAAGCCCACGGCCGTTGATCTTTTCTGTGGGTGCGGTGGATTGACCGTAGGGTTGAAGAGAGCCGGATTCCGGGTCATGGGGGCGCTGGACATCGATCCGCTGTCCATCAAGACCTACAAAGCGAACCATCGCGATGTCACATTATGGGAAACGGACATCAGAGAACTTGATCCGCAGGAACTGCTCGACACGCTGGGGTTGAAGAAAGGTGGACTCGATCTCTTGGCTGGGTGTCCGCCGTGCCAGGGATTTTCGACGATGCGGACTCTTAACGGAGCGTTAAGGGTCGATGACCCTCGAAACGACCTTCTGATGGAGTTCGAGCGGTTTGTGGATGCTCTCCGCCCGCGTGCCGTGATGTTGGAAAACGTCCCGGGGCTGGCGGACGACAAGCGGTTCGAGACTTTTCTCCGGAAGTTGAAAAAACTCGGCTATCTCGGCGCCCACCGCGTTCTGAATGCGGCGGAGTACGGCGTGCCGCAGCGGAGACGCAGGTTGATCTATCTGGCGGGGTTGGGCATGGTCATCCCGTTCGCCGAAAAGAACGGCAGAAAAAAAACGGTCAAGGAAGCCATCGGCCGCCTGCCGAAAGCGGGACAAAGCGGGGACCCCGTGCATGACATGCCCGAGAATCGAACTCCCAAAGTCCTGGAGATCATCCGGCTTATCCCGAAAGACGGCGGAAGCCGCAGAGATCTGCCTGAGGGATTCCAACTTGAGTGCCACAAGCGATGCAGCGGTTTCAAAGATGTTTACGGTCGCATGGCTTGGAAGGATGTGGCTCCGACGATCACCAGCGGGTGCTTCAACCCTTCCAAGGGGAGATTTCTTCATCCGGAGGAGAATCGTGCGATCACCATGCGCGAGGCGGCGCTTCTCCAAGGGTTCCCCCGTTGGTACAAGTTTCCTATCACAGACAACAAGTCCGCCGTGGCTTTGATGATCGGCAACGCACTGCCGCCGCCGTTCATCGAGGCACACGGCAGAAGCATCAAACGAGTCCTGCAGGGCACCGCCGGGACGTAACCATTCAGGAGAGGGACCAAATTCACATGAGTATCGACCAGGTCTTGAGGAACGAGTTGACGCCGCAGCAATACGCAGCGGCGGTGGATACCACAAGCGAAGTATTGTGTCTGGCATGCGCCGGCTCGGGCAAGTCGAGGACATTGGCCTACCGGATCGCCAGGCTCCTCGCTCAGAATGAGCCGCCCGAAGGGATCGTGGCCTTCACGTTTACCGAGAAGGCGGCTGAGTCCATCAAACGCCGAGTTTCTCAAGCCCTTTCGACCGCAGGACTCGACCCCACGATGATGGGTGCGATGTATATCGGAACCATCCACTCCTACTGCCAGCACGTGCTGGGTGACATGGACGCCACGTACCGACAGTACGACGTGCTCGACGAGAATCGACTGAAGCTCTACCTGATTTCACGTTACTACCAGTTGGGGCTTCAGGCCTTCAGGCCGCGAGCTCGTAACAACGGCTATTTCGACACTATCAAACAGGCATCGGACGCGTGGAAGACGGCCAACGACGAATTGTTGGACTTCAACGCGGTCACCGCCGAAGATCGAGACATCGGTGACCTGCTTTCTCGTATCAGGGACGGACTGAGGACGGATCAATATATCGATTTCTCCTTGATGATCCGAAATGTGGTTGACGGGATCCGCGCCAATGCAGCTAGCGTGGAAAACGCCATTGGGAGTTTGCGCCACCTCATGGTAGATGAATATCAGGACGTCAACCCCTGCCAGGAGGAGCTGATCCGACTGCTGCATCAGCGCTCGCAGACGCTTTTCGTGGTTGGAGACGACGACCAGTCGATCTATGCATGGCGGGGGGCCGATGTCAGCAACATCTTAGGTTTTCAACGACGCTATGCCGGTTGCAGCGTGCATACCCTCTCCCAAAATTTCCGCAGCACGGAGCCCATCGTCCAGGCTTCGGACGCCTTCGCAGCCGCCATGCTGGGGCCGAGCCGGATTCCGAAAAATCCGGCAGCCTTTGCGAATCTGACGCCCCAGGATTTTAGAGTGCTATGGTTTCCGGACCGCGCCGCCGAGGCGGGATGGGTTGCGGATAGAATCCGGGGTCTGTTGGGCACCGCCTATGATGATAACGGCGTCGTCCGTGGTTTGACTCCTGCTGATTTCGCGATTCTGATGCGCTCGACACGGCAGGCTGAACAAGACGACACGCCGAGACATGCGGCCTTTACGGCCGCCTTAGAGACCCTCGGTATCCCTTTCAGTTTGGAAGCGGGCGGAGGGCCCTTCGACCGCCCGCAGACGTCGGTTCTGCGCAGCACGTTTGAACTCCTCCGGAATATCCCGCTCGACCGTAACACGGTGCAACAGCATTTCAACAACCAGGTGCTGCCGGCATTCCCAGACGCGGACTTCAATAATATAGTCCGCGTTCTCACCGATTGGAGCCGCCGCATTCACCGTCCGCAAGGCTCGACGAGAATCAGACTTTATCCCCAACAGCTTGTCTACGATCTATTGGAAGCATTCAATATAGCCCGAACTAATTTCAGCGACGATATCATGCGGGATATCGGGCTTTTCAGCCGTATGATCTTGGACGTCGAAACGGTTTATATGAGCGTGGATTCAAGGCAACGCTTTTCAGATGTTCTTAACTTCCTGCAAAACGCCGCAGAGACGGGATACGACATGTCAACCGACGATGTGCTTCAACGACCAGACGCTGTGACGGTATCGACCGTTCACAAAATGAAAGGGCTCGAATTCCCCTGCGTTTTCGTCGTAGACACCGAGGCGCACAGATTCCCAAAAAAGAGAAGCAGATACTCGGGTTGGCTTCCGCCGGGGGTCATGGCCGCAGCGGTCAACCGCGGTGCATATCAAAGCACTCCCGATGAGGAAATCCGGCTGTTCTACACTGCCGCGACACGTGCCGAACGATATCTTTACGTAAGCGGAGCTCAGAATCTTCCTCTGGCGAGACGCGCTGCCCGCCAATCTCCCTATGCTTTGCAGCTTACAGCGCATCCGGCGGTGGTTCAAAACGCAGCAGGTCTTCCGACCGGTCTTCTTCAGGCTCCGCCCCGCCGGAGGATCGAGGATACGGACTATCCGACCAGTTTTACCGAGATCAGGTACTACCTGCAATGCCCCAGGAGCTATCAGTTTCGGGAGCGCTACGGTCTCAATCCGGTAGTCCCCGAAATGTTCGGTTACGGCCGGACCGTTCATACATCAATCCAGAAGCTTCATGAGCTTAATCCGGATTCGCCGCCGGCGGAGAACCAGGTGGAGCAGGTTGTGCTGAACACATTCCATTTGAAGCACGTTCCCCAAAGCGGTGATCCTGTGAACCGGCCGGGCGCTTACGAAAACTCAAGAAACCGGGCAGTGGAAATCGCACAGGATTATGTCGCGTCCTTCGGCGGGGATTTCGAGCGTGAAAGACAGGTTGAAGCGGTGTTTGAGATTCCGGCCTCCAACTGCGTCATCACCGGCTCGATTGATCTTCTGCTCCACGAGGATGACGAGGGAAACATCCTGCAAGCCGAGATCATCGACTTCAAAACGATGGAGGGCGGAGAGACGCCCGGTGAGAACGACGACCTCGATTGGACCGAGCTCGCCTTGCAGGTTCAACTGTATGCAAGAGCCGCCGACCAGGTTCTTGGGCAGAATGCGAGAACAGGCAGCGTTCACCTCCTGAAGGACAACCAACGAGTCGAGGTGCCGATCACTCAGGAGGCGGTGGATTCAGCCTTGGCAAATATCGAATGGGCGGTCATGGGCATTCTCGCGTCGGACTTTCCGATGCGACCGCATCCCGATAAGTGCTCCAAGTGCGACTTCCAGAAAATCTGCCCCGGAACGCCGCAGGGCTTTCAGGTCCTCACGACCGTTCCCCCTGAGCTCCACCTGCCGGGGCGAAGGGAGATGGCCAGGGCTTTCAGTTTGTATCAGGGACAGGACTGATGCCGGACAACCTGACACCCGAACAGCGCAGTTACTGTATGTCCCGTATTAAAGGAAAAGATACAGGCCTTGAGATACAGGTGCGATCCGCTCTTCACAGAAGGGGGTTGAGGTTCCGCAAGCACGTCAAGGAGCTGCCGGGCAAGCCGGACATCGTTTTCAGCAAGGCCCGAGTCGCTGTGTTTGTGGACGGCGACTTTTGGCACGGATACCGCTTTCCTTCTTGGGAGGATAAGGTCTCTGATTTTTGGAAAAAGAAGATATCCAAGACCCGGGAGCGGGACACCGAAAACCACCGGAAGCTCAGTCAGAGTGGATGGACTGTAATCCGTTTGTGGCAGCATGAAATCAAAGAAGACTTCGATGCCTGCATTGATCGGATACTCGAAGCGGTTCGCGGGCGCGAAAAAAACCAACTTAAATCAGGAGGCGTGAAAATGTCGAAACGCAAGACTTACCACGTTACACCCGGTACCGACGGCGGTTGGAAAGTTAAGGAGGAGAAGGCATCAAGGGCATCCAGCAGCCACGAGACAAAGGCGGAAGCCGTCGAGAGGGCCAAGGAGCTGGCGAAAAATCAGGGACTCGGACAGGTGGTCATCCACAAACAAGACGGAACAATCCAGACAGAACATACCTACGGTAAAGACCCTTACCCACCCAAGGGATAAAACCGTGCAAAGCAATGGAGGCGACGCTGGAAGATGAAGACACCGAAGCACTCTTTACGCAAGATCGTGAGTTTCCTGAACAACCCCGACGAGGAAGGCGGTTTCTGGCTGCCCAACATCCAGCGGCCGTTCGTCTGGAGCGAGGACCAGATCTGCCGCCTCTTCGACTCGATCCTGCGGGAATACCCCATCAGCACTTTGTTGATATGGAAGACCAGGGCCGAGGTCCGCCACAGAAAATTCATCGACAATTACCGCAATGGACTCCGGTTGAGTGACTTTTATGTCCCCGAAAACGGCCGGAAGAAATGTCTTGTGTTGGACGGTCAGCAGAGGCTTCAAAGCCTATTCATAGGTCTCTGTGGGAGCTATGAAGGGCGGGAACTCTTTCTCGACATACTGAGTGGGGAAGTATCCGCTCCGGATGACGTTAAGTTTAGATTCGCATTTTTTGATTCTGCCCAAGCCACTTTCCCGTGGATCAAGTTCAAAGACCTAGTCTTTGGGCCAACGAATCCCTTCACTGCGGCAAAAAACCTTATTGATCATGCAGGACTAGCGCTCTCGGAAGAACAAAAAGAAAAGATAAGCCAGCATGTCGGTGTAGTGTTCAAGACCTTTCATTCCGACGACGGCATTTCATACCAGGAACTCGACAGCATTGAAAACACAGAACTTTACACGGAGGACGATGTCGTTGAAGTTTTCATCCGAGCAAATTCAGGTGGTACGCGGTTGGGGAAATCCGATCTATTGTTTTCGCTGCTGAGTGCGAGTTGGGATGTGGCGGATAAGAAGATGGAAGACTTACTGGGATCGCTCAATAGACATGAGTTTGCCTTTGATCGCGACTTCGTTTTGAAAACTTGCCTCGTGCTCCTAAGTCAAGGGGCCCGTTATGAGGTACAGAAGTTCCGTAAGGAAGGAGTTCGTGAGGATATCGAGACAAAGTGGGACGATATAGCAAGGGCTATAATGGATGTTCTTGATTTCGTGCGCGGCAAGACCTTCATTCAGTGTGATAAGGCACTGCCTACATATCTTGTGCTGATCCCTTTGGTCTATGTGCGGTATCACTTCCATGATGCCTGGAAAAAGGCCATTGATTTGGATAGTTATCTCTTACGTTGCTCTCTAGCTGGTGCATTCAGCGGTCAGCCGGACAATCTGCTCGATGCGCTGGTAAAAAAACTCTCTGAATTGAAGGAATTCAACCTTGATGAAGCATTCGGTATTATACGGAACCAGGGGCGCAGTCTTGAGTTGACAGATGATCGCTTCTGGCAAATGGGCTATGGTTCAAAAACCATCCATTTGCTATTCAACCTTTGGTATCGACAATTCAACTACACACCGGCCTACGACAATAACCTGCCACAGGTAGATCACATCTTTCCGCAAAGTGAACTTAAAAAGGTAAAGACAGATAATCCCAAAACGGGTCGAAAGGACTTAATGAAATACCGGGAAGCCGAGCGAAACCACCTAGCAAATTGCATGCTTCTCAGCCGAGAGGAAAACGGTGCCGGCGGAAAGTCGGATACCCTGCCCGAAACCTGGTTCTCCGGAAAACCAGAAAGCTACCTTGACATGCACCTGATACCTAGAGACAAAGACTGAGCCCCTCCCCATTGTCAAGACAAAAAACATGCAACATTAAGGTGTGTTCGATAAGCCTGCACGTTGTTTAAAAATTCCTTTCCATATACTCAACTCTATCATTATTGTTCAGAGGGGTTATCCATAGCCATCTCGGAACAGCCTTTCCGCGGAGCATGGTGGAGAGATGGCTGTGGGTAACCCCGTCCTTGCACATTGCTCAATTCTTTAACAAGCTGCAGCCTCTTTTACTTCCGGCGCTTCGTTGAAATAAACTTCATATGGCGTCCGATAACCTAAAGATTCGTGGAGCCGTTCCGTGTTGTAAAACTGGAAGTATTGCTCCAGGTTACGCCGGGCCTCGGAAACAGTCACATATTGATGAAGATAAACTTCCTCGTATTTCACGCTGCGCCAAAGACGCTCGACAAAAATGTTGTCGAAAGCCCGGCCACGACCATCCATGCTGATTTGAATGGCTTTTTCCTCCAATGTCCCAATATATGCGGCACTGGTAAACTGAACACCTTGATCGGTGTTCATGATTTCCGGCTGTGAGAATTGAAGAGCACGTTTTAAGGTTTCTATACAAAAACCGGCATCCAGGGTGATGGAAATATCCCAGGCCACCACATAGCGGCTGAACCAGTCCATGATGGCCACCAGATAAATGAATCCCTGTCGCATGCGGATATACGTAATATCAGTCGACCAAACCTGATCCGGATGGTCAATGACCATATTCTTCAGTAAATACGGATATTTCTTATGTTCCGGGCTGGCCTTGCTTAAATTTGGCTTCGGGTAGATGGCTTCCAGTCCCATGATCCGCATTAATCGCCGAACTCGCTTCTGATTGACGAAATGACCCTGACGGCGCAGCCAGGCTGTCATCTTGGCCACGCCATAAAACGGTCTCCGGGTGTATTGTTCGTCAATCAGGTTCATCAAAAGCTGGTTGTAACGATCATCCTTCCTGGAAATGTAGTAATACGAAGACCGGGAAAGATTCAACAGCTCACACTGACGGAAAACTGTAATTTTCTTGTGTTTTGGATCTATCATCGCTTTTTTCCGTTCAACTGTAGTATCTGGGATTTTTTTTTAAGCCATTCCAGCTCTACTTTGAGCTGCCCAATCTGCCGGTATAGTTCCGCTGTCATTTCTTCCGTTTCGTCCTCTTTCTTCCGGCGACGTTCGGAAAATACTTCCGGCAATTCTTGCAATAATCGCTTCTGCCATTGGCCAATTTGATTGACGTGCACTCCGTACTCGCTCGAAAGCTGGGCCATGGTTTTTTCACCCTTTACTGCTTCCAGGGCAACTTTGGCTTTAAAAGCCGCATCGTAACTCTTCCGCATTTGTTTTGCCATATCCTCTCTCCTTCTCGGTTATGGCAGACTATCACCCACCTTATTGCTCTGTCCAGTTTTTGGGGAGTATTATAGACCTTTGGAAGATCGACCGATTCGAGGACTTCATTGAAGAACGCAAACGGTTGATAAGAGAAAAGTTCTCGTACCTTCTTACGCAAAAAGGAGGGGGTAATGAGGTTGCACAAACGGGGCAATGATGGACCCACGACATTTGTTTATCGATCAACGTCACACGGGCTGTCACCCCGCGCATTAATTTGCATGAAAGACTTGTGTATTTATCAGAATGTTTTGTATAGAGGTAAAGGATTAGCGAGATAATCTAATAAAAAAAGAGAGAGAGGGTCGCCGTCTCGGAAGTTAGC